>FQKF010008653.1_pt1 | contig 14151 bp, 10 predicted proteins | sample 1504521 | NCBI WGS metagenome assembly FQKF01 (sample SAMEA4475357, study PRJEB15587) | soil metagenome | biome: Soil; feature: Field | place: India | collected 2015-03-11 | depth 0 m
TTTGCTGGCGGTGATGTAGTAAGAGGACCTGATACAGTTATTTCAGCTATAGCAGATGGTAAGAAAGCAGCGAAGGAAATAGATAAATATCTTGGTGGAAAAGGGATTCTTAATGTAGGTGAGAAGATTGAAATACCAAAACCAGTTGAAGAACAAACGATAGTTGAGCATGAGAGATTTCCAGTGAGATATCTTGAGCCAGAGAAGAGAATAAATAATTTTCAAGAAGTGTCTCTTGGATTTCATAAACTTAATGCAATTGCAGAGTCTATGCGTTGTTTAAGATGTGATAGGAGGGAATAATTATGAAAAAAGTTAATTTAACTATAAATAATAAAAAGGTAACTGTAAATGAAGGGATGACAATTCTTGAAGCTGCAAAAGAAAATAATATACTGATACCAAGTTTGTGTTATCTTAAAGACGTCCACAGCATAGGTTCCTGTAGAATATGTGTTGTGGAAGTTGAAGGGTTTAAAAATCTTGTTGCTTCTTGTATTACGAAAGTAAAAGATGGTATGGTAGTCAGAACAAACACAAAAAGGGTAAAAGATGCTGTGAAGATTGTTTATGAACTTTTAATTTCTGATCATCCTAAGTATTGTCTTAATTGTACAAGAAATCAAAATTGTGAATTACAAAAACTTGGTGAAATAATACAGGCTGATGAATCAAAGTTTGATGGAGAAAGATCACGAAATTTTGTTGATTCTTCAAGTCCTTCTATAATTAGAGATGCTTCAAAATGTATAGCTTGCAGGAGATGCGTTACTGTGTGTAATGAAGTGCAGGGTGTTGGTATTTTAAATGTTCAAAATAGGGGGTTTCGCTCTGTTATAGCACCTGCTGCTGAACAGCCTTTCAGTGATGTAAATTGTTCTTATTGTGGTCAATGCACACTTGTTTGCCCAGTAGATGCAATTAAAGAAAAAGATTATACTAAAGAAGTGTGGCACGCCCTTTATGATAAGAAGAAGAGAGTAATTGTCCAGACTGCTCCAGCAATAAGAGCTGCACTTGGTGAAGAGTTTGGATATGAACCGGGAACTCTGGTTACAGGTAAAATGGTAACAGCTTTAAAAGAAATGGGATTTGATGATGTTTTTGACACAAATTTTGCAGCCGATCTTACAATTATAGAGGAGGGTAATGAGTTTTTAGAGAGAGTTATTGCAAAGTTTAAAGATGGAAAGAATTCAGTATTACCTATGATAACAAGTTGTAGCCCCGGATGGATTAAATTTATAGAACATGAATTTTCAGATTATCTTTCTCATCTTTCAAGTTGTAAATCTCCTCATATGATGCTCGGAGCCTTAATTAAGACATATTATGCAAAAAAGATAGGAGTTAAACCTGAAGATATTTTTGTAGTTTCAATTATGCCTTGCACTGCAAAAAAATTTGAGATAACAAGGCCTGAAATGAGATCAAGCGGGGTTCAGGACGTTGATGCTGTTCTTACTACTCGTGAGCTTGCCAGAATGATTAAAGAAGCAGGCATTAATTTCAAGAAACTATCTGATTCTAAATTTGATTCACCTCTCGGTTATTCTACGGGAGCAGCTGATATTTTTGGTGTTACGGGTGGTGTTATGGAAGCAGCGTTAAGAACCGTCTATGAGATTGTGACTGGTAGAGAACTTCCTTTTAAAAATTTGCATGTTAAGCCTATTGTTGGATTTGACAGAATAAAAGAAGCAGAAATAGAGATAAATAACCCTAAAGAAGAATATAGTTTTCTTGAAGGAATAAAGATAAAAATAGCTGTAACAAGTGGTCTTATGGGAGCAAGAATGTTAATGGAGGAAATCGCATCTGGGAAATCGCCCTATCATTTCATTGAGGTTATGGGGTGTCCCGGTGGATGTATAAGCGGAGGAGGTCAACCCAGGCCAACAAATGATGAAGTAAGAATAAAGAGACTTAAGGCTATTTATAAAGAAGATGAGGGAAAACCAGAAAGAAAGTCTCATGAAAATCCTTGTATTATTAAACTTTATGAAGAATTTCTTGGTAAACCTCTTGGACATAAATCCCATGAATTACTCCATACTCATTATACAAAGAGGAGTAAGTACAGATATATTTGACAAATTTTTTTTATGGTTAATAGATAATTGTTAAACTTATTATGCTAGCAAAAAAATAATAATATTAACTAAAAATAGGGTGTATAGAATCGAAATATTAGTTTTAATTAAGAGTTGAAATTAAGTTGATTATTTTTTAAGATATGTATATTAATTACTGACTTATTAAAAAAATAATTTTAAAAATATTTAAAAGATTGACAAAAAAATAAAATAAATTTATTATATACTAAAAATTAAAGCAGGAGGATTTTGATGAAAAAATTTTTTATTCCTCTGTTAATGTTAACTTTTTTTGTGGTTCTTTCTTCATGTGGGGAAGCTGCACCAGTGAAAGAGATAGAAGATGCAAAGTCAGCAATAGAAAGGGCTAAATCGGTTGAAGCTCCTTCTTATGCAGCAGATCCTTATAATGAAGCAGAGTCAAATCTTAAGGCGGCAAATGAATTTGTAGAGAAGAAAAAGAACAAAGAGGCTAAAGATAAGGCTATAGCTTCAAAGGGGAAGGCAGAGCTTGCTTATAATACTGCAATAACAAACAGAGCAATGGCTTTTTACAATGCCTGTGCAAATTTACTTGCAGAAGTGGAAAAATATTTTGGACAAAAGGTAGAACCTGAAAATTATGAACAATACAAAAATGAATTTCAAACGATGACAACAGAACTTGAAGCCAAAAGCTATGATAAAGTATATGAAAGTGGAAAAGAATTAAAACCGAAACTTGAAAGTTTTGTTGCAAGATTACGAGAACTCTATAATGATGTATCTTTAAGCATAACTATGATAGAGGAGAGGATAGAAAATCTTAAGGCTGAAAATAATGCAGAAGCTAATAATCTTTTATTACAGGCAGATGAAAAAATCAAGGAAGCAAAGAGTGCCCTTGCTAATGGTGATTATGAAATAGCAAGGCAAAAGGTTCAGGAAGCTGAAGAGCTTTGTAATAAAGCAGATGATATAATAAATCCACCGCAGGTTACAGAAAAACCAAAGGCTGAAAAAGGTACTACACAAAGGAAGTCAACTGAGACTATTCAGAAAGAAGTAAGTGGTGATGAAGCAATGGAAGCTATAAAGAGAGCAAAAGAAAAGCAGGAAGAATTAAAGAAGAGAAAGAAGATTATTTATCACAAGCCTGAAGAAAAGTTTTTCTCATATAGTAAACCAGAAATAATGACTTATACAGAAGAAGTCGAAATAAAAGAAGAGGTTTCTACAAAAGAAGAAAATTCTACAGATGTTGCTAAAGAAGAAGTTGAAAATGCTTCAGTAGGAGAAGAAAATCAAGAAAGTGAGGTAGTAGCTACAACTGATGAAACAAAACAAGAAACAGTCGTTGGTGATGAGACTAACGCAGAAGAAATAGCTTCAGAAGAAACAAATTTATCAGTGGGAGATGATGCAACTGCTTTAAATGAAGATATAAGAGTTAAAGATGAAGATATAACTGAAGAAATGGTAAATAAATATATCTCAATAGCTGAAGAGCTTTATGAAAAGGGCGAATATAACAAATCATTACTTTATGCGAATGAAGCTGTAAGAATGGCTGATTATCTCCTTGAAAAGGATTACTCAAAGTTCTATAGAGTAAGAAGAGGTGACTGTCTCTGGAATATTGCTAAATTCTTCTATAAGAGACCATTACTCTGGCCAATTATATATAAAGCTAATAAAAACAAGATAAAGCATCCAGACTTAATTTATCCAAATCAAGTTTTTGAAATACCGCCACAACCGAAGGATGTGAATATCAGACAGTTATATAGAGAGATAAACTATAAACCTCTTGTCAGATAAAGAAAAGGGCTGTCAACCGACAGCCCTTTTTATATATCTATTTCAATCTCTTCTTTCTCAAGAGTAAATTTGAGTTTTTTTATTCCATTAAAACTTTTATGTATATATTCATAATCTGGTTTTCCGTTTGTGACTTTTATTTTTATAAGGTTAAAAAGCCCCTTCTCATAATCAAAACTTATTCCATCGTCCTCATAGAATATAAATTCACAGTTATCGCTATAGACATTTACATATAAAATATCTTGCTTTTTTTCACCAACAAAATTTTGTGTATCACTCATTGGAATAATGCCTCTTACAAAAAGAGGAATTTTTTCAAGAGGAGCCTTGGTTTCTATATATTTGCCACCTTCAATTTTTTCTCCACTCCAGAAATCAGTCCATTTACCTTTGGGAAGATAAACTTTTCTTGTTGTAGTGCCTTCTTTATAGATTGGTGCTACTAAAATATTTGGACCAAACATAAATTCATCTTCTATGTTATGGGTGTTCTTATCCTCAAAGAATTCAAAAAATAAACTTCTTATTATTGGAATACCTTTTTCTTTTGCTTCATAAAAACATGAATAAATATATGGTAATAGTCTATATCTTAATTTAATATAATCTACTATTATCTTTTCATATTTTTTGCCAAATGACCATGGTTCCTGTCTTTTTGTATTTAATGCTGAATGAACTCTGAAGAAAGGATAAAAAACTCCAAGTTCTATCCATCTGACAAATAATTCTGATGATTTTAAACTTTTCCAAAAACCTCCTACATCCTCTCCTACGAATGGAACGCCTGACGTTGAAAGGTTTTGCATGGAGATAATTGACATTTCAAGATGTTTCCATGTGCTTTGATTATCCCCTCCCCATACAGCAGCGTATTTTTGAATGCCAGAAAATCCAGACCTTGTAAGTATAAAGGGTCTATCTTTTTTTATTTTTCTTAACCCTTCAAAGGTGGCTTTACACATAAGGTATCCATAGATATTATGAAGTTGTAAGTGTGTGCCAGCTTTGTGAGTAGCTTCATCAGGTAAAGTTTTCATTATAATCTTTTTTATTTTATCAACAATTTCTGTTGTTTTTCCAATAGCAGGGGGATAGTTGAAATGTAAAAACTTAAAAATCAAGTTCATCAGGTTATAATCTACCTTGCTCATTATGGCAGGTTCATTCATATCGTTCCATATTCCACTAACACCATTTTCAAGTAAAAATTTATGGTTTTCACCCCACCACCTTCTCACATTTTCGTCTGTAAAATCCGGAAAAGCACATTCACCGGGCCATACATAGCCTGTAGCAAGTTCTTTCCCCATCTTGCAAAAATATTCTTTTTTCACTCCTTCTTCAAAAATTTTATATCCGTTTTCAATTTTTACACCGGGGTCTATTATTGTAACTATCTTAAATCCAATGTCTTTTAAATTCTCTGTCATCTTTTTGAAATTTTTGAATTTTTTATTATTTATAGTAAAAACCTTATATTTATCCATATAGTCAATGTCAAGATATATAACATCACAGGGAATATTTCTTTTTCTGAAATTTTTTGCTATATTTTTTACTTCTTTTGCACTTCTGTAGCTCCATCTTGATTGTTGATAACCTAAAGCCCACGCTGGTGGTAGATATGTTTTACCTACAAGGTTTGAAAACTCCTGTATTACAACTTTAGGATTTTCTCCATAACTGAAATAATAATCAAGTTCTCCATCTTCAGCAGTGAATGAATAAAAATCTTTATCTCTGAAATCAAAATAGCTTCTTGAATAGTTGTCAAAGAATATTCCATAACAGTGAGTTTCACTCAAAGCTATAAAAAATGGATGACATTCATAAAGTGGGTCTGTATCAAAAAAATGATTTGGATCATCTGTGTTCCAGTTTATTAAAAATTCTCCTTTTTTATTTAATTTTCCCCTTCTCATTCCAAAACCATAAAATCCAGTAGTATCAAGCATTTTTTTGTATGTTGAAATTTTTTTATTGTCTTTTAAGTATCCTTTTTCTTCTACATCAGAATGTATGAGAATATCTTTGTTAAAAATTTCTATACCTTTGTCAGAAATATGAACTTTCAAAAAATCAGTTGTAAAAAATAGTTTTTCATTATCCTTTTTAAAATCTGGAGTTTTTCTTATGAGATTTTCGTCAATTACAAAAGATTGGTTGTTAAAATTTCCTTCCTTTGAAAAGTGAAATCTGATAGTTCTATCTGAAATAATTTCACACTTTAATTTTTCATTTTTAAACTGAATTTCCATAATTTTACTCTCAAAAAGATTTTAAGAAGATAGATAGAAAAAATCAAATTTAAAAAGATAAATTATTTTTGAAAGATATAGATAATTTACCTTTTTCTATTTTTATTTCACCATACAATTGTTTCTTAATTATTTCTTCTATTATTTTTATGTCTTTTTCATTGAAATTGACTTCTGAATAATTAAATGTAAGTATTTCATTTTTTGTGAAGAGTTCTATATTAATATAATTTTTCTCATTTTTCAATATACTTGATTTCACAAGCTCACTGATGACAAAACAAAATGGAATGGCAATGTCTATTGATAAAATTGTTTCTTCAACATTTAAGTTTATTGAAAGATTTTCTTTTGTTTCTGGAAATATGTTTATTAATTCTTTAAAGTATTTTTCGATAAATTTTTTTATATCAAGCATAGAATAATCTTCTGTTTCTTCTATCAAACTGTGGATTAAACCCATCACCCATATTTTTTCTTTTATATCCTTTGCAAATTCAATTATGTTAGGATTGTTGAGAGAGAGTGTCTTAATACCGATGATACTTGAGATAATGTTCATATTATTCCTTGTTCTATGTTTTAACTCTTTTAAAAATTTTTCTTTCTGTTTCAATAAGTTGTTGAGTTCTTCGTCTTTTTTCTTTAATTCGTTAATTGTATTTTCAAGTTTGATATTTTGGTATCTTATTTCTCTGGTTTTGATATTAAGAAGATATTTAAATAACAAATTTAAGAAAATTGAAATAAAGAGTAAAAGAATAAAAAATAGAAAATGTTTGTATAAACTTTTTCGGATTCTTGTTATTTCATCTTCATGAAAATACTTGAATATTGTTTTGTAATAAATTGAATATGGGTTATTAATTATCTTTGCAAGGTTTTTGTCAATAGCAACAATTAATTCTGAATTTTTGTTTTTATTAACTGCATAGTGAAGAGTTGTTCTTTCGAGAATTAAAGGAGTCGGCATCAGATTTTTTTTATATTTTGAATAAGCAAAAAATCTACTTACAACCACTGCATCAGCTTTTTTGTTATTAATTATATCTATAGCTTCATAATAAGAGTTAACTTTTATAAGATTTATAGTTGTGGACGAATCAGTTATAAATTTGTCCATAAATTCTTCTTGAATAGAATTTTTTAAAACGATAATATTTTTGCCATTTAAATCAGAAAAATTATTTATAGAAACATCTTCTCTTGAATATACCTGAAACCATGAAGGAAGAACAGATATTTTATTTAAATCAAATTTCTTTGCTCTTTCCTCCGAATAGGCAACATCAGGTAAAATATCAATTTTTTCTTCTTCAAGTTTTTTTACACAATCTTCCCATGTTGAAAACTCATAATTTAAATTCCATTTTTCTTTTCTGGCTATTTCCTGAAGAAGTTCTATGAAAAAACCTTTTGGTCTGCCATTTTCATAATATATTTTGGGAGGATTATCATACACACCAACTACAACTGTTTTTGAAAAGGCAAAACAATAAAAGAATAAAAAGAATATTTTTAAGAAAATTTTCATAATAACAATATAAAATCTTAAAAATTTTATGTCAATATTTTATAAATAAAAAAAAGGCTGCCAACTGGCAGCCTTTTTTTATCTGTTATAAAGTGGTCTTGGTTTATAGTGAGTGTGCAAGAGTTTGTGAGATTTCTCTGAAAGAGGTTTACCAAGATATTCATCATAAAGTTTTTTGATGAATGGGTTTTCATGTGAACATCTGTATTCCTGATTCTTATCATCTGTGTAAATACCTTTGGCTCTCTTCATTCTGATTTCGTCAGTTGCACCATAAGGTTGTCCACCACCACCCACACAACCTCCACGACATGCCATTACTTCTATAAAATGATATGGCATTTCTTTACCTTTTGCTTTTGCTTCTTTAACTTCATCAAGAACTGTAGCAACATTTGCAAGTCCATGGGCAACAGCTATTCTCACTTCTTTACCATTTATGTTAATCTTACCAGTTTTTATACCTTCAAGTCCTCTTGTTTCTTCAATATCAACCTTTCCAAGATTTTTTCCAGTAATGAGATAATATGCTGTTCTTAAAGCAGCTTCCATTACACCACCTGTAGCACCAAATATTACACCAGCACCCGTGTATTCTCCTAAAATATTGTCTGGTTCTGAATCTGGAAGGTTAAGAAAATCTATTCCAGAAGCCTTTATCATTCTTGAAAATTCTCTTGTTGTAAGAACAACATCTATATCCTGATAACCACTTGCAAACATATCGTCAATTCTTGTTATTTCATATTTCTTTGCTGTACAGGGCATAATAGAAACCCCAAAAATTTTGGATGGGTCTATCCCTTTCTTTTCAGCATAGTAAGTTTTTGATAATGCTCCTACCATTTCATGTGGAGATTTAGCAGAAGAAAAGTGAGGTATCATTTCTGGGTAATACTTTTCCATATAGTCTACCCAGCCAGGACAACAAGAAGTTATCAAAGGGAGCTCTCCTTTTCCATGAACAAATCTTTCTATAAACTCACTTCCTTCTTCCATAATTGTAAGGTCAGCACCAAAGTTTGTATCAAATACAGCATCAAAACCAAGCCTTTTTAAAACAGTATAAATCTTACCTGTTAAAACTGTACCAGGCTCAAGGCCAAAAGCCTCACCTAAGGCTACTCTTACAGCTGGAGCTATCTGAACAATCTTGTGAAGTTCTGGATTTTTAAGTGCAGTCCATACTTCAGTGTTATGACTGTGTTCATATAGAGCACCAACGGGACAGTGAGCTGTACATTGGCCGCATTTTACACAGGGACTATCTTTAAGCTGAACATCTGCTGCTGGAGCTATTCTCATGTTAAAACCTCTTTCGAGGAATTCAATAGCCCATACATTTTGCATTATCTGACAGACTTCCACACATCTACCACACTTGATACACTTTTCTGGATTAACAACAAGAGACTTTGTAGAATCATCTACAGGTCTTTCAGATAAAAGCTGAGGAAAGTCAACATCTCTTATACCAAAATCGGCTGCAAGCTGTTGTAATTCACAGTTTCCATTTCTTGGGCATTTCAAACAATCATTTGGATGTGTAGAAAGTATAAGCTCAAGAACAGTTTTCCTTACCTCAAAAAGCTCTGGATCATGAGTTGTTATTTCCATACCGTTTTCTATCTTTGTTGCACAGGCTCTCATCAATTTGTTGCTTCCTTTAACCTTTACGACACATAAACCACAAGCAGCACTAGGTGGAAGATCTGGGTGATTGCAGAGCTTTGGAATATTTATTTGTGCCAATTTTGCTGCTTGAAGTATTGTCATATCTTCGTCAATTTTCAAATCAAAGCCATTTACTTTTATGTTATACTTTGCCATAGTTTCCCCCTTATTCCTTTAATACTGCACCAAATTTACATACTTCATAACATGTACCACACTTTATACATTTTTCCTGATCAATATAGTGAGGTTTTCTCTTTTCACCAGAAATACAATTTACTGGACATTTCATAGCACAGAGGCCACAACCCACACATTTTTCTGGAATTATTTCGTACCTTAAAAGGTTAACACATCTACTTGATCTACACTTCTTTTCTTCTATGTGTTCAACGTATTCTTTCTCAAAATATTTAAGCGTCGATAGAACTGGATTTGGAGCTGTTTGTCCAAGTCCACAAAGAGAGGCTTTCTGCATTGCAAAACCAATTCTTTTAAGTCTATCAATATCATCCAGTTCACCTTTACCTTCACTTATTTTCTGTAATATTGTAAGAAGCTGTTTACCTCCAATTCTACAAGGGGCACATTTTCCACAGGATTCATCAACACTGAATTGAATGTAGAATTTTGAAACATCAACCATACAGTCAGTTTCATCCATTACAATCATACCACCAGATCCCATAATAGAACCAAGTTTAGTGAGGTTTTCGTAATCTACTGGGGTATCAAGGTATTCTTCTGGTATAACACCACCAGAAGGTCCACCTGTTTGAACAGCCTTGAATTTCTTACCACCTTTTATTCCACCACCAATATCAAAAATAATTTCTCTTAATGTTGTTCCAAAAGGTACCTCAACAAGTCCAGAATTGTTAACCTTTCCAGTTAAAGCAAACACTTTTGTTCCTTTTGAAGTTTCTGTGCCTATCTGAGAAAACCATTTTCCACCTTTGAGAAGGATTACTGGAATATTTGCCCATGTTTCAACGTTATTTATAACAGTTGGTTTGTTCCACAAACCTTTAATAGATGGAAAAGGAGGTCTTGGTTTTGGCATACCTCTATTTCCTTCAAGAGAAGCAAGGAGTGCTGTTTCTTCTCCACAGACGAAAGCACCAGCTCCATACCTTACTTCTATATCAAAATCAAATCCACTTCCTAAGATATCTTTTCCAAGTAAGCCAAGTTCTTTAGCCTGAGAAATTGCAATATCAAGTCTTTTTATAGCAAGTGGATATTCTGCTCTGATGTAGATATAACCCTTATTTGCTCCAACTGTATAACCACAGATTGTCATCGCTTCAAGGATGCTATGAGGGTCACCTTCTATGGTACTTCTATTCATATATGCACCAGGGTCGCCTTCATCAGCATTACATACTACATATTTTGGAGAGTCATTAACTTCTTTTGTGATTTGCCATTTTTTCCAAGTTGGAAAACCAGCTCCACCTCTACCTCTAAGACCTGCAATTTTGAGTTCTTCAAGTATATCATCTGGTTTCATTTCAAACAAAGCCTTTTCTAAGGCTTTATAACCATCTCTTGCTATATATTCATTAATATCTTCTGGATTAATAAGCCCACAGTTTCTTAAAACTATTCTGAATTGTTTCTGATAAAACTCTATATCTTCTACCTTTGCATTCTTCTTGCTTTGATTTTTATCATAAAGGAGTCTTGTTACATTTCTTCCTTTTACAAGGTGTTCTTTAACTATTTCAGTGGCATCTTCGGGCTTTACATTTACATAGAATGTTTCGTCAGGTAAAACTTTTACAACAGGACCCTTTTCACAAAAACCAAAACAACCTGTTTTTACAACTTGAATCTCTTTTTCGAGACCCGCAGCTATGACTTCTTTATTTAAATTTTCATAAATAGCCTGAGATTTACTTGCTTCACAGGCTGTACCAGCACATACCAAAACATATGTTCTATATCCCATATTTTCCCCCGACTTATTTTACTATATCTACAGCTGGTTTATCAAAGATAAACTCACTAACAAGCTGTTTGCGAATAATATGTTCATCAACGATTTTTTCAACTACTTCAGCTTTAACCTTACCATAAAGTGTGTCTGGCATATCAGGCATAATTATTTCAACAGTGGGTTCAACATAACAGAAGCCCATACAACCAGTAGGTTTAATTACTACATTTGTTAAACCTTTCTTTTCTATCTGTTCGACAAATGCCTGTAAAGTTTCCCTTGCTCCAGCAGCAATACCACAGGTTCCCATTCCGACAAGAACAAGGATTGATTTATCACTAACATCTCTTTTTGATATTTCTTTCTTTGTGTCTTCTCTTAACTTTCTTAATTCTTCAAGGGTTAATTTTGGCATAAAATCCTCCTTTATTTAACTTCCATCTCAACGAAAGAAGTTTCAAATTGATTTATATATTCTTTTAAGTTTTTTACCCATCTTATGTCATTTGTTACAATCTTACTTTTTATTAATTCATATTTTTTGTTGTTTATATATCTGTTAAAAACTATTTCACAACCATCAGAAAGCATAAAAATTTCACTAACAAGACTTCCAATGTCTCCCATAGGTGGAGTGTCAGGATGATTTTTTGGTAATTGTATGTGAATGCTTGTTCCTTCACCCACTATGGAGTCAATTTCTATCTTTCCATCGACTAATTCGCACTGATGCTTTATAAAAGAAAGCCCAAGTCCAAACTTTCTATTCTTGTGTTTTTCCATTTCTGTAATGTCTGGATTAAAAACTTTATCCAGTTTATCTTTTTCGATACCTTTTCCATTGTCAGAGATAAAAATATTGTACTCTGAATCTTTTTCAACAATATCTATAACAATAAAAGTTGAATTAGCTTCAATTGAGTTCTGAACAAGGTCAAAGATAGCATCAGTAAGATAAAAATGCATTATTCTCCCCTGTATTTTGCAATAATTTCGTGAATCTTATCTTTAGTGAGTCTTCCATATACGTCTGAATTAATTGTAATGACAGGTGCAAGTCCACAACAACCAATACATCTAACAGCCTCAAGTGAGAAAAGTCCATCTTCAGTAGTTCCACCAACACCTACACCAATGTTTTCTTCAATTTCTTTCATAAGATCTTCACCACCTTTCAGGTAGCAGGCAGTTCCCATACATACAGAAATTTTGTTTTTGCCTGGTTTCTTTAATTTGAAGAAATGATAAAAAGTTACAACACCATAAATCTTTGCAAGAGGAACATCAAGCATTCTTGATAGTTCAAGAGCAACTTCTCTCGGAATATAACCGTACTCGTCTTGAACCTTATGAAGTATCATAATGAGGTTGCCTTCTTTACCTTTCCATTCATTGATGAAATTGTTCATTTCTTCAGTAAGCCAGACGGGAGCTTCTTTCTTTTCAAACATTAAAACCTCCTGAAAATATATAAAAAACAGAGGCGAAGAAAAGAGATATGTTTTAATTAAAATTTTAATCTAATATTTTAATGATAAGTATAAAAAATATCAAATTTTAAAATAAATTTTATTTTGATGTTAAACATAAAATTATAAAAACAAAAAAAATATTTTTGAATTTGAATTTTATAAAATTGACAAAAACAACTTTTTTTTTTAGAATATGTCCTAAACTTAAACCAAAAATATGGAAGGAGTTTTAAAAAATGAGTATACTTGAAAAAGTTTGGGCTCGAGGTAAAGAGTTTTTAGGGGTTAAATACCCAATAATGTGTGGTGCTATGACATGGGTTTCTGATATCAACCTTGCGAAAGCAGTTAGCGAAAATGGGGCTTTTCCTACACTTGCTGGTGGAAATATGGATCCAGATCTATTTGAAAAAGAAGTTGACAAGTTCATATCTACTCTTAAGACACCATTTGCGGTTAATCTTATTACTATTGCTCCAAATTTCAGAAAGCAGTATGAGATTGTTCAGTCTAAAAATGTTCCTTTTGTAATTTTTGCTGGAAATTTTCCAAAGATTCACGATGTTCAGGGCATGAAAAAAGCCGGTAAGAGATGTATGGCTTTTGCTTCAACCGATCAGATTTCAGAACAAATGATAAGATTTGGTTGTGATGCTTTAATACTTGAAGGCAGTGAGGCTGGTGGACATATAGGATATGTTTCTACAATGATTCTTCTTCAGCAAATACTTTTTAAGACGAAGGAAGTGCCAGTGTTTGTTGCTGGTGGTATAGGGACAGGTAAGATGATAGCTCATATGCTTCTTATGGGGGCTGCTGGTGTTCAGCTTGGAACGAGATTTGTGGTGAGTGAGGAATGTAATGTTCATCCAAATTTCAAACAGGCTTTCATCAAGGCAAGGGCAAGACATGCTATTGCTACCCCTCAGTATGACCAGAAACTTCATGTTGTTGCTGTAAGAGCTTTAAAGAATAAAGCGATGGAACAATTTGGTAAACTTCAGCTTGAACTCTTGAAAAAAATGGAAGCAGGTGAGATTACCCATGAACAGGCACAGTTTGAAGTTGAAAAATTCTGGATTGGTGGATTAAGAAAAGCTGCTGTAGAAGGTGATATTGACTATGGTTCTGTGATGGCAGGACAGAGTGTTGGTCTTGTTAAGAAAATTCAGCCTATGAAAGAAATAATAGAAGAACTTGTAAATGATGCAGAACAGGAGTTGCAGTCTATAAAGAGTTACTTGTGTAACTTATAAAAGTATTTTTGTGGGAGGTATGTATGCCGGGAGTTATTCTTTTGGTTCTGATACTTTTCTTCTATAGTTTGGTTCTTCTGGAAATATGGGATAAGGTAAAGTTTAATTCTGAA
>FQKF010055451.1_pt1 | contig 14144 bp, 10 predicted proteins | sample 1504521 | NCBI WGS metagenome assembly FQKF01 (sample SAMEA4475357, study PRJEB15587) | soil metagenome | biome: Soil; feature: Field | place: India | collected 2015-03-11 | depth 0 m
CTCCCTCAAATCTTTCTGTTATCTATTATTCTTTTTGCTTTTCCTTCGCTTCTTTCAATTGTTCTCGGTTCAACAAGTTTAACTCTCACAGATATACCAAGCATATTTTCTATTTCATGCTCTATTTTTTTCTCAATCATTTCAAGTCTCTTAATTTCATCAGAGAATACTTTTTCATCAACTTCAACCATTACAGTGAGGACATCGAGGTTGTGTTCTCTATCTACAATAAGTTGATAATGAGGTGCAACTTCTTCTATCTGAACAAGCACCTCTTCAATCTGAGATGGGAATACATTAACTCCTCTGATTATAAGCATATCATCAGTTCTTCCCATTATTCTATCAATTCTTGGGTGAGTTCTACCACATTCACAGGGTTCACTAATTATTCTCGTTAAGTCTCTTGTTCTATATCTTAAGAGAGGTATTCCTTTCTTGGTTAAAGTCGTGATAACAAGCTCTCCTATTTCTCCATCTTTTACTTTCTTACCTGTAGCTGGATCAATTATTTCTGGATAGAAATGATCATCATAAATATGCAGTCCAGCTTGCTTGAGACATTCGTTAGCTACTCCCGGTCCAATTATTTCTGAAAGTCCATAAATATTAATGGCTTTAATTTTAAGTCTTTTCTCTATTTCGTTTCTCATTGCTTCAGACCATGGTTCTGCTCCAAAAATTCCATATTTAAGCTTTAAATTTTCTATCTTTATGTTCTTTTTTTCTATTTCTTCAGCAAGATAGAGAGAATAAGAAGGGGTGCATGTTATTATATCAGGACCAAAATCTTCTAGTATGAGAATCTGCCTTGCTGTATTTCCACCCGATATTGGTATAACTGTTGCTCCGATTCTTTCTGCACCGTAATGAACTCCAAGCCCACCAGTGAAAAGTCCATAACCATAAGCATTTTGAACAATTGAGTTTTTTGTTGCCCCTGATGCAACAAGCGATCTTGCCATAACCTCAGACCATACTTCTATGTCAGATTGAGTATATCCAACTACTGTTGGTTTACCAGTTGTTCCACTTGATGCATGAATTCTTACTATTTCTTCCATTGGAACAGCAAAAAGTCCAAAAGGATAGTTATCTCTTAAGTCTGTTTTATTTGTAAATGGAAGATTTTCAACATCTTCTATACTTTTGATGTCATTGGGGTGAATGCCTTTTTCTTTAAATTTTTCTTTGTAAAATTTTACATTGTCATATAAATACCAGACAAGTTCTTTCAGTCTATATGTTTGTAAGGATTTTCTTACTTCTCTATCCATCGTTTCCATTTCTATGTTCCATATTGGATAAGGAAAATCTTTTTTCATCTTTGTCCTCCGAAAATTTTTACTTCGTAATTATAGAATAAATTTAAAAAAAATCAAGCCTTAATTCTCTTCCGAGTTGAAAAGCCTTGATATTAATGTCTATGTATGCAGGTTTTACATTCTTTTCAATTGCTTTAATCCAGTTTTCTTCTTTAATATCAAGAAGATTTGAAAATGTTCCAAGAAGGTATGTATTTGAAACCTTTGGATTTCCAAGAGTCTTTAAAACTTCTCCAGTATTTATAATTTTAAACTTTTTTGTTCTTTGAGAGAGGATTTCTTCGATATTTTCTGGATATTTTTGACCTCCAAAAAGAACAGTAATAGGTGGAATTTCGATATCCTGAATAATTGCAACACTGTCATTTTTAAGCATATTTAAATATCTCAGGGTTTCAAGTTTTTCAAATGAAATTATATAGTCTCCTTCTCCCTCTGCAATGGTTGGTGAATATACTTTGCTTCCAAATTTTACAAATCCAACTACACTTCCCTGTCTCTGACTCATACCATGTATTTCACATTTTTTTACATCATAATCAGATAAAAATAGGGCATAAGAAATTATGTCAGATGCAAGAACACTTCCCTGTCCACCAACACCACAAATTATAATACTTTTTACCTCACTCATAGTTTCCACCTTCTATATCTTTATTACCATTAATGTCCTATCATCTTTTTGTAAAGTTCCTTCAAAAAATTCTTCAAGATGAATGAGAATTTCGCCTAAGATCTCAGCTGCGTTTCTAGTGAGATTTGTTTTTTCAATAATTTCCATAAGTCTTTTCTTCCCGAGTTGTTCTCCCTCTGGATTTGTCCCTTCTATTATTCCATCACTATACATTATAAGGACATCTCCATTGTTAAAACTTACAGTATCTGTTGTAAAAGTAGCATTTTTGAATGTTCCTATAATAGGATTTTTGTTTCTCAAAAATTGGATTTTTTTTTCTGAAAAATCATAGTATATCTGATCTATATGACCTGCTGAAATATATGTAAGTTTTTGAGCTTCAAGATCAAGAAGGACAGAAAACAAAGTAGCATAAGAATATGTATTTTCAAGCACCCTTGTAAGTCTCTGGTTGAGAATAAAAAATGAGTTTCCTAAATCAGAAAACTTTTTTTCTTCAATCAATTCTTCTATTTCAACTTTCAATATTGCCCAGATCATTGCGGCATATATTCCGTGTCCTGAAGCATCACCAAGAAAGAAAAGAAGTTTTTTATTATCCAGTTGGTAGAAATCGTAATAGTCACCACCGACACTCTGCATTGGCATATATGATATTTCCATATCGATGTAGTTTTGAATTATTTTTTGCTTGTCAATAGGTAATAAAGAAATTTGTAATGACTGAGCTGTTCTTATATCATCCATCATTTTGCTGTTTAATTCAGAAAGTTTTTTGTTTATTTCCGATGAACGAACAAGTATATCCATATACTCATAAATAAAATTAAGACTTAATCCAACAGAAAGTATTATTGTGCCATAAGCGAACATAGAACCAAGAAGTATTATTAAATCTATCCTTTTAAGAACTATAAACAAAATATCCACACCACCCAGTGCTATTGCTATTATTCCAGATACATATATTGTTCTGTATCTCATCAGATTTATATCAGAGATTTTACCTTTTTCTCTTGAAAGGATCTTTTTGTATTCAAGTATTTCGATAATAATTACAAAAGTAAGAAAGAAGAGAAATACAAGCGAAAGAATCCTGTAAATATTATCATTATTTGTCAAGAATAGGGCATAGAGAAAATTAGCAACTATGAAAACAAGTGATAAAATAGTAAAGTTTATAAGATAAGTGTTAGTCTTTTCTTTATAGCCATCTGTTTCTACAAAAGTTTGATCTTTTAAGGAAACAAGCATATTTCTCATAAGATAAACAAGAAATATCAAGGAAAATATTGCCGTGGTGGTTTTAAGTATGTAAAAAAATGAGAGATTTTTTTCAAAGGCTATATAAATCCCAATTATATTTGTTATAAAGTTAAAAATTCCTATTAAAGAAATATAGATTAAAGATAGGGAAGAATATTTTATAACATTTCTGAAACCTGAAAAAAAAACTATAAAAACTATTGACTGGATTACGACAAAGATATTAAAACAGCTTGCAACAATGAAGGAAAACAGCCTTAGATTCACTCGTTTTACTCCTATTTAAACTTTTTAATATATCCTTCAGCTATGACACATATTTCATCAACTATTATTACTGAAACTTCATTACTATTCATTTCTTCTATTATTATTTTCTTGAGTTCATCTTTTTTGTAGGCATTTGCTTTTATTACCCTTTTTACCCCAAGCCCCTTTACCAATTCAATAAGGTCTATATTTTCTGTTTTTTCAAATTTATTGTTAAGTCCTGTATTAACATTTGGCTGGTGTCCTGTCATTGCTGTTATTCTATTATCAAGGATAATGAGGGTTATAGGGTCTTTGTTGTAGACAGCATTAATAAGATGCGTCATTCCAGAATGTAGAAATGTAGAATCTCCTATAACTCCAACAGTTGGTAATTTTTTACCAAGTAGCTTTTCTACCTTTTTAAAGCCTATTTCCATTCCTACACTTGCCCCCATACAGACAGTGGTATCCATTGCATCATAAGGAGGTAGTGCTCCTAAGGTATAACAACCAATATCACCCATTACATTAACTTTAAGTTCGTTAAGAACTTCAAAGACTGGAATATGTCCACAACCCTTACATAAAACAGGGGGTCTCTTAGGTAGTTCAGCTAAGTTAATTTTTTTATATTTTTCGTCAATATTAAAAGCCTTTTTAATTATATCAACACTGAGTTCACCAGAAGATGGAATAATCTCTTTTCCAGTGCAATTTATTCCATTTGCTTTTAATTCCTTTTCTATGAATGGATCAAGTTCTTCTATAACATATAATTTTTTAACTTTTGAAGCAAATTCTTTTATCAATTCAATTGGTAAAGGATACATAGAAACTTTGAATATACTTGCTCTTGGCAAAGCCTCTTTAACATAATTATATATATACCCATGAGTTATAATACCTATATCCAAGTCATTATACTCTATAGAATTTTTGTGAAAATCTTCAGAGAAAATTCTTAATTTTTTGAATCTTTCAAGTACAAAAGGGTGTTTTGGAATAGCATAAAGAGGCATCATTACATATTTTGCTTTATTTTTTTCGTAATTGAAGTCTGGTTTTTTCCTTAAAGGTTCTTTGAGGTCTACTACCGTTCTACTGTGAGCAACTCTTGTTACTCCTCTTAAGATTACGGGAGTATCAAATTTTTCTGAAATTTCAAGCCCAAGTTTTGTAAATTCCTTGGCTTCCATACTATCGGATGGTTCAAGAACAGGGACTTTTGCAAATTCACCATAATTTCTTGTATCCTGTTCATTTTGAGATGAATGCATACCAGGGTCATCTGCTACATATATTACAAGTCCAGCATTAACACCAGTGTAAGTAAGTGTCATAAGCGGATCAGCTGCAACATTGAGTCCTACATGCTTCATTGTAACTATTGATCTTGCTCCAGCAAGAGACGAGCCAATAGCTATTTCAAGAGCCACTTTTTCATTGACACTCCATTCTGAATTTATATCTTTATATTTATCAGAAAGTTCATAAATAACCTCTGAACTTGGTGTTCCGGGATAGCCTGTTGCCACCCATACATTAGCTTCAAAGGCTCCTCTTGCTATTGCTTCATTTCCAGATAAAAGTTCTTTCATCTTTTCTCCTTAACTTAAGGCTTGTTCTATTGCAAATGAAACATTTAAAACGGTTTCTTCATCTAATAATCTTCCAATAAATTGAGAACCTATTGGAAGTCCATCTTTTGAAAATCCAGTTGGAATAGAAATAGCTGGAAGACCTGCAAGATTTACTGCAATGGTGTAAATATCTGATAGATACATCGAGATTGGGTCGTCAAGTTTTTCTCCTATTTTGAAAGCCGGAGTAGGGCTTGTTGGTGATAAAATAACATCTACATTTTTAAAAGCATTGTCGAAATCATTTTTTATCAATTTTCTTACCTTGAGTGCTTTAAGATAGTAAGCATCATAATATCCAGATGATAAAACATAGGTTCCAAGCATTATTCTTCTTTTTACTTCTGTCCCAAAACCCTTACTTCTTGATTTAACATATAGTTCTGAAAGAGTTTTAGTTTTTTCTCTATAACCATATTTTATGCCATCGAATCTTTCTAAGTTTGAACTTGCCTCTGCTGTTGCTACAATGTAATATGTTGGAACAGCATAGTCAGAATGTGGAAGGGAAATTTCGACAATTTCTGCACCAAGTTTTTTTAATAACTCAATTACCTGATTTATGTTAGTCAAGACTTCTTCACTTACCCCTTCAATAAAATATTCTTTTGGAATTCCAACTTTAATACCTTTTATATTTCCTGTGAGATTATATTTTCTACTTTTTATATTTAAGGTTGTAGAATCTTTTTCGTCATATCCTTCCATTGCAGATAAAATTATAGCGGCATCTTCAACACACTTTGCGATTGGACCTATCTGATCAAGAGAAGAAGCAAAAGCCACAAGTCCATATCTTGAGACAAGTCCATAAGTAGGCTTAAGCCCAACAACTCCACAAAAGGCTGCTGGTTGTCTGATAGATCCACCCGTATCACTTCCCAGTGCTACAGGTGCAAGTCCACTTGCGACAGCTGCAGCAACTCCTCCAGAAGAACCCCCGGGAACTCTTGTTCTATCAAATGGATTTCTTGATACTCCATAATGTGAAGTTTCATTTGATGAGCCCATTGCAAATTCGTCCATATTGAGTTTACCTAAGGGTATCATTTTTTCTTTTCTTATGAGTCTTTCTATTACAGTTGCATCATAACTTGCTTTATAACCTTCAAGTATTTTTGAAGCACAGGTGGTGGGTAGATTTTTTATGTTTATGTTATCTTTTATTCCTATTGGTACGCCTGTAAGCATTGTTGCATTGCCTTTTTTAATTAATTCATCTGCTTCCTTTGCCATTTCGAGAGCTTCTTTTTCTGATATTGTTATATAAGCATTTAAAGAATCCTCTCTTGATTGATCTTTTTTTATATTTTCAAGATAGTGTGAAGTAATTTCATAGGATGAAAATTTCTTGTTTTTAAGACCTTCGACTATATCTTTTATTTTAAGATTAGTTAAATCCATATTAACCTCATTTTTTATTGTTCTTAAATGCTTCTTTGATATTTTTCCTGTGGCTATATATTATTATTATTGTTGTAATTATGCTTAAAACTATGAGATACTGTCTATGAAACTCTGTAAGAAAAACAGTTATTGGCAAGACTATTGCCGCTATTATTGAAGAAATCCATACATTTTTCTGCAATCCAGAAAAATAGATTTTGAATGGATTGTCAAGGTTTCTATATTCTTTATTGATAATATATTGAATAAATCTTGAAGAAAATAGAACAATAAGAAAAACTGTCAAAGTAAGTAAGATTTCAAGAGGAGCTATAAAACTAAAAACACCTGCAAATGTCGCAACTCCTTTACCACCTTTAAACTTAAGATATATAGGAAAAATATGTCCAATACCAGCACAAATACCTGTAAGTATCATTGCAAGGTCCCTATCTATAAAATTTACCCCAAAAATTTTAACAATTAAGATGGGTAAAGCTCCCTTTAAAAAATCAAGTATAAAAACTGGAACAAAACCACCAAGAAAACCAAATTGCCTGCTTACATTTGTAGCACCTATATTACCTGAGCCAACTTTTCTTATATCAACTCCACGTATAAGAGAATATAGAAGTCCGAATGGAATAGAAGCAAAAAGATAAACAAGTATAAGAAATACAATAAACATCCATAAATTCATATTCATCTCCTGTTATGGAGAATATTATACATTGAAAAAATAAATTTATCAATTATAGAGAGTTTTGAATGAGATTGAAAGGCTTTGGTTCGCCAAGATAATACCCTTGAGAATAGTCTACTCCAAGTTCTATTACTTTTTCGTATATTTCTTTTGTGGAAACAAATTCGGCAATTGTATGTATAGACATAGATTTTGCAAAGTCTACAATAAATTTTGTAAGTATCTGTGAGTTTTTGTTGTTTGAGAGATTTTTAATTATTGAAGCGTCTATTTTAAGATAGTCAACATCAAGACTCATTATATGGTCAAAATTTGAATATCCACTTCCAAAGTCATCTATTGCAATTTTCACATTATAGTTTTTTAATTCTCCAATGAAATCATTTACTACTTCATAATTGTTTATTTCTTCTGTTTCTGTGAGTTCTATTACAAGTTTATTTGCAAATTCTTTATTTGATTTAATGACATTTATAATATAATTTTTTGTTTCAGTATTATTTATATCTTCTATAGAGAGGTTGAAGGATAATTCACTCTTTATCTTTTCAAAATCAATGATAATCTTTTCTAACATTTTTCTTGTTATATATTCATAAAGTCTATTTTTTTTAGAAATATGGAGAAAATAAGCTGGAGAAACTATTTCGCCATTGTCACCTATTATTCTTACAAGGCTCTCATATTTTTCGACTTTGCCAGTTTTATTGTTAACTATAGGTTGATAGAAAGGAATAATTCTATCTGAACTTATTGCATCTTTGAGTTTCTTTGTCCATAGAATATTGTTTTGAAATTCCTGAAAAATATTAAAACTTTCGTCATATACAAGAATTGCTTTTTTAAGGCTTTTTGCTTTTTTGAGAGCCATATCTGCTTTGAGTAATATATTTTGTCTTACTGGTAGATAGTTGTCATTTTCTTCTGTTTCACCAGATGCCATTCCTATGCTTACGGAGATATAAATTATATTGTCTTCGTATCTATATTTTTCTTCTGTAATAACATTTCTTATAAATTCAGCACATTCATAAGCCTCTTCTCTGGAAAGTTTGTCCTGTATTAAAACAGCATATTCATCTGAAGAAAGTTTATAAGTTTTGTATTTTCTATCATTTTCGTATATTAAAAGCCTGTTGGCGATTTCTTTTAAAATAAAATCACCTACTATAACGCCATAAAAATCGTTTATTTCTCTGAATGAATCAATATTTATGATCATCAAATATCCGAACTTTTTGTCTGATATATCATTGATTAATTTAATTCTATTTGGTAAACCAGTAAGATTATCAGTATATATTTGCTTTAAGAGGGCTTTTTCTTTTTTTACGGTATCTGTAATATTATTTCCAACAAATATGTATTCAAATATTTCCTCTGTATCACTATCAGTTATTGGCAATCCTATAAAATGAATGTAGATATTGTCATCTTCATTTTTTGAGATAGAAAATTCAACAGTTTTTATCCATTTGTTTTCTTTTGAGATAGTTTCTTTGATTAAGTCAAAATCAAAATTTTCGTTTTTTATTTTTAATATTTCATTTACGTGTTTACCAACAATATTTTCTCTACATACATTAAAAGTATTACAGAAAGAGTCATTAACATACTGAATATTGCCGTTAGGGTCTGTTTTAAATACTATGGATATGAGATCTATTGCATTTTTGTATTCAGAAAGTATGGTTCTTGTACTTTCGAGTTTTTTGTTTAAAATCTTTAATTCATAAATCTTATTAAGCGATTCAATAATTTTATCAATATATATTGGCTTAACAATATACTGATTTATGCCTATTTCGAGAGATTCAAGAAGATATTCTGCATCACTATATGCAGTTGTTATGATTATTGGAATGGTTGGGTTTGTTTTTCTTACTTCCCTTGAAAGTGCAAGTCCATCCATTTTTGGCATTCTTATGTCTGTGATTATTACGTCTATTTGATTTTCTTTAAAAATTTTTAAAGCCATTTCTCCATCTTCTGCAACAAAAATATTTGTTGCAATTTGGTTAAGCATTTCTTCAACTTCCATTCTTATGAGAGATTCATCTTCAGCATAGAGGACGTTTAATTCAAGTTTTTTATTCAAACTTGTTCTCCTTAATTATAATCAAGTCTTACCGGAATATTTTTTTCTTTAAGAAAACTTTTTATCTCACCTATAGATAATTCTCTGAAATGAAAAAGTGAAGCTGCTAAAGCTGCACTTGCTTTTGTCTTGTAAAACACGTCTAAAAAATCTTCTTTCTTTCCAGCTCCACCAGAGGCAATAACAGGAATATTAACACTACTTGCTATCTTCTCTGTAAGTTCCAGGTCGTAGCCAGCTTTTGTTCCGTCTCTATCCATTGAAGTAAGTAGTATTTCTCCGGCTCCAAGTTCTTCGACCTTTTTTGCCCATTCAATTGCATCTATTCCTGTGTCTATTCTTCCGCCACTGACAAATACATTCCAGCTATTTCCACTTCTTTTTGCATCAATAGCTACAACTATTGTTGAACTTCCGAAGGTTTTAGATGCCTCCTTCAAAAATTCTGGATTTTTAACTGCTGCAGAATTTATAGAAATTTTATCTGCTCCAACTTTGAGTAGATTTCTTATATCTTCCAAGGTTCTTATTCCTCCCCCTACAGTGAAGGGTATAAATATCTCTTTTGCCACCCTTTTTGCAACATCAACCATAATATTTCTTTCTTCGTATGTTGCTGTTATATCAAGAAATACAAGTTCATCAGCCCCCTCACTGTTATATACTTTTGCATTTTCTACAGGATCGCCAGCATCAATGAGATTTATAAAATTTACTCCTTTGACAACTCTTCCTTTGTTAATATCAAGACAAGGTATAATTCTTCTGGCAAGCATTTAAGCCCCTCTTTTTGTTTGATAATTTAGCATATATCAAATTTATTTTTTTGGCAAGAGATTTTATAAATTTTCTGTAATAATTTGAGAAAATTTTTTCTTATTTTCTCTTATTTCTTTTTCTCTTAAAATAAAGTTAATTTTACCACTTAACTTTGAGACATCAAGGTATTGAATTTTGCCTGCTGGAGTTATTGCAATATTTTTGTCAACAGTTTTTATTTCTCTCCAGACAGCATATCCTTCTTCATTGGCAAGCCCAACATATTTGAGAAGATCCTCTGCACCAAAAGAGAATGTATAGCTCTTTTTTTCTTCAAGATTTATTCTATTTTTTAATAGTTGAGTATAAAGTGCATCGTATATTTTTATCTCTGGTGTTGTAATGAACATATTCATAAGCTGTCTATATATTATCCAGATTCTTTCTGAAAGAAGCTCTATTATCCTTGATGCTACAGTAGGAAAGGTTTTTACAACGCCCTCAAAATCTTCTTTTCTGATAGCCATCAATTTTACTTCTCCTTCTGAGAAGGCTGATGCATTTCTTGGCTTATTTTCTATAATTGCCATTTCCCCAAAAATATCTCCCTTTTTGAGAATATCGAGTAAAACCTCTTCATCATTCAAAAATTTTGTGATTTTTACTCTTCCTTCCTGAATGACATATAGTTCATTTCCTACCTCACCTTCAAGAAAAATGAGTTGTTTACCTTCAAATGTAAGATTTTTACCATCTCTTTTGGGTTCTTTAATATTTACTTTTGCCATTTTTTCGAGCTTTAATTTTGCATCTTCTTTAAGGTTTGAATTGTTTGATTGTTCAATGTATCTTTTAAAGGCAATAGAGGCTTTTTCGAGGTCTCCTCTTTTAAGATAGTAATTTCCGATATTGTATAAAATATCTTCTCTTGTCTCTTCAGAGAAAGCAGGAGAATTTTTAAGAACCTTACCTAAAAGTTCATCGTAGTATCTTAACTCTTTACTGAAATATTTTATCATTTTTAAGGCAATATTTACATTTTTCTCAATAAGATTTGCAAATTGTTCATATCTTACACTTATAGCCACAACATCTGTCAAAGCCTGAACTGTTTCCATATTTGTTCTTCTTGCCATACAGGGTATAACACCAAAGAAATCACCAACACCAAGCACTGGATTTGATTCTTTTTCTATAAAATGTGGGTTATAAATACTTACTTTTCCCTCTTTGATTATAAAAAATTCTCCTCTATTATCCTCTCCTTCCATAAGGATATAGGCATCCTTTGGGTATTTAACCAGTTTGAATTTGTTATCCATATTGTTCTCCATCTACATAATACTTATATTATAAGGCTTATATGAAAAAGAATAAAATTTTTTTACATTTTCTAAACAATATTTTTCTTTACAAATTTTTAAAAAATGATATGATATATATTAAAAAATCGGGAGGATTTTATGGGAAAAATTTATGACCCCAAATTTATAAGGAATGTTGCCCTCTCTGGTGCTCCAAATGCAGGTAAAACTACTCTTGCTGAGGCTTTACTTTTTGCAAGTGGACAGATTCCCCAAATGGGAAATGTTGACAAAGGAACTACTGTTATGGATTATGATGAAGAAGAAATAGAAAAGAAAATGTCTCTTAAGACCTCTCTTGCTTATACCGAATGGAAGGATATAAAAATAAATCTTTTTGATACACCGGGTATTCCAGATTTAGTTTCTGAAGTAAGAAGTGTATTCAGGGTTGTAGAAGGAATAATATTTGTAGTAAGTGCTGTTGATGGTATAACAATAGATACAGAGAAAGACTGGCATTTTGCTGATGATTATCAGATAGCAAGAATGGTTTTTATCAATAAAATGGATGATGAAAAAGCAGATTTTTTTGCTGTAGCAGAGGAGCTTGAAGCAAAATTTAAAAAGCCTGTAATTCCTATAGAACTTCCTATTGGCAAAGGCAAAGATTTTAAAGGAACAGTAGATTTAATACATCGAAAAGCCGTCTATCCAGATGGAAAAGGTGTAAAATTTGGTGAAATTCCAGCAGAAATGAATGATTTGATAGCTAAATATTCAGAAAAACTTTTTGATGTTGTTGCAGAGACAGACGATAGTTTGATTGAGAAATATCTTAATGGAGAAGAGCTTACAGTTGAAGAAGTTGAGAGAGGAGTAAGAAGTTGCACTTTGAATAATAAATTTATTCCAGTTGTGTGTGGGAGTGCTTTAAATAATATAGGTGTAGCAGATTTACTTGATGATATAATTTACTTTTTACCATCTCCACTTTATATAGGAGAAGTTATAGGATTTGATCATTTTCATCCTGAACAAACGATTAAAAGGCATCCAGATCCTGAGGAGCCTTTCAGTGGCTTTATTTTTAAAACAAGGATAGATCCCTTTGCTGGAAAAATCTCATATTGCAGAATAAGATCAGGAAAGATAAATATTGGAGATGAAATCTACAATGTAAATAAAGGAGTAAAAGAAAAAATCAACCACCTTTATATGATGAATGGAAAAACAATGAAAGAAATAAATACTCTTGAGGCAGGTGATATAGCTGTTCTTGCTAAAATTGATTCACTTTCTACAGGAGATACAATTACTTCTGTTGACAAACCTTTACAATATGAACCTGTAAGGTTTCCTATGCCATCATATTTTGTTGCCATACATTCAGCCGACAGAAAAAGTGAAGATAAACTTGCTGAAGTTTTTCATTTAATTTCGCAGGAAGACCCAACATTTACATATAGTTATAATGATATTACAAAAGAAATGGTTGTTTCCTGCATTGGAGAAGTTCAGGCAAGAATTATATTTGAGACAATCAAGAAAAGATATAAGCTTAATTTTGAGACAAGAACACCGAGAGTAGCTTACAAAGAAACGATAACTACAAAAGCAGAAGGTCATTATAAACACAAGAAGCAATCAGGTGGACATGGACAGTATGGAGAAGTATACTTAAGAATAGAGCCACTTCCAAGAAATGAAGGCTTTAAGTTTGATGAAGAGATCTTTGGTGGAGCAATTCCAAAGAATTATGTCCCGGCTATAGAAAAGGGTGCTATTGAAGCATGTGAAAGCGGAGTTGTTGCTGGTTATCCTGTTGTTGATCTTAAAGTTACCGTTTATGATGGTTCTTACCATGAGGTTGATTCGTCTGATATGTCCTTTAAAATTGCGGGCTTTTTTGCAACAAGACTTGCTATTGAAGCAGCAAAACCTGCTATTCTTGAGCCAATTGCTAAGGTGAGAATATATGTTCATGAGGATGACATAGGTTCGATTATGAATGATATAAGCACAAGAAGGGGTAGGGTGCTTGGAATGGACAAGATTTCAGAGGATGTGACAGTTATAAATGCACATGTTCCATATAGTGAAATGCTCTCATATTCACCCGTTTTAAATAGCTTGACGAGTGGTAGGGGTAGATTTGAGATGGAATTTTCTCACTATGATTTTCTACCACCAAATGAATATGATAAGGCAAAAAAGCAAGCAGAGGAAATGAAGAAAGAAGAAGAGGAGAAGAAAAGCTAATGCTTTTTTCTCTTGAGGTAGTCGGATAAAATTCTATTTTCTCCGAGCCATTTTTTGAATATTTTTTCTTCGGTGCCGTCTTTCATAATTTTTTCGAGAGCTTTGTTGAGTTTTTCTTTTAGGGTACTATCTTCTTTTCTCAGTCCTATGGCAAATATTTCGTATCCAAAATGTTCATTGAGTATTTTAAAATTTCCAGCCTTACCAGCAAGAAAATATTTTGCAGCTATTTCATCTATTACTATGGCATCGAGCTTCCCATCTTCAAGGTCTTTTATCTCTTTTTCTACAGTTTCATATTCTACGATTTTTTTAATTTTTTTTGTTAAAATACTATCTTTTTTTAAGGAATGTTCACCTGTAGAACCCTTTTGTACTCCAACAATTTTTGAACTTAAATCTTCCTTTTTTTCTATTGAGGAATTGTATTTTGTTACTATAACCTGTTTTGTTTCAATGTAAGGAATAGTGAAGTCAATTATAGCTTTTCTTTCTTCTGTTATACTGAAGCC
>FQKF010098884.1_pt1 | contig 14139 bp, 9 predicted proteins | sample 1504521 | NCBI WGS metagenome assembly FQKF01 (sample SAMEA4475357, study PRJEB15587) | soil metagenome | biome: Soil; feature: Field | place: India | collected 2015-03-11 | depth 0 m
CCGACCCTATAAGCAACGGATTCCGTATCACGTCAGTTCGGATTAAGCGGGTTTCAGCCTATCCCGAATTCACTTTGTCAAAGCTCTAGAGGCCAAATTCTTCATCTGACAGAGGCAGGCTCAGTAGTTTTACGACTGTATTCTCCGTATAGGGGCTTTATGGGGAATAAAGGCTCCCACTCCCGCTTTTATGGCGCTACGCACTCATGATGTGAAACGTGTTTTGTGGGAGACCCAGAGCAGCGAGGTTTCCCACAAAACGTGTTGTCTAACCTATGGGTGTAGCACTGTATAAACAAATCTGTCGTGAGAGTTTGAAGAATTGATATGACTGGTGGATGTTGGATTCATTTTGTTTGCGGTAGAAATTACGATAGATGTGAGCTATTCATGGAGTGTGGAAGTGCACCGCATCTCCACACCCATGGGTTAGTGAATGAGTGAGTGACTCACGTTACGATAGAGAGAAATTTTCCGCGTAGGGAAATCCTTAGAATGGCACACCTGCCAAGCACACACTTGCCCCCCAAGTGCCGTTGTGAGCATCTCTTCAGATCACCGTCATTGGATAAGTTCATTAGATAGGTTGGGCAATGCAACCCTTGACCGTCGGCAGGTATCGTAGTGGATTGCGAGCTAGCTGTGCCCTAGTGCTATGCTGCCTCAGGCACGCTGCGCTTCCAATTCTCTCTTGGGCAGGTGCATCCTAGTTTGGCGAGTGGCGTAGGCTTTGTCTACCCAACTCGCCAAACTAATTTGAGCAAGTTACCTGTAGCGCATTGCAAAAGTGGCACGCCCCCTCCTAGCTTGCCTGACACCCTAGAGATGGCATGGTGGTTTGTCTGAGAGTCATGCCAGCACTGTTGGCAGAAGTCGTGATTGGGGCTGCATGGGTGGTCCTGAAGGATAAGGCTGAGCCGACAACTGGCTCTGTCACGCTTGCAAAGGATAGAGTTGGGGAGTCTGTGCAAGACCTCCCCCTCATTGCGATCGCGCCCCTACTCAACCTAAATCGGTTAAACCAGCTCACCAGCCCATGGCCCGCAAGTCTCGCAGTCTAAACTCGACGCCAGATACCTCTGACCGTTTGTGGACAGGACAAAGCCAGGTGTTGGAGATGATCGCCCAAGGGCGACCTAGCCATGAAGTTCTGGAAGCGATCGCGCTCTGGGTTGAAGCACAGTTTGATGGTTTGATCTGTGCTTTTTTCCTCGTGGATGCTGAGGGGAGGGCGCTCCAGCTTGCCGTTGCGCCCAGCCTAGCAGCAGACGCACGCCAAACGTTGCTGACCTTAGCCATTAGCCCAACAGGGAGTTGCTGTGGTGCGGCGGCTTATCGGCGCGCACCGGTGTTGGTTCAAAACACTGCAACCGACCCACTTTGGCAGTCTCACCGGGCGCTTGCCCAAGCCCATCGTCTCCGCGCTTCCTGGTCAACTCCCCTGTTCTCAACTGGGGGAGATCTATTGGGCATCCTCACACTTTACACCCACAAACCACGTGCCGCCAAACTGTTTGCCCATCCGCTGTTAGGCATCGCCCGTCAGCTTGCCAGCCTTGCGATCGCACCGCCAACGCCGCAGCGATTCCCCCCCCGATCTGCGGGTGCGGAGGATAACCACGGGACTGCCGCTGGCATCAGCCCCGTGCCTATTGCCCAGGCTGAGACGGGGCAGAGTGCAACCAGTCCAACGGCGATCGCGCCACTCCGCAACGACGAATATCGCTCCGTCATTGCGGCGCTCAACGATGGCATTGTGGTGCAGAGTGCAACTGGCATGGTGCTGGAGTGTAACCCCAGTGCCGCACGGATTCTAGGAGTTCAGTTGCAGACTCATCACCGCAGTCCACTGCTTGACCCCCAATGCCACTATATTCGCGATGATGGCTCCCGTCTTGCAGTCGAGGTGCATCCCATCACCCTGACCTTAAAAACTGGACGCGCCTGTACCAACGTTGTTTTGGGCATCCAAAAACCCAATGGAGTGCTGACCTGGATGATGCTGAATACCCAACCCCTGTTTCACCTGGGGGATGTTCAGCCCTACGCAGTGGTCTGCTCCTTTGCAGATATCACAGAGCGCAAACAGACACAGGCCGCGCTGCAACGTAGCGAGGCTCGCTACCGGGCAATCGTAGAAGACCAGACTGAACTCGTCTGTCGGTTTCTGCCGGATGGCACCCTCACCTTTGTTAACGATGCCTACTGTGCCATGCTAGGCATCCCCCGTGAGGAATTGCTTGGATATAACTACCGAATGTTTTTGCTGGCGCTCAACCAAGTGGATGAAACGAGCCTGACAACGATGGTCACGCCCGAAAATCCAGTCAGCCTGCTAGAAACTCAAATGATTTTGCCCACTGGTGAGCTCCGCTGGCATCAGTGGAACAACCGTGCTATCTATAACTCACAGGGTGTCCTGGTGGAGTTTCAGGCGGTCGGTCGGGACATTACCGATCGCAAGCGTATCGAAGAAACGCTCCGCCAGACCACCGACCGCCTGAATGGCATCCTGCGATCGCTCAATGATGTCGTGTGGTCGGCAGCCGTAGATGGGTCTCAGGTGTTCTACGTCAGCCCAGCCTGTGAGAAGGTGTTTGGCTACACCGAGCAGCAGTTGTGCGATCGTCCCTCGTTGTGGCTCGAAATTATTCACCCAGACGATCGTCCTCGCGTCGAAGCTTTGTTATCCGACTTACCGGCAACTGGAATGCTGCTGGCAGAATACCGCCTGATCCACCCCGATGAAGGAGTGCGCTGGGTATATTGCCGCTCCTGGTTAGTGCGAGACGACCAAGGGAATCCCCTGCGGGTAGACAGCATCACCAGTGACATCACTGAACGCAAGCAAGCTGAGGCTGACCTCCTGCGGCAAAACCAGCGCGCTCAGATGTTTGCCGAAATCACCCTAAAAATCCGTCAGTCGCTCGACCTTGCTGATATTCTGCAAACCACCGTGATGGAGGTGCAGCAGCTACTCCAGGCCGACCGTGTATTGCTCTACCGGATCCACCCGGACGGTAGCGGCACGGTGGTGACCGAAGCGTTGAACTCTGGTTGGCAGTCTCTCTTGGGGGCTGCTTTGTTGCCGGAGGTCAGCCTGGAGGAGTCGCGCCAGTGGGTAACACAGGGCCAACTGCGGGCGATCGCCAATGTGCAGACTGACAATATCCCCAATCAAACTGCCATCTTCCTGCAACGACTAGAGGTGCAAGCTGAGCTGGTGGTGCCGATCCTACAACGGGATCGCCTGTGGGGGTTCTTGATCGTTCACCAGTGCGATCGCCCCCGGCAGTGGTTGCCGTTTGAGCGAGAGTTGTTGCAGCAGTTGGGCAATCAAGTCGGCATTGCCCTGGCTCAGAGCCAACTCGTGGAATCTCTGCGGGAGAGCGAAGAGAACATTCTCAAGGCCCTGACAAAGGAACGAGAACTGTCGGAGTTAAAGTCTCGCTTTGTGTCGATGGTATCTCACGAGTTCCGCACCCCCCTCACCACTATCCAATCTTCCGCAGAACTACTGGAATATTACGAGTGGACGGCAGCCGAGCGCCAGGAACGGTTCCAGCAAATCCGCACAGCCGTACAACACATGACGCAGTTGTTAGAGGATGTGCTGCTGATTGGGAAGGTAGACTCTGGCCGAGTGCAGTGCAAGCCCAAACCAATCGACGTCCAAGCGTTTTGCCAAGAATTGCTGGCCGACCTGCAACTGACGACGAGCGATCGCCACCGCGTCTTTTTTCACACAACTGGCATCCCCAAAACAGTAGCCCTGGACCCGAAGCTCCTGCGACAAATATTGTCCAACTTGCTCTCAAATGCGGTGAAATATTCTCCAGAAGGAGGAGACGTCGCTCTCCTGGTAGACTACCAAACTGACCGCTTGCAATTCTCCGTCCGCGATCAGGGAATTGGCATTCCCCTAGAAGACCAAGAACATCTGTTCGAGGCGTTCTATCGGGCGACCAATGTAGACACCATTCAGGGGACGGGGCTGGGCTTAGCCATTGTTAAAAAGTGCGTAGATTTGCATGGAGGCGAGATTAAATGTGAGAGCAGTGTTGGTTCAGGCACGGTGTTTATTGTGACTTTACCCACAGGTCAGTTTGCTGAAGAGACGTTGTATGGCTAAAATTCTCGTCATTGAAGATGAGCGCTCTGTTCGCACGAATATAATCGATCTGCTGGTGGTCGAGGGGTTCGAGGTATTGGGTGCCGAAAATGGGCCAACTGGGATCAAAATCACGCGGGAGAACAAGCCCGATCTGGTGATTTGCGATATTTTGATGCCCAAAATGGACGGCTTTGAGGTGCTGCGGCTGCTGGGTGAAGATGCAGCGACTGCAACAATTCCGGTTATTTTTCTGACAGCCAAAACTGAGCGAGCTGATATGCGCCAGGGCATGGAACTCGGCGCTTACGATTACCTGACGAAGCCCTTTACTCGGGCAGAACTGTTGGGGGCGGTTCATGCTCAGATCAAAAAGCGTGACCTGTTGCTGCAACAGTACATCGAAGCCTGTCAAGAACTTGATGCGCTAAAGTCCAAGGTCAGTGAACTGCAACAATTTTCAGCCGCTAAAGACCAGCTCCTCAACAATGTTGTCGAAGAACTCCGTAACCCAATGGCAAACATTACCATGAGCATCCGGATGCTGCGAGAGGCCCCATCCGGTGCCCAGCGCGATCGCTACCTCAAAATTCTCCAGGAGGAGTTTGCCCGGGAAATTGCTTTGCTTAACCAGGTCACAGAATTACAACAACTCCTCACACCTGCCAATATTAAATTGTTGAAGCAATTTAATCTGCTCCAGGGTGAGGGCAATTAATCCGGCAACATTTCACTGGCATCTACAACATTGGGCAAAATGAAAACGATTCTGGTGATTGAGGACGATAGAACAGTCCGACAGAACATCCTCACCCTGCTCAAGGCCGAAGGGTTTCAGGCTGTTGGGGCTGAGCATGGCCTGGTGGGCTTGGAGAAAGCCCAAGCACTTCACCCAGATCTGATCATTTGCGATGTGATGATGCCCTATCTGGACGGCTTTGGTGTGCTGAAAAAGCTGCGCCAGATCCCGGCCACTAGCATGATCCCGGTTATTTTCCTGTCGGCCCGGACCGAGCGGCAAGACGTGCGGCGTGGCATGACTCTGGGCGCTGATGACTATGTGACCAAGCCCTTTACCCGCAGCGAGCTACTGGAGGCAATTGCTACCCGCCTAGCCAAGCAATCAGCCGTGATGGAACTCCAACAGCAGCTTGAATCGCTGCAAGCCTCCCAGGCCACCTTAGACAGCTTTGTTAACACCGCTGCCCATGAACTGCGTAGCCCAGTGGTCAACATGAAAATGGCGATCGAGATTTTGCAAGTCGTGCCCGACCCCGACCGCCGCCAGCAATATCTTGACCTGTTGCAGAGTGAGTGCAATCGCCAGGTAGAGTTACTCAACGACCTGCTGGATCTGCAACGGCTGGAAACTCCACTCGCCCCCAGCGACCTAGAACCGCTACCCCTGCACGCCTGGTTACCCACGATTGTCGAACCGTTTGAGCTACGCGCCCAGCAACGACAACAGCAGCTTAGGATGCAACTGCCTAATCACATCCCCCTCCTAGTTACAGAGCGCCATGCGTTTAACCGCATCCTGACAGAACTGCTCAACAATGCCTGTAAATACACCACACCAGGTGGGCAAATTTGCTTCACCGTGCAGTCTCTTCCTGCCGGGATCTGTCTCTGCCTGAGCAACGAAGCCGAGATCCCCCCTGAAGCGCTGCCACGCCTATTTGAGCGGTTTTATCGGGTGCCCAATGGCGATCGCTGGCAGCAGGGTGGGACAGGGCTAGGGTTAGCGCTGGTGCAAAAACTAGTGGAACGCCTGCGGGGAACCATTGAGATCCGCAGTGACCAAGGGTGGACTTCCGTGGTGGTGCAGCTTCCCAACTTGGGGCCTAGCTCAGAGACGGGCCATCCTTCAATGTCTCTTGGCTCTAGCGAGCATCAACCGGGTTAACCCCACGCTATCGACGGCGCTCCTGAAGTTTGCGATACACCGACCGCAGATCGACCCGGTGGTGGGCCAGTGCCACTAGAGTGTGATAGAACAGATCAGCAACTTCGCTGGCGATCGCATCTGGGTCATTGTCCTTACAGGCCATCACCACTTCCGCAGCTTCTTCTCCAATTTTCTTGAGAATTTTGTTGTCGCCTCCGGCCAGCAGCTTGCAGGTGTAGGAGTCGGGGTTGGGATGGTCCCGGCGATCGCAGATCACTGCCTCAACCTGCGACAGGGTATCGGCGGGCGGCGGCACCACTTGTCCATCCAGCCGATGAAAGCAACTGCGCTCGCCTGTATGGCAGGCCACATCCCCCACCTGCTCCACTGTGATCAACAGGGCGTCACTGTCGCAGTCGTAACGAATGGTGTGAATGTGCTGCAAATGTCCTGACGTTTCACCCTTATGCCAGAACTCCTGACGGGACCGGCTCCAGAACCAGGTATCTCCTGTTTCCAGGGTTTTGCGGAGGGACTCCTGGTTCATCCAGGCCATCATCAGCACCGTCCCATCCAGATAGTCTTGCACAATAGCGGGCACCAGTCCCCGCTCATCGTAGCGGATCTGATCCAGGGGAATGCTCCCCACGAGCGATCGCGTCTGCATAGATCACATCCCCATAATTTCGTAGCCAGCATCAACATAGAGGATTTGCCCCGTCACCCCACTCGACAGATCGCTGCACAGAAACGCTGCCACATTGCCCACTTCTGTCTGGGTGACGGTGCGCCGTAGCGGAGCCACCTGTTCGACGTGGTGAATCATGTCAAGGATGCCCCCCACCGCCGAGGAGGCCAGCGTCCGAATTGGCCCCGCCGAAATGCCATTCACTCGGATGTTGGCAGGCCCTAGTTCAGCAGCCAGGTACTTCACGTTCATTTCGAGGGCCGCCTTAGCAATGCCCATGACATTGTAGTTGGGCACCACACGCACCCCCCCCAAGTAGGTCAGGGTGACGATCGCACCTCCTGCTGTCATCAACGGTTTCGCCGCTCGCGCCAACTGAATCAGTGAGTAGGCGCTGACATCCAATGCCAGGTTAAATCCCTCTCGGCTGACATTACTGAAGTCGCCACTGAGATCTTCTTTATTGGCAAAGGCAAGACAGTGGATGAGGATATCGACCCGGCCCCACTTGTCCCGCACGGTGGCGAACGCTTCCTCCACTTGGGCATCGTTCTGCACGTCGCAGGGCAGAAACAGAGAGGGTTGCAGCGGTTCCACTAGTTCTGCCACTTTTTTCTCGAAGCGTCCTTTGTCATCCGGTAGATAGGTGACCCCCAGGTTGGCTCCGGCGGCATGGAGTTGTTGGGCAATGCCCCAGGCAATCGAGCGATTATTGGCGATACCCGTTACAAGGGCGTTTTTTCCAGTCAGGTTGAGCATAACAAAAGTACCAGATGCGTTGGGGGCGCGATCGCAGCGCCATTAGGAGAATACTGAAAAATGCGATCGGATTGATAGGGGGATGGTCAGATAGAAAGATCCGTGAATCTGCAAACGCATCCTGACCAGACCACTGGCCGACGCAAGAGGGGCGATCGCTGCTTGAGCCGCCATTAGGATTTAGAGTCAAGTGCTCTATTAACGGGAATTCGGGATAAGCTGAACCCCGCTTAACCAGAACTGACGTCTATTAGTTAACGAGGGCCACCCCAGTCAGTAACATTATGTTACAAAGAAATTTTGGTAAAGCTACGATACAAATATAGGCAAGCGTAGCCTCGAAAAACTTGGGTAGAGGGGGCTGCTTTCCAGGCAGATTCTTGGTTTTACCCCTTTTGATCGATCTGTGACTTCGTGTCCTTTGATCCTGACTGATCAGGGTTGGCTTGCCTGGAATGGGTCACCTCAACTCAAAAGTAGTTTGTGATACAAAAAACTCTCTTGAAGTTAGTTTAAGTGTTCTAACAACCTAAAGCGTGTCCGGAGTGCGGTGCGCTGGTAATGGCAGAGGCTATGCTCCAGCGGCAGGTAGGAACTATAAACCTATGATTGTAATGAACGATAAGCCCCTGGCAGAGGTTTTCCGTCAGCTCAGCGGTGGAGCCTTTCCACCGATGGTTGAAACCTTTGAGCGTGGCAAAACGATTTTCTTTCCTGGCGACCCGGCGGAGCGGGTTTATTTCTTGATTAAGGGGGCTGTTAAACTCTCGCGCGTGTACGAAGCAGGCGAAGAAATTACAGTGGCGCTGCTGCGCGAAAATAGTGTGTTTGGGGTGTTGTCGCTGATTACAGGACAGCGAGCCGACCGCTTCTACCATGCCGTTGCTTTTACTCCCGTTGAACTGCTATCGGTGCCAATTGAACAGGTTGAGAAGGCGCTGAAGGAAAATCCCGAACTGTCGATGCTGATGCTGAAGGGCTTGTCCTCCCGCATTTTGCAGACTGAAATGATGATTGAAACCCTGGCGCACCGAGATATGGGGTCTCGTCTAGTGAGTTTCCTGCTCATCCTCTGCCGCGACTTTGGCGTCCCTACCCAGGACGGTATTATGATTGACCTAAAGCTGTCTCACCAAGCGATCGCCGAAGCCATTGGGTCTACCCGCGTCACTGTGACCCGGCTGCTGGGAGACCTGCGGCAGGACAAGATGATTTCAATCCACAAGAAAAAAATAACCGTCTACAACCCCGTCACCCTCAGTCAGCAGTTTACCTAAGCTGGCCTGCGGTCAGAGGGACGATTTTTTACTCAATTTTTTCACTCAATTAAGTCCAACCTCCAGAGGCAGGATCTCAACCAGGGCAAGTTTAGCCACTTGCACCAAACTGTCCCTCCAGCCCTCCAGTGGCATCTGGGGAATGTCGGATGATGGATGAATTGGCCTGGAATATTTTCCGAGGAAAGTGTGACTACCTTACGCTTTCCTCAGAAAATATTCCGATATTTGGTCTGAATCGAATCCTCGATTCTCCTTAAGTTGGAGTAGGCTGTATCTGAGGGATGGGTAGCCAGTGATGACCACGGGGTTGGTCTTGATTGCCGCAATTTTGGTGCTGGGGGGTGTGATTGCCACAATGGGCGATCGCATTGGTATGCGTGTAGGCAAGTCTCGCCTCAGCCTGTTTAAGCTGCGTCCCCGTCAGACGGCCACCCTGATCACGATCTTGACGGGAGTGCTGATTTCCGCCAGCACCTTTGGCATCCTCTTTGCCATTGATGATCAGTTACGGACGGGCGTGTTTGAACTGGAGGATATTCAACAAGAACTGGCCAGTGCCCGGGAAGAATTGCAGCAGACTCAGGCAGAGCGCAACCAGATTGAACAAGAGTTAAACACCGCCCTTAGTCAACGCCGCACGGCTCAACAACGCCTAGTGGCAATTAATGAGTCGCTGCAACGGGCGATCGCCGAACAGGAGCGTACTGCCCAACAGGCGGCAGCGCTGCGGGGCGAAATTGAACAATTACAGACCGACCGCCAGCAGCAAATTGCCCGCCGCGACCAGGAAATTGCCAAACTGCAGCAACTCCAGAGCGATCGCGAGATCCAGATTGCTCAACGAGAACGAGAACTGGCAGAGCGAAACCGCGAAGTCGCCGAGCGCAATCGTCAAATTGAGGAACGCAACCGCCAGATCGCAGAGCGGGGTGAGCAACTGCGTCAGCTTGAGGCACAACGGTCTTTCCTGATTGGAGAAGTGCTGAACCTGGAACGAGAGTTTCAGGGGCTACGCCAGGGCAATGTGGCGCTACTGCGCAACCAACCACTTGCCTCCGGCGTGGTGCGCATTGTCGATCCGAACGCTGCTCCCCAAGCCGTTGACCAACTCCTGCGGGAGGCCAACCGCTTTGTCCTGCAACGAATTCGACCAGGCAACACCCAGGAGCAACAAATTATCCAGGTGACGCGCAACCAAGTGGACCAACTGGTCAACCAAATCCGTGATGGCAAGGACTATGTGGTCAGAATCTTGTCGGCGGGTAACTTTGTGGTGGGTGAACCCTGCGTTTTAGCAGGAGAAACCTGTATCCCCATCAATATTGCGGTTGCCCCCAACGAAGTGCTGCTACAACGCGGTGATGTGATCGCTTCCACCACCGCTGACCCCAGGGCCATGAACGAACGCCAACTCGTGGAACGGATTAATCTACTGATTGCCACTGCCCAGTTTCGGGCACGGCAGGCTGGAGTGCTGGGTGACCTCATCCAAATTGCCGATGGTCGTTCTGAAAGCGTGGCCAATTTCTTTGAACAGCTCAAGCGCCATAACCAACCAGTTACACTTCAGGCGATCGCCGCTGAACCTACCTACACCGCCGGCCCAGTCCGCCTTGAACTTGTCGCCCTGCAGAACGGTCAACCAATTTTTAGCACCTTTAGCTTGCCTCAGCCTTCTCCCCCAGTCCGGTCGGATTAAAGTACCCAGCAGTTATAAACAAACTGTTACAAGAACTCTCAAGTCCCAGCCACCCCCTGTCGCCGTTTAGCTCAAACTCGGCTTAAACTCCAGAGAGGAGCCTTTATCGACAAGGTGCTCTCTACCAGACTTCACTCTATTCACCCTAGTCAAACGTGAATTCGGGATAGGCTGAAGCCCTCCTAATCCGAACTGACGTAGTCAACGTGAATTCGGCATAAGCTGAAACCCTCTGAACCAGAACTGACATTGGTCACCAAATTTCACCCTCGTCACCAGACTGCACCATCAAAAGCGGCATTCAGCTCAACACGATGAACAGCAGTCTTGCCCCATCGCCCCTCTGCTCATGACCCCCTACGTCAACTGTCCAACGTGCGATCGCTCTCTGGGTAGAGTCCTAGAGGATGGCAGCCTGAAGGCGCAGTGTCCCTCCTGCAAGACCCACTACGGAGCCGTTTTCGGCAAGCTCTCCCACTGGTCATCGACCCTTGAACCGTTATTTTACTGGAGTCCCAAGTTGCCTCGTCTGGTGCGTCGTCGCTATGACTTCCGCATCACCACCCCCGGTCGCTGCATCAAACAGTTGCGGTTCTCGATGCTAGGCGAGGCTGACCAAGTGCCAGTGCATCCGGGCGATCGCATTTCGGTCATCTACTCCACTAGGGGGACGCAACTGGAGAAGCTGATGGCGATCCACAACCACAGTCGCGGCAGGTTGCTCCGAATGCCCTCGCCCATCCCCAGCCGCCGACATTTGCTCGAAACACGGGGAACGGTTGCTTCCACAGTGATCCTAGGCGCGGTGTTGGGGGGCATCGACCTGGGGCTGATGAGCCTAGGGGCGGCAACTCTGCTGCTCTATCACTGTCTGACGGACTCTGCCCAACTCACCACCCCCGACCTGCAGATGCAGAACCCCGTAGATGCACGCTTGCTGGACGAGCTCAAGTTAGTGGCTCAGCAGCGATCGCTCGAAAACCGCATTGAAGAACTGCGGCAAGATATCCAGGAAATCCAGACCCTGAGCAAAACGCTGCACGCTCTGCGTCGCAAAATGATGGCGGTGAACCCCCAACTTTACGCTAGTCGGGTTGCCAACTTAGAAGCCGCGATCCGCCTCCTGAAGCAACGAGCTACCCATAACCAACGGCTGATCGATGAGTACGCCCAGACAATTCAAATGATCGAGATTGAACTGGAGTCGGTCAGTTTGGCGGATCAGTTACCGATGGAAGACTTCTCTCGCCAGATTGAGCAGCGCTTGCAGGAACTCCGCACGCTGGAGGCAGAGAACCGCAACCTGCACCTGCAACTGGAAGCCCAGGAGGAAGTCCGCCGCATGAGCCGGGGCTATTAGCACTCCTGCACACTCAGCAGCCGTGAGGCCAGCAGGCGATCCATCCAGCCTTCTAGGTAGGCGCGGTTGGTTTGCCGTTCTTCAGGGTCAGCAGTATCGAGGGGGTAGGGCATCAGGCCCAGAATTGCAGCCGTGGTGACGCAAAACATAGACTTCTGGAAGCTGATGCAAATTTTAATCCGCAAATCGTCTTCACCGCGCAGCGTATCGTTGTAAATGGCCTGCAGGTAATCGGGGATGAAATGCCTCATGTCCTGCATCAGCAGCGTCGGGGGGATCCCGGCCCCGCCAATCGGTAGCGGGTCAGCGTAGAGAGCGCCGTAGTTAAAATCGCGCTGCTGGGAGGAGATGTAACCCGCTTGGGCGTTGTAGGACGTTGTGCCGAAGAAGGGGAAGGAGCGGAAGAAGACGGCTTCAACGTAGGGAACCGCGGCATCCATCAGGAATGTAATTCCCGCTGACTCAGGAATGATGTCGTACTGTGTTCCCTGAATCTCAACGGCGTAGGTAATCGGCAGATTGGCCGCATCCACCAATCCCTGTTTGATGTGAGCCACCACATCGGCAATGGAGCGAATCTCTCCGCGATCATAGCGGTCAGACAGGGCTAAAAACAGTGGACTCATGACACTCCAGAACTGCCCCAAAACGCTATAGTAGCAGAACTGCCGCACCTGCTCTAGCAAAAAAGCTGGCGTCAGACGGTGCAGCGTCCTCATGAGGAGATTAGTCTTGACTTTCGCCTGAATCGCTGCGATCGCCCGTTGCTCAAATTCCGGCGTATCTAGGTAGGCATCCAGTCCACCGCCGCCATGCCACAGCATCGCCTTCATACAGTACTCAGCAAACTCAAAGTTGATGCGATCGTGCCACCAGTGTCGCAGCAGCTTCTTCCAAGAAAGTTCTCCATTGAAATATTTGAAGAAGGGAAACAAGACCAAAAACTGGTGATCGGCAATGTAAACCAGGTTGCGCCAGTAGGCATCCAGCACAACACCGTAACTCTTCAAAATACCGACCACTTCAACAACATTCTCTGGGCTTTCAGGCAGAAGGGCACCGCCGTTCTCAAGGCGATCGATCAGGGCGCTGAGGGGATGAGTGGAGGTGGGTTGAGGGGAGAGGCTAACCATGAGGGGTAGGTGGAGTGAGTGGAGTGAGTGGGGTGGGTAGAGTGGGTGGGGTAGGGAAGTCAGCAGTTCGAGAGTTCACTGGTTCAGCGATTGTTCTCCCTTCCCTCACCTCTCCCTTAACGCTAAGGCTCCGAGTCTGGCAACATCAGCGCCGTTGCCGTGCGGTTCACCTCGCTCAGAGCAAGGGTTGTGCTTTTGCTCCAGTGGACTAGCCAGTCGGGTTGCAATCCCAGGAAGATGACCAGCACGACCATGACAATGGAGGGGATGCGATCGCGCCAGGCGATGCGAGGGAGTTGGGCCAGACTTTCGGTCATGCGCCCAAAGAAGACGCGGTTAACTAAGTTGAGGAAATAGACAGCCGTCAGACCTGTGCCAAGCATGGAGAGGATGGTCTGGATGGGAAATACGGGGAAGCTGGCTCGATAGACGATGAATTCTGCAATAAACCCTACCATGCCAGGAATGCCCGCACTAGCCATCACACCGACGATCATCAGGCTACCGATCAGGGGCATCCCACATTCGGGGGCAAGCAATCCTCGCAGAACGGTGACATCACGGGTGCCTGTCTTAGAGTAAACAACGCCTACCAGCAAGAAGAGGAGGGCCGAGATCAGGCCATGGCTGATCATTTGTGCGATCGCCCCCATCAAGGCCAACGGAGTCGCCGCTGCACTCGCCAGGATCACATAACCCATGTGGCCTACAGAACTGTAGGCGACGATTTTTTTCATGTCGGTCTGGGCGATCGCCACAAACGAGCCATACAACACATTGATCACGGCCACCACAGCCAGCCCTGGGGCAATCAACTGCCAAGCCTCTGGAAACAACCCAAAGCCAAACTTTAACAGACCATAGGTGCCCAGTTTCAACAACACACCCGCTAGCAGCACTGACGCAGGAGTGGGCGCTTCCACGTGGGCATCGGGTAGCCAGGTGTGGAAGGGCACCAAGGGAATCTTGATGCCAAAGGCCACAACCAGGGTAATCAGCAAGACCAACTGGGTTGCCATCGGCAGCGCTTGCGCTTGCAGGCCATCGTAGTCAAAGCTGTGAGAACCACTGAGGAAGGACAGCCCAAAAAAGGCCGCCAGCATCAAAACGCCAGAGATGGCCGTATAGATCAAGAACTTTGTGGCAGCATAGCCCCGCTTTGCACCACCCCAGATGGCAATCATCAAGTAGAGCGGAATCAGTTCCACCTCGTAGAACAGG
>FQKF010053254.1_pt1 | contig 14131 bp, 9 predicted proteins | sample 1504521 | NCBI WGS metagenome assembly FQKF01 (sample SAMEA4475357, study PRJEB15587) | soil metagenome | biome: Soil; feature: Field | place: India | collected 2015-03-11 | depth 0 m
GAAGGACACCCGAACGCAAAGCCGCGGCAAGCGGCAAAACGTGGGCAATAAAAAACAGCTTTCAGTCCTTGAGCAGCACGAGACGTTTAGCAATATTTATAATTTATAGCATTTGCTTCCTGCTACTTACATTTATTGCTTGGACAAACCACACTCGACAATATTTTTATTGACCTCCTTGTGGACTTCGACTCAATACGTGGCCTGAGTTATGCTGCATTCACGAAGGATGGTATTACTTCTTGTGGCAGTATTGGGGTGAAGAAACTATCGTTAAATGACATCACACCTCTTGGCTCTTGTACCAAATCAGTCATAGGCTTAATGGCTGCTAAATTGGTACCGCAAGGCTTGATGTCATGGGACAAGGACTCCTTTTTACCCAAAGTTAAAGTCAGGAAAAATGAAATACAGGGAGCTTAGGTTCAAGCGATTGCTATCGCATCGAGTCGAGGTTCCGCCTTCAACAAGCCAGTACGATGAAAAATTGCTGGCAGAGGGCTGATACCTTTGCGCCCGATTTTTTCATAAAACCGTAGTTGCCGTGATCCTGACCGACAAAAAAATCCTGGAGGCCATCGCTGCCGGCGAAATCGTCATCGAGCCGTTTCGGCGCGATTGTTTGGGCACCAATTCGTACGACGTGCATTTGGGCAAGTATTTGGCAGTCTATCGCGACCGTGTGCTGGACGCGCGTCGCCACAATCCGGTTGAGGTGCTAGAGCTGCCCGAGGAAGGCTTCGTCTTGCAGCCGGGTACGCTGTATCTGGGCGTTACGGAGGAGTACACCGAGACGCACGGCACCGTGCCTTTTCTGGAGGGCAAGAGCAGTGTGGGCCGCTTAGGCATCGACATTCACGCCACTGCGGGGAAGGGCGACGTGGGCTTTTCGAACCATTGGACGCTGGAAATCTCTTGCGTGCAGCCCGTGCGCGTGTACGCGGGCATGCCCATTGGGCAGCTTATCTACTTCCGGGTGGACGGCGATATTGAGAATTACTATCATCGAAAGCCCGACGCCAAGTACAACCAGCGCAGCGACCGGCCAGTGGAGAGCATGATGTGGAAGAATTTCCTGTAGCGAGGAGGAGATGAATTTGAGTCTGTGCCATTTCGGTGCAATACCGCTTGATTTCAAGGTATGAACGCTTGGCCACTACCGGCGTGGGCGCCTGGTCTAATGGCTGCGGTGCTGGCTTTATTGGGTTTCGAGGCGGCTTTGCGCGCGCTGTCGCCAGGCGTTTATGCGCGCAGCCGATACCTTTATGTTTTCGTTGCGCTTGCGTTGTCGCCGGCTTTTTGGGCGGCGATGGCGGCATTGCCGTCGCTGTTGGGCGCGGCAGGGCTAATGTTGTGGGCAGTAGTCTTTTTCGCTCGCGCCATGGATACAGGCCGGTGGGGGTGGACATTGGCCTTTATACTGGCGGCCATGCTGACTGCCCGGCTGTCGCTTTTGCTGGCCTTGGTCTGCGCACCATTGGCGCTGGTCTTGCTGGCGGAGTATCCGCGCGGACGTTTGGGTGCTATCGCCGTGTTTGTGGTGGGCGCTGCAGGCTGGGTTTGGGGGCGCCCGGAAGCCCTCCTGTCCTTTGAGGCGGCGTTGGCGGCCTGGTCGCTGCGTTATTTTTTCATTAAGCCTGATGCGGCGCCCAATGCCGCTGTGCTGTGGCAGCCACTGGCACATCCCTTTTTCTGCTTGCCGTTGCCGGCCCTCTTGCTGTTGTTTAAAAAAACCGATGTCGGCCTGTACACCCGTCGAGCGCTGGTTTTTTCCCTGGCTGCGATGCTGCTGTACTTCAGTGGACTTCATGCCCTGACGCCCGTTCAGCTGCTACCGGCCTATATCCTGCTGCTTTTGTTGCTCTTTCCGGCCTGGGATCGGTTTTTTGCTTACGGAGGCTATTTTTTTCCGCGTCTGACGCTGGTGCTGGTGGGTCTGGCCGTCGCCGGCCAGGTGCTCGCGTTGATTTTTTTCCACACTTGAGTAGCGTCGCCCGGCTTACATTTTCGTGCGCTCGGCTACCTTTGCCAGCATGTATCCGGATTTGTCCTACATCGCCCACGCCCTATTCGGTACCGAGCCAGACAACTGGCTGGCCATTTTCAAGACGTTTGGCTTCTTCTTGGCCATTTCCTTTTTGGTCAGTGCTACGCTGTATTACCTCGAGCTCAAGCGCAAGGCCCGAGAAGGGGCATTTAAGCCTACGCGGGTAACCGTTGTGGAAAGCAAGCCGCCTTCGCTGTCCGAGATTGCGAGCAATGCGCTGTTGGGATTGGTGCTGGGAGGCAAGGGGCTGTACGCTGCCCGGCACTTAGAGGAGTTTCAGATAGACCCGGCTGCGGTGCTGTTTTCTTCCAAAATGCACTGGCCGGCAGCGCTCATCGGGGCAATGCTGCTGGGCGGTCTGACGTGGTGGGAGGGCTGGCGCAAGCGCAAGCAAAAGCCCGTTGCAGTTGAGAAAGACATCTGGCCGCATGACCGCATCAGCGAGATTACGGTGTGGGCGGCCGTGGGCGGTATTGTGGGCGCCAAGGTATTCGACCTGTTCGATAACTGGAATGCTTTTCTGAACGACCCCATGGGCGCGCTGCTTTCGGGTGGCGGGCTGGCGTTCTACGGCGGTCTAGTGCTGGGCTTTGTTGCGGTGGTGGCGTACATGTGGCGGCACGGCATTCCGTTTCTACCCGCCGCGGATGCGGTGGCCCCTGCCCTGACGGCCGGCTACGGTGTGGGCCGCATTGGCTGTCAGCTAAGCGGTGATGGCGACTGGGGCATCGTCAACCAGGCGCCCAAGCCCGAATGGCTCAGCTGGCTGCCTGATAGCTGGTGGGCCAGTACGTATCCGCATCACGTGCTGAATACTCCTTACACAGACCCGGTTTCGAGTGTACCGATAGAGGGATGCACGTGGCGCTACTGCATGGAGCTGTCTATGCCCGTATTTCCTACACCGCTATACGAGACGCTGATGATGGCTGTTGTGTTTGTCATCCTGTGGGTGTTGCGAAAGCGCCTGCGCGTGCCGGGTCTGTTGTTTTTTCTCTATTTGGCACTTGCTGCGGTGGAGCGGTTCTGGATTGAAAAAATCCGCGTCAACGTGCATCACGAAGTCTTAGGCATGCGGATGAGTCAGGCCGAAATCATCTCCTCGATACTGTTTAGCATCAGCATCCTGGCGATGATAGTCGTCTGGTGGGTGCATCGGCAGCGCCAACGAAGGTTGGCTCGGCAGGCAGCCGAGTAGCGACTGCACGAGCCGGATGCGGATTTAAGAGTCCCGATGGCAAACAAGGGCTTGTCGAGGAATGCTCACCTTCTGAAAGGATGTAATTACGATGAATGAAGACCCACTTCAAAGGCTTACTCAAGACAGGCATTTTATCCTGGCCTGTTACATAGAGATGCTTCGCAGAGTCCGGGAAACAGAAGTTGCGTCGCTACTGGAGCGCAATGACCTTCCGGACATCGACAGCAACAAGTCGCTGCGAAGCGAAAAGGCTGTGCAGGCGCTAAGCATCTATTTTCAGCTCATGACTCTGGTGGAGGAAAATGCCGCTACCCGCCACCGCAGGCAAGTAGAGAGTCAGGAGAACATCTACGCTATTCGAGGCTCTTGGGCAGAGGCCTTCAAAATGTGGAAAGACCAGGGGCTTGATGAGGATGAAATGCTGGCCGCTGTCGCGCAGACACATGTCATTCCGGTACTAACGGCGCATCCTACCGAAGCGAAACGAGTAACTGTCATAGAAATCCATCGAGAACTGTACCTGCTTTTGGTACAAAGGGAAAACAGCGCCCTGAGCCGTTTGGAGCAAAACCATATCAGGGAAAAAATCATTCATCTTTTAGAACGGTGGTGGCGAACCGGCGAAATCTATTTAGAGAAGCCCGAAGTGAAAGATGAACGCGCCAACGCCATTTACTATTTGAGCAAAATTTTTCCCATAGTGCTGGAGCGGAGCGACCAGCAATTCAAAAGTGCTTGGATAGATTTAGGGCTTGACCCGGATAAAATCAGCAATCCCGACGTCTTCCCGAAAATCACCTTTGGTAGTTGGGTAGGTGGCGATAGGGATGGCCACCCGCTGGTAACGCCAAGGGTTACCCAAGAGACGCTGGCGCTCCATCGCGAACATGCGCTCAAAATCGTGCGGAGCAGGCTGGTGGATACAGCGAGAAAACTCTCGATTTCGGCCTTCACGAATCCGCCACCCTACGTCTTGTTGGATGCCGTGAAAAAAAAGGCAGAAGTCCTCGGCGCACAGGGGGAAAGTGCCGTAAAGCGAAATCCTTACGAACCTTGGAGGCAATACCTCAACCTGCTGATAGCCCGCTTAGAAAACACAATCTCCAAAGACTTTGCAGATACCAATTCCTATTACAGAGCGAGCAAAGAACTGGCAAATGACCTGAAGTTTCTGCGAAATGTCCTGATAGAAGACGGAATGATCGGCATAGCCGAGGACGTGCTTTTCCCCGTAGAGCGATTGGTCAACTGCTTTGGCTTTCATCTGGCCAAATTGGACATCCGCCAAAACAGTGCTTTTCACGATAAAGCCATGACTCAAATTTTACAGGCAAGTGGCGAGGCAGATGCTGACTTTGAGCACTGGAGTGAGGATCGGCGAGTAGAGTACCTGAACCAACGTTTACAGACCCTGTCGCCTATGACAGATATTACTGTTTCCTACGGATTGGAGGCAGATAATGTCCTGGATTGTTATCGGGTACTTCGTCACCACATAGACCAATACGGCGCTGACGGCATAGGGTCCCTCATTGTCAGCATGACCCGTAGCCTAAGCGATTTACTCGTGGTCTATTTCCTGATGAAGGAAACCCATCTTCTGAACACGCCTCTGATGGTAGTGCCGCTCTTCGAGACCATCGACGATTTGCGCAACGGGCCCAACATCTTAGACCAGTTTTTACAACATCCTACAACCCAACAGCGGGCCTCCAGGACCGGCTACCGGCAGGAAGTCATGCTGGGCTACAGCGACAGCAACAAGGACGGCGGAACCATTGCAAGCAAGTGGAGCCTCTACCGGGCGCAGAAAGCACTCGCTGAAGTAGGCAAAAAGCACCACTTTAGCGTGTATTTCTTTCACGGAAGAGGTGGAACAATAAGCAGAGGCGGCGGCAAATACCACCGCTTTTTGGAAAGTATGCCTCCGGGGACCGTTCAGGGAACCATCAAAGTAACCGTTCAGGGAGAGTCGGTCGCCCAACAGTTTGGAAACCCACTTACGGCTACCTACAATTTGAATGCGATGGCCTCAGGCGCCGCAAGACACCTCGTCTTGAGCAAACAAAATGCAGATGACACGAAAAACCCGTTAGACATCATGGACTTCTTAGCCCAAAAGTCCTTTGAACACTATCGGGACTTCATCCAAACCCCCGGATTTATCCGTTTTTACAGCCAGGTCACGTGCATAGACGTTATCGAAAGAAGCAAAATCGGCTCTCGACCCGCCCGACGAACGGGAACTCGAACGCTCAACGACCTCAGGGCCATACCGTGGGTATTCAGCTGGAACCTGTCGCGCTTTACGCTAACAGGATGGTACGGCGTCGGCGAAGCCCTGAAAGTGCTGAAAACAGAAAAACCAGAGGACTTCCAGCGACTTAGACAAAGTGTAAACGACTGGCCGTTCCTCAAATTTCTATTGATACAGACCGAAACCAACCTGATACTCTCCAACAAAGAAGTAATGGCAATGTATGCCGATTTGCATGACGATGCCCATGCAAAGAATGTATTCATGTCCAAAATCTTGACTGATTTTGAAAACGGCATCCACCTCATCGAAGAACTCTTTGAGGAGAGTGTCATCCGGAGAAGATACGGCCAATACGACAACCTAAAATGGCGCAACGACAAATTGAAAGTGTTGCACCACCTGCACATTGACTACTTAAAAAGATGGCGGGAAATGTCCGATGAAAACAGCGTAGAAAAAGAAAGGCTCCTCACCCACTTGCTGAGCATCATCAACGCATTATCCAGCGGATTGAAAAACACCGGCTGATGTCTGGGAGAGTTTGTTATATCTGCTTATCAAGAAGGCCCCCCTCCCCAAGCAAATACGCTGCTTTTCCGCACGGGGTAAATGCTCTGATGGGTTTGCCTCATCCATAGCGATACTGGCGTGGTGGAGCCACCACGCCAGTACACGCCAGAGATCTTAGCTGCTCGTCTTTTCCTCACGCAACATCCGCCGCAAAATCTTACCCACATTTGTTTTGGGCAGTTCGGTGCGGAACTCTACGTGTTTGGGCACTTTATATGCCGTCAGCTGTTCGCGGCAGTGTGCGATAATCTCTTCCGTCGTCAAGCTCGGGTCTTTTTTAACGATAAAAGCTTTGACCGCTTCGCCCGATTTCTCGTCGGGTACGCCCACTGCTGCCACTTCCAGCACCTTAGGGTGCAGCGCGATGACGTCCTCTACCTCGTTAGGATAGACGTTGAAGCCCGAGACGAGGATCATGTCTTTCTTTCGGTCCACAATGTAGAAGAAACCGTCTTCGCCCATATAGCCAATATCGCCTGTGCAAAGCCAGCCGTCCTTGATAACATCAGCGGTGGCCTCGGGGCGCTGCCAGTAGCCTTTCATGATTTGCGGACCTTTAGCCTGGATCTCGCCGACGTTATCGCGCCCGGGCGGCAGGACGTTGCCCTGTTCGTCCACAATGCGTACGTCAGTAGAGGGTACGGGCAGACCGATGGAGCCGGCGCGGTTGTTTTCATCTACAGGGTTGACGCAGAGCACCGGGCTGGACTCCGTCAGACCGTAACCTTCTACCAAAGGGCTGCCCGTTACCTGCCGCCAGCGTTCCCACACGGCGCGCTGTACGGCCATGCCACCGCCGACGGCTACGCGCAGGTTGCTGAAGTCCAACGACGCAAAGTCCGGGTGGTTGAGCAGGGCATTGAACAGCGTATTCACCCCCGAAAAGACGTTTGGGTTATGCTTTGCCCAATCTTTGATGACCGACTTGAGATCGCGCGGGTTGACGATGAGCACGTTGCAACCGCCTACCGACATAAATGCTAAGCAATTGACCGTGAAGGCAAAAATGTGATACAGCGGCAGTGGACACAGGGCCATCATCTTGCCCTCCGGCATCACGGGCGCCAGCCAAGCCCGGATTTGTTCCATGTTGGCCACCAAGTTGCGGTTGGTCAGCATAGCGCCCTTCGAGACACCGGTGGTGCCGCCCGTGTACTGCAGGATGATGGTGTCATCTGGGCCAGACTCGTGTGGCTTCACGCTGAAGTTGCGCCCCTGGCGCAGCGCCTCGCTGAAGGTAACCGTGTTCGCCAGGCGATATTTGGGCACCATCTTCTTGACGTTGCGGAGGACGAAGTTGACGATAGCGCCTTTAAGGCCGAGCATTTCACCGATGCTGGTCAAGATGACCGTCTTAATGGGTGTTTCGCCGATGATTTGCTCTAAGTTATGGGCAAAGTTTTCAGCGATGAGGATAGCCTTAGCTCCAGAGTCCACGAATTGGTGGCGCATTTCGCGCGGCGTGTAGAGCGGGTTGGTGTTCACCACAATCAGCCCTGCACGCAGGGCGCCAAAGAGGGCAATAGGGTATTGCAGGATGTTGGGCATCATCAGGGCGATGCGGTCGCCAGGTTCTAACCCGCGCGATTGCAAGTAAGCGGCAAAGTGGCTGCTCAGCCGATCTACTTCGCCGAAAGTAATGGACTTGCCCATGAAAATGAAGGCCGGCAGGTCGCGGTACTTCTTAAAGCATGCATCCAGCATATCGGTCAGGCGAGGGTAAACATTAGGGTCTATATTGGCGGGGACGCCTTTCGGGTAAAGTTTGAGCCAGGGTCGTTCTGCCATAATGTTGCTGATTTTGGTTAAAAAATTTTCCGCGTGCGAAGGTGTTAAAAGATTAGAAATTTTAATGCTGCTGAGCTTAGTTTTTTGCTATCTCGGCCAATAACGGCCAAAATTACCGACCTTCGCCCACTCATTTTGCATAGCACCGCTGTGCTGTCGTTAGGTCTTCAAACAAGCTGAACTTCTCCACTTTTTTATGCCAAAACAACTCTCACTTGCGCTGCAAATCCTGCTCTTGTTGGCCGTAGCCTACTTGTATTACCTTCATTTTTCCGTAAAAGCGCCCTCGTCGGCGCTCTCCTCGGCGCCGGTGCTCTCCGATGGGTCTTCTGCAACAGCAGTCCAGCGCCCGGTACGCATTGCTTATGTGAATGCCGACACGCTCGACGCTAAATACGAGTGGCTCAAAGAGCAGAAGAAAGCCTTAGAGCAACGCGTCCAGAATGCCGAGCGCAGCATGATAAACAAAAAAGAAGCACTCATGCGCGACCTGGAGGCCTTCCAGAAGAAGTACGAAAGCGGTACGGTGCCCCCTGCTGTATTGGAGAAAGAATACGCTGCCCTGGCCGAACGCCAGCAAAAACTGGCTCAGGAAGAAATGCGCTTAGGTCAACAACTGGCCGAGGAGCGCGAAAAAGCGCTCAACGAGCTGACGGCCAAAGTGGAAGCCCAGCTGCGCGCCCTGCAGGCGCAGATTGGTTACGATTTCATTCTATCGTACTCCAAAGGCGGTGGGCAGGTATTGTATGCCAACGACAGCTTAGACATCACCGAGCGCGTGCTCGAATTGTTGAATGCCAAGAAGAATTAGCCTGGCGCCAGCCACACCCGATGACATACCCGCCGTGCAAGCGTTGGCACATCGCATCTGGTGGGCGCACTACCCACCCATCATTGGAGAGGCTCAAACGGCTTACATGCTCGAACGCATGTACAGCGCCGAGGCCCTCCGGCGGCAGATGACGGAGGAGGGCGCCCAGTTCTGGATGGCCTATGCCGCCCAATCCGATACGCCCATTGGCTTCGTCTCCATCAGCCGGCAGGCGGCCGGTCAGTATTTCATCCACAAGTTCTATTTAGAGGCAGAGCAACAGGGAAAAGGGCTGGGCGCCGAAACCTTTGAACAACTTTTGGAAAAGTATCCCGATGCCCGCGAGGTGCGCCTGACGGTGAACCGACAGAATTACAAGAGCATCAACTTTTATTTCAAGGTGGGCTTTCGCATCGAGCGCTGCGCCGATTTTGACATTGGCAATGGCTTTTTTATGAATGACTTCATTATGTGCTGGAGACGGCCTTCGGCCTAAAGAGCAGCTTTACTGCAAGGGCAATTCAGCATAGTCGGCTCCATCGCCTGAGCGTATAGTGAAGCCTTTGCGCTCAAAGACGCGGCGCATGGCCGTGTTGGTTTTCAGAAAAGTGGCTGTGATGCGCTGATAGCCCTGGGCGCGGGCGATTTCGATGATGTAGTCGGTCAGCAGGCTGCCAATCCCTTTTCCGTGCCAGGCGTCAGCTACCAGAATGGCGTATTCGCATTCTTCGCGCCAGGCATCACCCACGATGCGCACTACGCCGATGATGTGCGGCTTGCCACCCTCCTCCACCACGGCCACAATGGCCATTTCACGATCGTAGTCAATGTGCGTGAAGCGGGCCAGCATCTTGTGGTCAATGCCGGGTGTGAAGCCAAAGAAGCGATAGTACAGGCTTTCGCGCGAGGCGTTTTGCACCAGTTCGGCTTCCAGTGGCTCATCTTCGGGGCGGATGGGTCGCAGCAGGATAGTGTGGCCGCTCTTGGCGTGTTCCACCTTTTTTATCCATTGCGTCGGATAAGGCTGAATGCACAGGTGTTCGTAGGGTTCGCGTTGGGTGGATGGCATGGGTTCGAGCGAGGCAGCGGCATCTAAGGCCACGCCGCCGTCGGGGCCGAGGGCGAAAGGGTTGATTTCCACTTCGGCCAGGTCAGGGAAATCCATGAGCAGATAAGCAAAGCGCACCAGCAGGTCGTACAGCTGCTCTACTGGGGCGGGAGGCAAGTGTCGGAAGCCGCGCAGCAGATGGGCGATGCGCGTACCCTCCACTAAATGGCGCGCCAGCGCAAGGTTAAGCGGGGGCAGGCCAATGGCTCGGTCGCGCCAGATCTCAGTGGCTACGCCACCAAGCCCAAAGACGATGACCGGCCCGAAGATGGAGTCTTTAAACGAGCCAATGAGCAACTCGTGTTGCACGTTGACCATGCGCTCCACCGTTACGCCTACCAGGCGCGCGTCGGGGCGCTTTTTGCGCACGTTTTCCATCAAAAAGCGAAATACCTGCCGGGCGCCAAACTCCGTCTCGATGCCTAAGCGCACGCCGTGTACCTCAGATTTGTGCCAGATGTCGGGTGACTCGATCTTTAGTGCTACCGGCCCCCCGAGGTTGCGCATGATGGCAGCCACTTCGTCCTCAGTGCGCGCCAGATAGGCCGTATTGACCGGGATACCGTAGCAGGCCAGCAGGCGGCGCGCTTCCGACTCTTCCAGATGTACGCGGCCCGAGGTGCGCACAGCCTCGATAATGCCCTGTGCCGCACTGCGGCTGATGCCGGGTAGGTCAATGGGCAGGTCGGGCGGCGTCTCATAGAGCATCTCTAAGTTGCGGCGGTAGTGGGCAGCATGCAAGAAGGCCGCCACGGCCCGCTCCGGGAACGGATACCAAGGGATGCCGCCGCTTTCGAGCACGTGGCGTCCGGTCTGTACATAGCGCTGGCCCATCCAGGCAGCGAAGATGGGCTTGCCGGAGGTGTTGCGGCTTTCCTCCACGACGACATGGGCCACGGCCTCGGCGTCTGTTGGCCGCTGGGGCGTCAGGATGACCAGCACGGCGTCGGTGCTGTTGTCCTGCAGACAGGCGCGCAGGGCGGCGCGGTAATGCTCCGCCGATGCCAGCCCGGACAGATCGAGCGGGTTGGAGCGACTCCAGTCCGCAGGTAGAGCCTCGCCCAGCGTTTCTACAACAGTAGGGGCTAATGAAGCGAGCGTTCCGCCGTACTTTTCCAGCGCATCAGCGGCTAAAATGGCCGGCCCGCCCGCATTGGTAATGATGGCCAGCCGGTTGCCCGCGGGCAGAGGTTGAAGGGCCAATGCCTGAGCGCAGTCGAACAGCTCCTGTATCGTCTGCACCCGGATAACGCCGGCGCGCCGGAAGGCGGCCTCAAAAACAGCGTCGTTGCCCGCCATGGCGCCGGCATGCAGCAGGGTGGCCCGCGCGCCCGAAGCACTGGCGCCCGCCTTGAGCACAACAATCGGCTTCGAGCGTGCAAAGGCGCGTGCCGCACTCATGAAGTGCCGCGCCTGACTGAGCGTTTCGAGGTACATCAAAATGCAGGCCGTGCGGCTGTCGGCGCCAAAGTAGTCAATAAGCGCATCTATGCCGATGTCGGCCATCTGGCCTACCGACACGAAGTGGCTAATGCCCACGTGCTTTTCGGCAGCCCAGTCGAGCACAGCAGCCCCCAGGGTGCCGCTCTGCGATATGAAGGCTAAGCGCCCTGCTCCCGGCATGGCCGGAGCGTAAGTGGCGTTCAGCCCAATGGAGGGTGTCATCAGACCCAGAGCATCCGGGCCAATAAGGCGCACGCCGTGACGGGCAGAGGCTTCCTTCAGTGCGCGCAACAGCTGCTGGTCGGCCTCCGGGCCATTTGCCTGAAAGCCGCCCGAGAGCACCAGTGCACAGGTAGCGCTTATGGCGGCGCAGTCTTCCATCAGGTCGGGCACATAAGCCGCTGGCAGGGCAAACACGACCAAGTCGGGCGATGCCGGCAAGCGCTTCAGCCGGGCGTAACACCGCACCCCATGCACCGTGCGGTACTTGGGATTGACGGCATACAGCTTGCCCTGGTAACCACTCTGAAGCAGGTTTTCCAGCACCGCGCTGCCGATTTTGCCCGCCTTTTCCGTGGCGCCTACAATGGCTATGGAACGCGGGTGGAAAAACCTGTCTAAGACTTGCTTCATGGGCTTAAAGTTTCCAGTATTTCGAGAGTGCCGCAGCTGCTTGGTGGAGGTACAGCTCGTACATTTCCCAAACTCGGCGGCTCGACGTCGTAGGTGGCTCTGGAGCCGGCGGCGCAGCGCCGTTGATGCCGGCGATAAAACTGTGCGCGCAGCCCGGTAGTTCGTCGGTGTTGTAACCGCCTTCCAGCGCGGCATAGATGCGCTGCTTAGGGAAGGTTTGGCGCAGCGTCTGGCCTATCCAGTAGTAGAAGTGATTGGTGGCGCGCAGCTGCAGCAGCGGGTCGGCCCAGTGAGCATCGAAGCCCGCCGACACGGCCACTACGTCGGGCTGAAATTGCAGGGCGATGGGCAGCATGTATTCCACGGCGTGTTGGAAGATGTCATCGCCGCTTTGAGCCGGCAGCGGGCAGTTGACCGTGAAGCCGCGGCCGGGGCCCTGGCCAATTTCTACAGGCGAGCCGTTGCCCGGGTAGGCCGGATACTGGTGCAGCGACCAGTAGAGCACTTGCGGGTTTTGGTAAAAAATGTCCATAGTGCCGTCGCCGAGATGGCCATCAAAGTCGAGCACGAGCACGCGCTGGCCCGCATCGGCAGCTTTTTGGGCCGCAATAGCCACGTTGTTGAACAGGCAAAAGCCGCGCCCCTGGTCGGCGTAGGCGTGGTGGCCGGGTGGGCGCACCAAGGCAAAATCGCCGTGCTCTGAAGCCCGGAGCGTCAGGGCTACGGCTGTCAGGGCGGCTTCGTAGCTGCCGCCGGAGGCCTGGGTGTCACCATCCAAGGGCAGCCCCAGCACGCAAGCCCTTTGTACCGTTTCCACGTAAGAGCGCTGGTGGATGCGGTACAGTTCCTCTTCGGCGGTCGCTAAGGTCTCCAAAGTAGTGACTTCCAGCGGGCCGAAGGCCTCTACACGTTCGCGGCGCTCCGGGTGGCCCGGGCCGGTATCGTGCGAGAGTACAGCGGGATGAAAGAGGATACGCATGGCGCTGGCTCGTACATGGTTAGGCGAGAGAGGCACTGCCTTGCTGACCACAAAAAGAGGCTGACAGCAACGGCAGCGTCGAGTGCACAAAGAACGGGCGATTACTGCATTTGCCGAAATGCAGGCCTAAAAGGCGCTCCGCTCACCCTACCTTTGTGCCGCTTTTCCCGGTGGCAAAAACGCATTTCTTCAACCATATTCCACCCGTGTCAGAAAAAATCATTTTCTCCATGTCGGGCGTCAGCAAGACGTTCCCGCCACAAAAGCAGGTGCTCAAAAACATTTGGCTTTCCTTTTTTTACGGCGCCAAAATCGGCGTTCTGGGCCTGAATGGCTCGGGCAAGTCCACGCTTCTGAAGATCATTGCCGGCATAGACCAGAACTACGAGGGCAAGATCGAGTTTGAGAAGAATTACAAGATTGGTTATTTGGCCCAGGAGCCGGAGCTGGACGAAAGCAAAACAGTGCGCCAGATAGTCGAAGAAGGCGCCCAGCACATTGTGGACCTGCTGCGCGAAAACGACGAAATCGGCACCGAACTGGGCGAAGTAACCGACGACGAAGAGATGATGCGTCTCATCGAGCGCCAGGGCGAGGTGTTGGAGCAGATCGAGCAGCTGGGCGGCTGGGAGCTCGATCACCGCATCAGCCTGTTCACCGATGCGCTGCGCTGCCCGCCTGACGACACGCCTATCCGCGTCTGCTCGGGCGGCGAGCGCCGCCGCGTGGCCTTAGCACGCCTGCTGCTGAGCCAGCCCGACATCTTGCTGCTCGACGAGCCCACCAACCACTTGGACGCCGAGTCGGTGCTCTGGCTGGAGCAATACCTGCAAAACTTCCCCGGCACAGTCATCGCCGTTACCCACGACCGCTATTTCTTAGACAATGTGGCCGGCTGGATTCTCGAACTCGACCGAGGCGAAGGCATTCCGTGGCAGGGCAACTACTCCTCCTGGCTGGAGCAAAAGGCGCGCCGCTTAGCCCAGGAAGAAAAACAGGAAGACAAGCGCCGCAAACAATTGGAACGCGAACTGGAGTGGGTGCGCATGGGCGCCAAAGGTCGCCAGGCCAAAGGCAAAGCGCGCCTGAATGCCTACGAGAAAATGGCCAACGAAGAGGTGCGCGAAAAGGAGCAAAAACTCGAACTCTGGATACCCAACGGCCCGCGCCTGGGCGATAAAGTCATCGAAGCACGCAACCTCACTAAGGGCTTTGGCGACCGCATCCTGTTTGAAAACCTCAGCTTCGACATTCCGAAAAACGCCATCGTCGGCATCATCGGCCCCAACGG
>FQKF010007704.1_pt1 | contig 14094 bp, 8 predicted proteins | sample 1504521 | NCBI WGS metagenome assembly FQKF01 (sample SAMEA4475357, study PRJEB15587) | soil metagenome | biome: Soil; feature: Field | place: India | collected 2015-03-11 | depth 0 m
ACGAAATCCGTCTATAAAGTAGCTGTTTGTGGTGGTGTGAAATAAGCGCGCAGCGCCCGTATCACACCACAACAAACCGACTCAATAGCCGACGGAGGCGGTATGAGAGGGAGAAAACCCAGCGGCGACGCATCAGATCAGGCAAGACTGGACAAGAAATATCGGAACAAGACCAAGCGACCTTGGCTGGACTCCCTCTAGCGCAACGAGTCGTTCTTCAATTGTCAGGAATTTTGTGAAGCGGTGAAAATTCTCCCAAAAATTCTTGACAGAACTCTAGCTCCGCTCAAACCAACGACGAAAATCAGTCGCCAGCATTGCACCCGCCGCTTCTACAATTTTTCCCACCACTGGGTGGATGATGACGCTCGTGACGGCACCAGTGAGTTTGGGTAAGTTCTGAGAAAACCATCGTCGCACGTTCACAATGGCGCTGATATCTGGCTTTTGGGCGGTAATGGCCTGACCTAAAGAATGGACTTGTTGCAGGGCAGCGGGCTGCAGTTGCGGCGGAAGTTCCGCCGCAACCTGCACCCTTAGCGCGGTCAAGAGTTGCCGCAGCGTTTGCCAGTCAGCCTGGGTGATCAATTCATCTTATGCAGGAGCAGCGTGTAGGTACCAACGTTTATGCACCAGAATGCTACCTCCTAACGCGGTTGTACGTTGAATGGCATGGGTTGAGTCGGACGGGTGGAAGGCTGCTGTAGGTCTGGCAGGGGGATGACCTGTGCTGGTTGCCCAATCCCAAACACTTCAATCCTCAGTGGACTGCCGGGAGCATTGCTGGTCACGAGAATTTCGTTATTCTGTTGCCCTACCTGTTGGGGAGTAAAGATCACACCGAAGCCGCAGGTCTCTCCTGGACTCAGGGCATTGGCAAGACAGGATCCGACCCCAGCCGAGCTAAGGTCAAGCTGGTATCCGATGCCCCCTGTGACTAGGCCAATGTTGTTAATCCGCAGGGGGGCATTGCCAGTATTGGAGAGAACCACTGATTGTGTGCGGCTCTCCCCTAGGGTGACGGCTCCCATATCCAGGGCTGCGGGGTTGGCGGAAATCCCAGGGAGTGACTGGGAATTGCCTCGCCCTCCTAGGGGAATGCTCACATTACCCTGGGGTGAGTTGTTGGGAATTGTCAACTGGGCCGTGCGATCGCCCGCTGCCGTTGGCCCAAAGAACATCTGGAAACTACAGCTGCCCTGGGCCGGTAGGGTGCGGTTGCTACAGCCGCCGAAGCTGGCATCGTTGGGGTAAAAGTCATTAGGATGGCTGCCGCGAACCCCCATCTGTCCGATCTGCAACGGGGCATTACCAGGATTGCGGATTGTGACACCGCGCGGTTCGCTCACCTGTCCCACCTCGACTCCTCCAAAGGCCAGACTATTGGGACTGATGGCAATATCGGGGGCCTGCACCTGCCCCACTCCCGTCCCCTCCAACAGAATGGCGAGGTTGGCCTGGACGTTATTGGGAATCACCAGCCGGGCCATGCGATCGCCTGCTACCTGTGGCAGAAACACGACGCCAAACCCGCAGGAGGCCCCCGGTGCTAGGGTGATGTTCTGACACTCGGCTCCTAACTCAGAGGAGCGATCGCTGACGAAGTCGGGGTTGCCGTTCCGTTGAATGTCTCCAATTTGCAGCGGTGCATTGCCTGTGTTTTGGATTACCACAGTGCGGGCAGGGCTGGCGGTCTCCAAGTTCACCCGGCCAAAGTTGAGCCGCGTCGGATTCACCCGGATTCCGGCCTGGGTGGGTTGCGTGCCCACGCCACTGAGGAAGACTCTAGCCGTGCCCCGTGGGTCATTGCTGGTAATCTCTACCCTGGCGCTGCGGTAGCCAGGAGTGCGGGGGCCAAAGCGCACACTGATCTGACAACTGCGGTTCGGATTGACCGTGTTGTTGGTGCAAGTGTCGCGGGTAATCTGGAAGTCCAGTAGCGTCTCGCCCTCCAGCCTCACTTGGTTGACCTGCAACGGTTCACTGCCAAAATTGCTGACGGTGATTGTGTCTTCCCGGCTGAAGGTACCCACCGCCTGGTTGCCAAAGTCAAGATTGCCGGGGCTAAAGCTGAGGGTGGGAGTAGGATTGCTAGCAGCGACCCCGTTGCCTCGCAGGGGCACGTTCCAACGGTTGTTGTTGCTATCAACGATGGTAAGGTTGGCTGTGCGGGCACCGATAGTAGCGGGCTGGAACGTTAAGTCCAGTTGACAGGTACTGTTGGGGGCGAGGGGGGCGCGGGTGCAGTTTTCATTGCCCTTAAACTCAGTCTGGGCCTGGCCGCTAGTATTGATTGAGCGGATGGTCAGTGGCGTTGTGCCGCCATTGGTGACGGTAATGCGACGGGGAGCGCTTTGCTGGTTGAGCCGCTGGTCGCCAAAGTCGAGCGTGCCCGGATCAAAGTTAAGGATAGCGGTGGTGTTGGTGGATGCCTTGCCTGTGCCTTCCAGGTCGATGGTCTGGTGTATAGCTCCCCGGCGATCGCTGATCTCTAGCTCTGCAGTGCGGGTGCCTTCAGCCTGAGGGGTAAACGTGATCTGGATCTGACAGTTTTGCTGCGGGGGGAGGGGCGCCCGGGTGCAAGCATCGGTCACTTGAAAATCTGTTGCATGATCGCCCGTTGGGGCAATTCGTCCCAGTTGCAGGGGTTGATCTCCTTGGTTAGTCAGCGTCACCGTGCGGGCATCGCTGGTAGTATTCAGTTCTTGAGCCGGAAACACCACTTGGTTAGTACTGAGGGTAAAGTTGGGCCGACTACGCATCAGTTGGTAGACCAGAAATCCTCCCAGCCCTGCGACGAGGGTGCCGATGATGACGAAGGGAATGGCCGAGGCAAGGCCGGAGCGATCGCGGCGAGGCGGGGCCAGTGGTTCTACCATTGTTTGGGGGGAAGGGGCGATCGGCGGCGGTTGGGGGCGGGGAGGTTCGGGCAGGACGGGGTTGAGCAGCAGATCCAAATTATGGCGGGTAATGGCAGCAGCGGGAATATCGCCCAGTGACTCCCGCAGTGTCCAGGCTTGCATCAGGTAACTGTGGGCCGTAAAGGTGTCATCGAGGCAGCAAGCCCGTGTGCCTAACTGGTGCAGAGCTAGGGCGATCGCACTCTGGTTGCCTAGGTTTTGTCCCGCCTGCAAGCCCCACTGCCACAACTGTTCCCAACTTCCCCAGTAGCCACTCAGGGTAAACCCACTGTCGAGGTGTTGCACCAGTTGCAGCACCTCAGCCCAGTGATGGTGGTGCGCTGCCAGTTCCGTCACCCGTAGCAGCACATCGGCCTCCTGGGCCAGTGCTCCCGTAATATCGCTGTGCTGACTAGCCCACCGCAAGAAGTGCTGCACCGTCGGCTGCACCCAAGGAGTGAGGTTCCAGAACTGGTGCAAGGGTTCCACCAAGTTACCCGCCAGGGCAAACTGCATTCCATCGCTGACTACCAACCCCTGACGAATCAGCGTTTCCAGGACAGGTTGTAGGCTGGGCACTGCCGTCAGTGCTGCTAGGTGGTGTGCCCTCACCGGCGTTCCCCCCAGCACACCCAGCGCCGCCAGGACTCGTCGCTCTGGTTCGGGCAGGGCAGCGGCGCCTCGCAGGGTGAGGCTCTCCGGCGAGGGTAAGCTGCCCACCTGTTGGGCAATGGTGGCCAGGGGCAGGTTACAATCGCGCACCAACGCCGCTGCCTGTACAATCCGCAAGGGATGCCCCTGGAGTTGGTTGCAGAGGATCGTTGCAGCCGGGCGATCGCTCTCTAGCAGCGCTCCTCCCAACGCGCGTTCCAACAGCACCAGGGCGTCTTCGAGTGGGAGGCCAGCGAGACGAAACGCCTGCCCTTCTCCCCAAAAGCGCTGGTCTGGGGTTGCTAGCAGAATGCTGAAGCTGGATAGAGTGGTGATGAGCTGGTGGACAGACTCCGAAGGCAACTCCACATCATCTAGAATCAGGAGCGATCGCTTCCCCCGCAGTGCCAGCAACAGTTCTGTCTCCGTTGGCTTGCGAGGGATGCCATCCCCGTATTCATAAAAGTCGTCAAAGAACGACTGCATCAAATCATCCAACGGTTGCTGCCGCACCACCCGATACACAACACCATCCCGAAAGGTATAGTTTGTGTCGGGCGAATGGGCGATCGTCCGCAGCAGCGCTGTCTTCCCCATCCCTGCAGGCGCGTGGATTTCAACGGGTTGGCCCATTTTAAGTGCCCCCAGCGTGGTATCTAGTTCTCCGCGGCGATCAATCAGGCTGGGGAAGGGGCGGCAGTATAGCTCGGCAGTGGGAATTTGACGGGGACGAGGCGAAACGGCCTGCGGCGGTGTCAGGTTGACCACACCACCGTAATTCGTCAGTTGCAAGATTTTGCTGCCAATGGCGATCTGCTGTCCGGTTAGGTTGCCGCTAATGTGGGCAGCAATATTGACTGGCCCCAGGGCCGCAGGGTTAAAGGGAACCACGGGAGTACTGAGGACAACTGCCTCCTGCCAGACTGCGCCAGACTGCCCCCGCTGCCGACCATACACCTGCAATCGGCGCACCACTGGCGACCCTAGGTTGGTCATCCCCTGCTGCAAGTAGGGCACCCACACGTCACGGGCAGGCACCTGAAATCCTTCCAGCAGCACCTGCAAGCAGTCTTGATCCAGCCGCGTTTGAACGCTGATGCCACGGGGGTTGAGTGCCCGATTCAACAGATTAGCGATCGCCTGTGGATCCCCCTGTTGAGCCAGCCTCAGCAAATTTCGTTCTGTCGCTAAAGGATCTGCCGCTTGCACCATAGAAGCCCCAGAAGAAATCCCAGAATTGATTGCATGGAAATAATGCAGGCCAAAGTTTTAGCCTGTACCTTTAATCCTGCGGGATTTCTTGGATTTTGGCAGTACCTTTGCAGAGAAATTGTTACAAATGGGGCACAAATGGGGCCGTTGGTCCCCCCTCAGGGGGCAACCTGAGGCCAAGTGTCAATAATAAAAATGACAAACGCCGCGATCGCAAGGAAGAACTCCATGAGCTTGCCAATCACCGTCCCCACCACAATTCCCACGCAAGCTCTCAGAGACTGCCAGATTCGCTCTGATAGTTCCAATGTGCGGCGAAACAGAAATTCACCGATAAAGGCACCCGCCACAGGGCCGAAGAATAACCCCACAATCGGGCCACCAAAGGGCAGGGCGGGCAGCAAGCCCACTATCCCCAAAACTAGGCCAACGATGGCGCCAATCACGCCCCAGCGACTCGCCCCAAAGCGCTTTGCCCCCAGGTAAGCCGCCAGCAGTTCCACCCCCAAGCTCAACACCAGCAAGACGATCACCACCACTGTTGGAATACCAAACCCGCTAAATCCGGTGGCGATCCACCAGACCACCGCCGCAATCAAAATCAAGCTAGGGCCGGGTACGGCGGGCAGAATTGCGCCCACCACCCCCACCAGCATGACTAGCAAGAGCACCCAATATAGGACCGTCAGACTCATTCTTCCCGGCGCGATCGCGGTGCAACTCCCTGCGCGACGCGCGTCTCTCCTCCCTCCAGATTAGCGGGAATTCCACGCCGTTGAGCAAGTTGAGCCGCTGCAATCAGAGGGTCAACCGCCACCCAACCGGAGGCCGAACGGACCTGGTATTCAAAGTGTAGGTGGGGGCCAGTGGAGAAGCCAGTACTGCCCACCAGCCCAATCACACTGCCCGCGGCCACGGTGGCTCCCGGCTGCACGGCGATCGCCGACAGGTGGGCGTAGAGGGTGCGCCGCTGCGTTTGTTCATCCTCCAATACCACGGTGAGACCGTAGCCACCGATAGCCTCGGCGGCCACCACCCGTCCCGACTTGGCTGCCAGCACAGGTGTGCCCTGGGGCGCGCCCAAGTCCACACCAGCGTGTATCCGGCGATCGCCCGTGATGGGATGGATGCGCCAGCCAAAGCCAGAGGTCAGGGGGACGCGAATCGGTAGGGGAAACACCAGCCCCCCCCAGGAGAACAGGCGATCTGGGGCGATCGCACTGAAGCTGCGTGCCCAGGTGCCTGTCAAACAGTCCGTGACACTGGCCGCAACATTGACGGCAGAGTATCGTGGGGGTGCGGCGATCGCGGGGACCACGACCTTCGGTAGATCCGACGTGACTGTTGCGGGCTTAGAAGGGGCTGCTCCTTCACTCAGCCGCAGCGAAGGCAACTGCTGCCCAATCGCCGCCAGTTCCCAGGTCGGTGCCACAGTGTGCTTGGCAAGGCTGATAGCCATCTTGGCAGGCAGGTGGATGGCGGGTTGTGTTTGAGGCCTCAGTCCATCTGGGTGTGTGGTGGAGTCATCCCAGACGGCTGGCCACAGCGTCGGCAGCTTGAACAGGTTCGTAATCCCCACCTGCTCTAACACCGTGTTCAAGTTTTTGCTCACCAGGTTGTCTGCTGTCAGGTCAACCACAGACTTTTCCGTCAGCAGAGACGACTGCTGTTTCTGGGGCAGGCTGACGGGGGGGCGATCGCCCCTCCCCGGATCCACTGTTGCCACCTGTCTCTGTTCAGCAGAGTCTAGATTGGCCGGGAGATCTGGATTGGCCAGGAAGAGGTGTGGGGCGACCGTGGAGCGATGGCCAGGAACGAGGGCGATCGTAGGCAGAGTCGCCGGGGCATCTGCTGCCGGTTTCGGGACGCGAGCAACAAAATCGCTGGGGGAGGCCGCTGTAGGGACTAGGGCCGTCAGTGGCGGTAGTGGCCTCCCTGCCAGACCGCTAGCGACTGGGGGGGCAGCAGCCTGACTGGGGAGCGAGGAAACTACGGGTGGAGGGGGCAGCGCCACCGTTTGCGATCGCGCCAGGATGGAGCCACCCGCAGCGCCTGGCTGGGGAGGAGCAGTAAAGTTGGGCGAGAGCGGGATGCAGGGCACCTGGAGAGTGGCCACAGTTCTGGAAGGCGTGCCCGCTAGGGGGGCAGTGGGGACGGGCACAGCTACCGGGGTTGGTGTAACGGCCACTGCCGCTTGATCGATGACCGGTTGATCGAGGCTCTGACCTGTGAGGGGGTCTGTGGAGCTAGCGGCTGTCTCTAACTGATCTAGGGATTGATCCAGGGAAGGGACAGCAACTGTTTCCGCCGTAAACTCTAGGGAAGGCATCTCGCTGTTGGCGAACTGCTCCGAGGCTGTGGAGGCCTCTGCCGTGGTTGGTTCAGCAGGGGTGGCCTGCTCCGGGGCGGTGGGATGAGCAGGGGCGGGCGCAGAAGGATGGGGGGGGGCGCCTGCCGGTGCCGCAGACGTTGCCGGAGTGGGCGTTGTTTCGATGGAGGAGGAGGTCGCTTCGTTCACCGTTGCTCGCTCCGTCGCTGTCACCTCTGCCATAGAAGCCTCTGCCGTGGGAGCAACCGCAGAAGTGCCTGCTGTCGCTGGCCTTGTCTGCTCTGTCACTGCCGATGCTGTTGCCAGAGCGGGTGCAGTGGCGGCGGCTGGCGGCTGGGCGGCGGCAGGGGGCACGGCTGCAGGACGGGCCGCCGTCTGTGGCTGGTTCTGATCAGTCGCTGCCGCTGCTGCTTGCGCCAGGGCTATGTGACTGGCTGCCGCATGGGTAGATGGAGCGGGAACCTGACGCTGTGAAACAGCCCTAGCACTGTCTGATTTTGAGGACTTTTCGACTGTACCTATCCGCTCGGGGGGAACAACCCTTGGCGTAGGGGGGGCCTCATCGGCCAGAGGAACTGCCGGTGAGGGCGTTGTGGGAGCCGATTCTGTCGGAGCGGGGGGGCGGGGTGTGGCGGCCTCAACAGCAGCAGGATACGCCTCTAACATCGCTGATGTCATGGCGATGGTGGTGAGGCAATGCCCGACAGGTTTCAGGATTCGCTTCATGCAATCAACCAGGGTTAGGAGCAACAGACGGACGAGGGCTGAACTGCGGCAAATAGACGCTACTTCACGTAGAGACATCTCCACAAACAAACTCTCCCCCACTGGTAAAAGCAGAGCTTTCGCAGGGTTGAGGTGTGCAAATTCAGCAGCAAGAATCAACAAGGCTTTGCAAAACCAGCCTTATTCTGCCATGCCGCTAGAGACAGCTACTACCACTGAAAGTAGACTTTATGCAGAATTAATTCGCAAATTCCACTGCTCTCCGTAATTGTCCGGATCGTTTCTGCAACGAGTGGGGCTTCAGAGGAGCGATCGCCCCCATAATCAGGGCTGATCACCGCTATAAAGTTTTTGCAAAGATTGAAAGTGTTTGCAAAGGTTGATCGCGTTGCTCATCAGTGACCGATGCTTAGTCCTCAGTCCTGCTCAAAGGGGTGGCCCAGGGCAGCGGGTGGGTCGCTGCGAATGGCCTGCGAGAGTGCTCTAGCAACAGCAGCCGGGAAGAGGCTGAGCAATCGCTCCAGCCATTCACTCGACGTCAACACCAGGAACAGAATCATCAGCGCAAAGGGGGCAACCGTGAGAACCTGGGTAGGCACATTGGGAATGGCGCTCTGAGCCACGCTTGCCAGGGATTGTAGGATGCCAAACAAGTAACAACTGAGGGCAACCCGCAGAGGATTCCAGCCGCCAAAAATCACGATTGCCAAGGCAATCCATCCATAACCAGCGGTGTGACGGTGGCTCCAACCAGCCTTAAAGTCTAGCGAGAAGGTGGCTCCGGCGATCCCCATCAGAGCGCCCCCCAGCAGGGTGTAGAGGTATCGCATCAGGATGACATTCGTGCCTCGTACAAAGGCCGCAGCCGGTTGTTCACCGATTGCCCGTAGAACAAGTCCAGGGCGAGTGCGGTAGAAGTAGACCCAGGTGAGGGCCACCAGCAGGTAACTCAGGTAAACGAGCAGGTCACTCTGGAAGAAGAGGGGGCCAATGACGGGGATGTGTTGCAGCAGCGGTAGTTTGAAGCTGGGCACCGTGGGGCCAGGGATGCGGACAAAGGGATTGCCCAGAAACGAGGACAAATCAGCACACAGCAATGCCAGCACAAACCCAATCGCCACCTGCGATTGCTTCAGGGTGAGCGCACCAAAGGCAACGATGAGCGCGATCGCCGCTCCCACCAGCGCTGCGCTGCCAAAGCCCAGCAGTAGACTAGGAACGGCGCCCATGCTCTCGGTGGTTTTGGCGACGGCAAACCCCACCATTGCCCCTAACAAAATCGTGCCTTCGGCAGAGAGGTTAATCACTCCAGCCCGTTCGTTAATGGTTTCACCGATCGCGGCAAAGACAAGCGGTGTGGAGGTGGCGATCGCCACTGAAAGGATGGCAATAATTTGAGCAGCATCCATAGAAAACGAAGAAAACGAGCGTGGTAGAGCAGAACCGCAACAGCCACGAAGACACCGGCACGTCTAGTGGCCTCCTTCAGCGTAATCTGGCATGAACGAAAGCGTAAGGCGTGAAGTGGCAAAGACCCAGGGAAAGATCTTTAAAAAGTGTTAAGTTTTTCATTGGAATGATGTGATGAGGGGGTTCCGGTCAAGATGCGTATTGTGAGATATCTCGTGGGTCTAGTGGTATTCCTGGGGTTGGCGATCGCAGCCCTGCCCCTGTCTGCTGAGGCTGCTAGTTCTGCGGCCATCCGTGCCCTAGATGATGTCCAAGCCGTGACGAAGGATTTTGCAGGTCAGAACCTAGTGCGGGCAGAGTTTGCCAACGCGCGGTTAGAAGGGGCAAATTTTAGCGGCGCTGACTTGCGCGGTGCCGTGTTTAATGGTTCATCGTTGAAGCAGGCCAACTTGCAGGGGGTTGACTTCAGTGATGGGATTGCCTACATCACTGACTTTTCTGGCGCAGACTTGAGCAACGGCATCTTCACCTCTGCCATGATGCTAAAGTCTTTTTTTAAGGGAGCCAAGGCTGCCAATGCAGATTTTAGTTTTGCCATGATTGATCGTGACCAAGTGTTAGAACTGTGTAAGACGGCTAGTGGCACCAATCCAGTGACGGGTGTGGACACGCGGGAATCGTTAGGGTGTCCCTAGCGCTGCCGATCCTATCTAGCCGATCTTATCTAAACGTTGCGCCGGAGAACGGATATCTTGTCTAACCAGTTGGTCTCGCTTAGCCCTCGCCCCAGGAGGACAGCGAGCACCAGCATCCCCTGCATCACCCCTGCCAGGGAGGATTCCAGGTTGAGCGAAAGTGGCAATTGCAAACTACCAATGTTGAGGGCACTGAAGAAAAAGGCGATTGGTAGCAACAGCCAAAGATTGGTGCCTGCCAGCATTGCTACTAGCAGCGCAAGATATCCCAAATGGCTGGAAATGCTGGGAATCAGTCGGTGGAAGACGGCGAGTACCTGGAGCGCACCTGCCACTCCTGCCAGGCCACCACAGATCGCAAAGGCGCTAAGGAGTTGGCGTACTGAAGGAACGCCTAGCACATAGGCTGCTCGCAAGTTATACCCCACGGCTCGTAGTTGGAGGCCGTAGTATGTCCCCCGTAAGACCAGCAGTGTTGCTCCCAACGCTAGCAGGGCGATCGCCAGTGCCACTGGACTCGCCTCCGTATTGCCGAAGGTTGGTAACCACAGCACCTCTCCAAATTGTTCGGTCCCGCTCATGGAGGCCACACCGGGACGCTTCCAGGGACCAAAAATGAGGTACAGCGCTAGTCCATCTGCCACGAAGTTCAGCCCCAACCCAGCGAAGATCTCATTAATGCGACCATAGACGTTGAGGATGCCAGCAAAGAGACCCCAGAGCATTCCTCCGGCGGTTCCAAAGGCGATCGCCAGCAGAATCACAAGCGCAGGAGGCAGACTGTTCTCCAACAACCGAATCGGAACCATTGTGGCGATCGCCCCAAAGACAATTTGGCCCTCAATACCTAGGTTATACAGCCCGGCGGTGAAGGTAAACATCAAGCCGCAGGCACACAACAGTAAGGGAGATAGGGTGGAGAATACTCTGGCAATTTGATCGGGAGTGCTGAAGGCACCAGAGAGCATACTGTCCAGTACGGTAATTGGCGATGCACCGGATAGCATAATGATGCTACTAATCAGAATGGTGGCAATACCAAGGGCGGCAGTTTGGTAGTAGAGTGTGCGGGTGATCATACGCTGGCTTCCTCAAATCTTCCCCCGATCATTTGCCCGAGTCGCTCGACTGTGAGTTTGGTTGCCTCGATGGGTTCGGAGACGTTGCCCCCACTGAACACAAGGACGCGATCGCTGTACTGCATAATTTCATCCAGGTCGGACGACATAAACAAAATGGCTGTGCCCCCCTCACACCGGGCCATCAATTGCTGCCACACCCACAACGTTGATTCGATGTCAAGGCCACGGGTGGGGTGTTCTAGCAGCAGTAAATTTTGCGGCACGGGTAATAGGGCTAACTGGGTGCGTTGTTGGTTACCACCAGATAATCGCTCTACTTTTGTGGTGGGCTTGCCGCGAATGTTAAACAGAGCGATCGCCGCTTGTGCGCGTTTCAGCGTCTCCGGCCAGTCCACCAGCAGCCCCTTGGGCGGATAGCGGAGGGCAATGTGCTCCTGGATCGACAGTCCTGCGATCAGCCCTTCACGCAGACGGTCGGCAGGGAGGTAGGCAACGCCCGCCCGCAGGTAGTCTGCATAGGGTCGTTGGGTCATCTCATCACCGTTGATTTGCACCGTCCCGTAGGGGGTTCTCAACAGACCGGCGCAAAGTTGCAGCAGCAGTTGTTGTCCGCTCCCCTCTAGTCCGGCCAGTCCAATCACCTCCCCCTGGCGCACCGAGAGGCGGTCAATGGGGATGTGGAGGCGATCGCTCCGTAAAATCACTCGTTCTAGCCGCAGCGCTAGGGCTTCACGGGTTGTCTCCGGTTTAATGGGAGGGGCTAGTTGGCGGCCAAAGATGAGGTCAATCAGTTGGGCATCACTCGCCGGAATCTCAAGGTTGCCCACCACCCGCCCCTGCCGCATGACTGTGACGCGATCGCACAATTCATTCACATCGCCTAGCTTGTGTGATACAAAGATCACTGACTTGCCTTGGCTGGCCAACTGTCGAGCCGCTGCAAACAAGGCCTGCTTTTGGGCAGCAGAGATACCAGTCGTTGGCTCATCGAGGATCAGCGTGTTAACTCCTAGGGATAACAGTCGCAGGATCTCGACCTGCTGCCGCTCGCCTACGGTGAGATCACCCAACGGTGCATGGATGTCCAAGTCGAACCCAAACTGGTCGGCAAGCTGGCGAAACTGGCGCACCACTTGCCGCCGATTGATCAACCATCGTCCTGCTCGCCCTACCATGAAATTATCGAGTACCGTCAGGGGCGGAAAGTCGAGTGGATCCTGGTGGAGCATCCCGATTCCCAGTCGCATTGCATCAGCAGGGGTGAGGATTTCGACAGCCTGACCATTCAGCAACACCGTCCCCGCATCGCGGCTCAAAAAGCCACTCAGAATTTTGACCAGCGTACTTTTGCCCGCCCCATTCTCACCCAGCAGGCCGTGGATTGTGCCGGCTTCAACTCGCAGCGACACATCATCGTTAGCATGGACGTTGCCAAAGCGTTTGGAAATATGTTGAAGTTCAACCTGCATCGCCCTCAAAAAAATTGGTGTGGTGATTAGGAAGTCCTAATCACCACTAAGACTGGACATATCACTGCCCTACTGGCTAGGGCCTTCCATTCCCTGCAACAGTTGGGGAAGGTACCAGATCTGCTGGTCTGTTGCTGTTTCCCCTGCCTTTAGGTAAGGGGTGCCATCCTGAAAGTTGAGTGGGCCGGTGAAAAGGTTGATGCTGCCGTCCCCCATCCCTTTAATCAATTGGTCGATGTACTGCTTTTTGTCGCCCAGCGCTTTGCCTGGCAGGAAGCCAATCATCGAGGTTTGCGGATTGTTGATATCAGACCAGTTGGGGGCTAGCCAGACAAACTGGTTGGGCATTGTGCCAGCCATTGCCTTCTGGATTGCTTCGCCGTAGGGCACATTCCAGTTGTAGTAGGGCACTCCCAAACAAATATCAGGAGCTAGGTCACAGCCATTCTTATAGTCGTAGTGCACAAACTTCACTGGTTTCCCGGCTGCGGCAGCCTTCTTGCCCTGCACCGCGGCCTCAGGGGTGTCGATGCCCGACATCACGACATCGTAGCCGCCATTGTAGAAATCATCGGCAACTTTGGTTGGATCGAGGGTTTTGCCGGGAATGTTGAACCAGAAGCCAATCCAGGTCACTTTGAACTCTAGGTCATCGGGGTTGCGGTTGAGGTAGTTCTCCCAGCAGTAGCGAGCGCCCAGATAGGCTGCGGAAGCATAGCGGCGGGTTTCATCGTTGATCAACGCTCCCAGGTAGCCAATCTTCCCGGTTTCAGTGCCCAGGGCGGCAGCACAGCCGGCCATCATCTTGCCGTATTCCATGCGGGCCATAATGTTGCCTAGGTTGGGCTGGTTCTTGAAGTTCTTGCCTTCTTTCCAGGCGTAGTCTCCCGATGCGTGAATGATGGCTATGTCGGGGTGCTTCTTGGCGGTTTCCAGGGCATCGTCTTTAAAGTCATCGGAGTTAAAGATGACCAGCTTCGCGCCTTTGGCAATCAGGTCATCGGCAACTTGGGCACCCGTGACGTTGGGACGGTCGGCAGGGTTGACCTTATCGATATATTCAAACTTGACGTTGGGCATCTGCTGCACCACAGCCTGCATCCCTTCGTAGTGGGACTGGTTCCACCCGGCATCATTCTTTGGTCCTACCAAGACCATGCCCACGATAAAGGGTTCTCCGGTGGTTGCAGTGGTGCCAGCAGGCGACTCACCCGCCGTGGGGGAAGTGGTGTTAGCCGTTGGGGTCGATGTTGCACAACCGCCCGCCAGCATTCCCAGTAAAAGCGCTGACCAGAGAATGCGCGATCGCCCTAACAAGGGAAACGCTGCCAATGGTGATTTTCCCAAAAAATTCATAGTGAGCACGATGAGTTAATCTGAGACGTTTACAGGTTTCAGTAGAGCACAAATTCCTTGGCTGCACAGTCACGCCGATGCAACCATCGGGGAGCACGCGGCTAAGCCAAGTGATTGCTGCTGAGGTCGGCAAGGGGGAATGGTCAAAGTAGCGTCTTCTTCACTAAAAGCGATCGCCCACTTGCAGAATGTATCTTATTTAACTATCTTGTTTAACTCAATCATGTGAATTCGGGATCAGCTGAAACCCTTGCTGTTCCGTGC
>FQKF010011564.1_pt1 | contig 14073 bp, 8 predicted proteins | sample 1504521 | NCBI WGS metagenome assembly FQKF01 (sample SAMEA4475357, study PRJEB15587) | soil metagenome | biome: Soil; feature: Field | place: India | collected 2015-03-11 | depth 0 m
CCTGCATGTCAGAGACCTTGATGATCTGGTCGTGGTCAATTGTTTGGCCAGTACACCAGTTGACAATGCTCCACCGACGGCGAATTTTGTACGTACCATCGCAGACGTTAATGCGAGTATCCGTATAGCCCCATCCGTAGTCGCAGCCGTCGGGCTTGCCAAACACCAATGGGAAGCCTTGGCGGCCCGAGGCTTGCAGCCATTCAGGTGTTGGGTAGGCATTAGCCGTACACGGGATGGAAGGCTTGTCAATGTCGTCATAGCTGGGCGGCAGGGTCAGGTCGGCCGACTTCGGGCGCAACACATTGATGCGCTGGGTACAGGTAGCCGAATTACCGCTGGCATCGCGAGCCACCCAGCGGCGCGTGATAACACGGACGTTTGGGCTGGAGCATGGCTGAGCGACAGAGGAGATGTCGGAATACGTCAGCGTTACATCGGAGCAAGGCTCCATGAGTGGTGTGCCGGCGCCACGCGGAACGCGATACGTGAACGGCGCAATCTTAAAGGCGTTAACATTGAGGGTCAAGCCGTTGGGTAGGCAAGTAGGTGGTACGCTCTTCTTGTATTGAACAAAGCCATTCCACACGCGCGGAGTGAAGACTGGAGCGGCAAAGAATGCGTTGGTAGTGGACCCCAGGTTCAGTGTGAGAGTACCGTCCGTATAGGTCTGATTACCACCGGTGCCGTTGGTATAATTCGAGGAAGCGCTGACTGTGTGCAGACCGATGCCAAACGTGCCTGGCGGTAAGGTGATGGGCGTCGCCAGAGGGCAAGGAGTGATGGTGCCATTACCTGGGAAAGCACCAGAAAAGGGACCTGTTGTGCCATCTGCCGTTCCTACCAGCGTCCAGCCGGCAGTGCTGGTTTCGAAGCCTACGTGTGTGCCCGGGCGAGCGTAGATGTTGACCTGCGTCGGGCCGGAAATGTTCATACCAATAGCGGTAATCTCGACGGGCAGACTGGTGTTGTTCGTAATGTTGAAGAATACCATGCCGCCCGAGGCATTCGCATTGTTGGCTGTATTGATAGTGAACAGCGGCGCTGCAGGAAGCACCGTCAGCGGGTCAGCACACGGTTCGAAAGGCTCTGCACTGTCTTTGGTGGCATCGTTGCAAGGCACGAAGGCCTCCTGGCAGCTCAGGACTGGTGGGAGCTTGTCCTCGATCGTAATGTAGCCCCAGCAACGGTTGCCCGTAGCTGGGTCGGTTACGCGCACCTGATAGGTTTTGCCCACGTCGTCGGGGCCCAGTGGCTGCGGAGTGCCAAAGCCCGGGAAGTTGGGACCCTGGCTGATACGGATCCATGGGCCATTGCCAAACGGCAACGTCTTGTCCACTTCCACTACGTAGTCATCATAGCATTTGTAAGGGCCACCCTCGAGCACTTTATCGGCGTTTACAAAGGCCGAGCAATTGGCGTTGAGCGAAATCTGCACATTATTATTACATGTCAGCGTGTTAGTCGGGTTGGGGAAAGGATTTACCGTAATGGTGAAGGAACACGTAGCCGTATTACCCGAGGCGTCGGCAACTTGATAGCGGATGGTGAACGGACTGGCATCTTTGCAGAACAGGCTACCATTGGCCGGGCCGGCAGTTTGGAGGACCTGAGCCGGGCCACCGATCTGGTAGCGAACAAAACCATTCCACACGCGCGGCGTGAATGGCGCGCCCCAAAGAGTGTTGGCCGCCGAGCCGAGGTTTATCGTAATGTTGCCATCGCTGTAAGTCTGGTTAGCGCCGTTGCCGTTAGTGTAGTTCTGCTGCGCCGTAGGCGTATGTAGGGCAATGCCCCACAGACCTGGGCCGAGCGTAAGGCCACCGGCCGGAGTAGTAACCGTGGCGGGTGTTATCGTGCCATTGCCCGGGAAAGGCCCGGAGAAGGGTCCTGTGTTGGCATCTGCCGTGCCGGAAAGCGTCCAGGCTGCGGCATTGGTTTCAAAGCCTACGTGCGTGCCAGCTTTGGTGTAGATATTGACCTGCGTGCCCGCCGAAATGTTCATGCCAAAGTTCGTGATGATAATCGGCTGGCCCGAGGTGTTATTAATGTTGAAGAACACTACGCCACCTACGGAGTTCGCATTGCCGCCCAAATTGATGGTGTTCAGCTGGAAAGGCCCTTGCAGAAACGGGCAGTTGTCGGTAGCGGTTGGCTCTGACCAACTGATGTTGCGGCAGCATTCGCCCGGATTGAGGTTGACGATGATATTCGTCGGGCAGGTGAGCTTGGGCGGCTCGTTATCCACAACGTTCACGGTCTGTGTAGCTACGCCTGCTGTAGCGCCGTTTGCAATGATAAAGGTCTGCCAAACAATGATGTTCGAGCCGCGCGGGAGGCTGATGGTAATGCTGGTGGCCGGCAAGGTTACGTTAACAAACGGGCCACCGTTAACGCTGTAACGCAGCCCTACGGTCGTGCCATTGGCACATCCCGGCGGGTTGAACATTGGCAGGCTGATGGTCGCATTGGCTGCACATAGCCCTGGAGCCGTGTTGAAATTCAGCGTCGGGCCGGCAATCGGGTTGCAGGCCTGCGGCAAGACAAACTCGATGCATTGGCCGTTGCTTACAGAAGCTACGTTGAAGCCCACCAGCGTGAATGGGCGCGGCGTCGCTACTACGTCTTCTAGACCGACGGTGGCGCTCAAGCCATTGTCAAAGCCCGCCTGGCCACCGCCAAAAATCACGTCCAGATATTTGAACTGAATACGGTTACCGTTCTCAAACAGGCGTACTTGAAAAGTAACTTCCTGGTTGGCCGTGTGAGAGAAGTGCCCAATCTGGTACCATTCAATAGTGAAGACGCGGTTTGGCGCCGTGCCATCTACGCGCGTATAGATGCCCGAGTTAGGGTTGACGGCCGGGTTGGCTTGCAGGTCATCCCAGAACGGGTACATGGCCGCACCTGCGATGGCTGTAGGCAGGTTGGCATTGGTGAAGCCGCGGTTGGTGGCCGGGTTGAAGATGATGAAGCCGTTTGTGTTGATACCGATAGCACCGGCGGCACCCGGATAGGTTGTCGTATAAAAAGTAAAGGGGAAAGGCAGCGCCACTGTGTACAGGACGTCATCACCTGAACCTACAAAGGTCGTGCCTGGTTGAGTGGCAGCTACTACATAAGGGTCAAAGCACGCCGTAGCCACGTAATTCAACTGCGCCTGAGCGGCTTGAATGGCCCAAAGGCTCAGCACCAGCGTCATCAAATGGGCGGATACGCGCTTGGCCACTGATGAAAATACGCTCCGTGTAAAAGACTTTTTCATGAGATAAGTCATTTGAAGATGAGAGTGATAAAAGAGGCTTGAGTCGGGAGAAGGTCATTAGTTCTGAAGCAACTGTGTCAGCTCCTGGCGGTAAGTTGCCCAGGTAGAAAGCGGAATAGCATTGGGGTACTCCACCGGCACATCAGCTACTCCGGGCACAAAAAGCCCGTAGTTGGCATCCACCGCCGTAGGTACTGCCACGCCTTGCTCTACAGAGTTGAACACAGCATTGTAGTACTTCAGTTTGTACACCAACGGCCCGCTGTATCCGGCGCCGTTCACCTGTTGTTCCAGCGCACCGATCGCCTGGCTCAGGCGGTCCATGGCTTCGTTGGGCGCCACCCAATTGATCTGAACGTCCGGGATGGCCGGCCCGACCGTTTGAGCGTGCAACGCACTGCCACCCACGAGCAGGAAGAGCACCGTCAAACTCAGCAACTTTTCACGCAAAAGACTTTTCATAAGTAATACTATGGATTTGTGTGATAAAATGCAAAAAATAAGCGCTGAGGGCCCTTTAGGAGCGCTCATCGCTTGCTATGTTTAACCAAAACCTCGTTTGCCGAAGTTCTTTTCATGAGATTACTGTGCTGATAGAAAGAACTTGGATTAAAAAAACAAGTATAATCAAAGGCAAAGGTAATGGTTTCGTCGGAAGATGCGCAACTGCTCTTGTTAAATTTTCGTAGAAAAAGCTTCCCTCTAAAGTGGGGCTATCGAATATCCATACCCAATACTACACCTGTTCGGTAGTATTGATTGCCGAAGAAGCCAGCAGCTACGTCTACATGGAAGGGGCGGAAGGCCTTGAAGCCAATGTTGTAGAACCCCCAGCCGATTTCCCAGTAAGGCAAGCGGGTATCGGGTCGCAGATTTTGCACAGCGAAGCGATCGGCGTAGTAAGCATTGATGCTCAGGGCTTCGCGCCAGCCCAATTTACGCAGCAGTGGGAGCTTTTCCAGTACCCAGCCGTTGAAGTGGTGGCGCAGGTGCGCGTAGGCATAGGTGCCGTCAGTGCTATACTCGTAGTAGGGAAGCAGGAGGAAGCTGTTCAGATACTCCGATCGTCGGCCAAAGATGGTCTGGTTGCCGCGCGGATGGAAATAGTCCACAAATTCTATGCGTTGGCGGTTCAGGAAGGTGCCGGCGCCTATTTTGGCGTCTAAATATCCGAACAGGCCCCAGCTCCAGTCAGTGTGGGTGATTTCCAATTGCAAGCGTTGGTAGTGTAGGGTGCTGCCGGCAATGCCGGGTATGGCTTGTGCATAGGAAAAGGTCAGGTCGGGCCAATCGGAGCCGGAGTACACGCGAAACTCCGGATAGGTGCTGTACTTCTGCCCAAAGCGGATGCGGGCCTGCATATCTATTCGGAATACACGGTGTGGGTCGAAGAAGGGTGTCTCTGGTTCGCCCGGCGCCACAGGTAGAGGGCTGTTGGAAGTGTATTCGCGCGCGCCCTTATACCAGCCGAAATTGGAGGTATTGAGTAGGGCGCGCCGCTCAGCCCATTCGGTACCTGCCCGCAGGCGCAGTCCCGGGAATAGGTAACGGCTGGCCTGAACACTCAAGTAGGTTTTTTCATACAGCTTCATATAGTTAAGGTTGCCCAGTAGCGAGTATATCTGGTTCGTCCATACGCTAATGGGTTGGCTGCGGTCGAATTGCTCAATGGCCAGCCCGCCACTTATTTCGGCCTGGGTATAAAAAATACTCTCAAACCTCCGCGAAGCGCGCAGGCTACCGCGAAAGCGCTGCTCCGAAAAGCCGTAGTTGAGTATGCTGCCCACCTCCCAATAGCGCGAACGGCGTCGCCGGCTTTCGCTTTGGCGAAACGACGGACGTACGTCGAGCGTCCAGCCCTGTACCGTGTTGAATTGTATCCCTTCAATAGGCGATGGCCAAGTAAAGGTTTGCTTTTTATATGAGTTGCGCCAGGTGTAGCCCGTAAACAGGCTCAGCACTTTGAAGCGGTTGCGCACGCGGTCGAGGCTGTCCATGAACTCTTTGGACTCCCAGATTTGCTCCAGGCTGTCTTTGCGCATGTAATCGCGCTCCTCTTCCTCGGTGAGCGGTACGGGGCGCACGGTATTCCAGTAGGCACTGTCGCGGCGGGTGGCCGTTTCTTCTACGCGAAATTGCTCGCGGCTCCAAAAGCCTGGCTCAAAGCGCGGGCGCAGGTCGTAGTTGGAAAATACGCCAAAAAAGAACCCGCTAAAGCGAAAGCCCAAAAGGCCAAACGTCAGCCCTGTGTGTTGGCTGAGCAGGCACCACTGGTCGGGCTTGTTCACCAATACAAACTCCTGTCGGATGGACATAGTGTCCAAGATGGGCTGTTGAATGGCTTTGCCCGTAATGCTCAGGTCCACTCCGGTGAGGTTCCACCATTCGTCAGCAATGTAGATGTGGCCGAAAAAAGTGGGCGACTCCGGGCGCTTGGGCTGCACTTCAATCTTGTAGATGTCGTAGCCGTTCTCGTCACGTAGGCGGCCCAGCAGGTGGAAGTTGTAGTAAGAAAAGGCGTTGTCGGCCAAGGGCGAGAGGATATCCCTATCCAACGACAGGCGTTCTTCGTAGAGGTTGAATTCTGTCAGTGTAGCACGGTTGACGCTGTAGCCATTGGTGTTGCCGCTAACTTTACTCGAAACCATCACTTCTTTCGTGCGCGGCGGCTTTCCCTGTACATACAGCTTCGATACAGACTCCGACAGATAGATGACACCTGTTCGGTTGGTATCTAAGATGCCGTTCATGTCGCCCACCTCTTGGCCGAGGATTTTCTTAGGTGCGTCTAAAATTTTGTAGAAGCCCTTGATATAGACGTCGCAGCTGTAGTCGGGTGTGCGGTTTTTGTAGTAGTCGCGTTTGGCGATGGCTTTGCGCATGATGCCGTAGGCGGGGTCTTCAGTCGAGATGACTACTTCGGCAATTTCTAAGCTAGCGGGTTCCATCTGGACGTTAAGCGTTACGGGCTTGTTGCCTATCACTACCCGCTCTACATGCTGCTTGTAGCCGATGTACTGGAATACAATGTCGTACTCGCCGCGCTCCAACGGCAGCCGATATTCGCCTTCGCCGTTGGCCACGGTGCCCTTCGTCGTGTTGCGCGCATAAACGGTCGCATACGGGAGTGGCTCACCGCCTTCTCCGCGCACGACACCGGACAATTGCGCTGAGGCGAGTGCGCCCAGGGATAAAAGCGCGGCCACTATACCGCAACGACGTGCAACAGAAAGCCAGCTGCACTGAAAAGCATTCTTCATCGTACACCTAAATACCATAGTTGCAGTGGCGAAGATAGGCGCTTGCTGTGGCTTGACGCGGGCGCAGAGAAGGCGCTTGACAAAACTTTAACGGATACGGTTCCGGCGCGTCCTTATCGTTCGATACCTCTGTAGCGTACTTGCTAACACAGGCTGTTCGTTTTGCTGCCACAAATCTTCCCATTTTTGCCGCTCAATCGAACATGATGAACATTTACGCGCGAAAATCAAGGTGGAAGTGGTACCTGGCGGCAGGCGGGGCAGTTATCGTCATCACATCGCTGCTATACACCAAACACTTGGCCGACCAGCTGGCCAAACGAGAAAGCCAACAGGCCGCACAATTTGCTGAGGCTATGCGCCAGATAAGTCGCTTAGACCAGGATCTGAGCTGCGACCTGACGCTTCCGGCGCGAATTATCTCCGACAACACCACTATACCGGTTATCGTCCTTAATGAATATCGGCGCATTGAGCTGTATCGCAACCTTAGCTCCACCGACTCGCTCTCGCCTCAAGAACTCCAGCAAGCCCTAGCTCGTATGGTGGAACAAGGTGCCGATACCATACCCGTGCGCGTGCCGCCCGACATTGATAAATTGGTCATTTACAGCCATTCTAACCTGCTAAGTCTGCTCAGGTGGTATCCTTACATACAAATGTTCCTTATCGCCGCTTTTATCGCTTTCGGATACTTGGGCTTTAGCGCTGCTCGTCGTGCAGAGGAAAACTTAGTCTGGCTCGGTATGGCTAAAGAGACCGCCCACCAGTTAGGTACGCCTATTACGGCCATTATCGGCTGGATAGAGGCTCTCAAAGCTACCAATGAGGACAATCCGGTCAATTTGGAAATGCTGACCGAACTGCAAAACGACGTCAGCCGACTGGAACTCATCGCCGACCGCTTCTCCAAAATCGGCTCCAAGCCTGAGCTCTATTCAGTCAACCTTTACGAAGAGTTAGCCGCTTGCCGCGATTATATGCAGCGCCGCGCACCGCGCAAGGTAACGTTCGACTTTCCCGACCCGGCCCAACACGAGCCGCTGATAGTGCACATCAATCCGCCGCTATTCGACTGGGTAATGGAAAACCTGCTGCGCAACGCCATTGACGCCATGGAGGGCGGCTCTGGCGTCATTTCCGTCGCCGTCCGAAAGGAAGCCCACGCAGTGTGTATTGACGTGTCGGATACGGGCAAAGGTATTCCATCTGGCAAGTTTCAAACCATCTTCAAACCCGGATATTCTACCAAGACGCGCGGCTGGGGGTTGGGTTTGTCGCTCTCCAGGCGCATCGTAGAACGCTACCACGGCGGTAAAATTTTCGTTAAGTCGTCCGAATTGGGCAAGGGTACCACCTTCACCATTCGGCTTCCGCTGTACAGGCATTCTCCGGCATAATTACCAGTTCCATTCCTCTACGCCGCGCAGGTGCGCCCGGGTGCGTTCCAAAAAGTTTTCCATAGCGCGAATGGCTTCTTGGGACATCTGCAGGTCTGCCGGCGCGCCTTTGGCGGCTGGTAGCACGTAGAAGGCCGCCCTCCCCTGCGCGTCGCGGTGTACATAGCGCCATACCGGCACATAGCCGTAGCGGCCCACTTCGGCGCGCGGCACGCCTTCGCGGTGCAACAATTCGACACCGAACAGGATACCACCATCGGTACCGATTTTTTGCTGGTTAGAAATGAAATTGCCCAGTGAATATGCCACCACTGCCGAACGCCGGGAGCCATCGGGCAGGATAACGGTCTCCACCTTGATGGGCTGCACCACGTGCGGGTGTGCGCCCACGACGAGGTCGGCGCCATTGCGGATGAGAAAATGCGCCAGCTGGCGCTGGCCGGCGTTCTCTTCCGTCTGGTACTCGCTACCCCAGTGCACAAAAGCAATGATGAAGTGCGGCTTTCGGGCGCGCGCTTCGGTCAGATCAGCAGCCATTTGGGCCGTGTCAAGCATGTTGACAATAGTTGGCGGGTCGGTTGGGATGCCGTTGGTGCCGTAAGTATAGTTGAGCAGTGCTATTTTGAAGCCATTTCGATAAATCATGAGCGGATAAAACAGGTCGCGTTCGCGCGGATTTTTGAACGTTCCGGTCTGCTGGAAACCCAGTCGACGCAGCGTTTCGATAGTATTCACCACGCCTTTACCGCGCGCGTCATTGGAGTGGTTGTTGGCCGTAACCAAGACATCAAAACCCGCTTCGCGCAGGGCGACTCCCAGAGCATCAGGGCTGCGAAACATCGGATAGCCCGTGTAGGGCGGCTGGCCGGGAAGCGTCAATTCCAGATTGCCCAGGGCAATATCGGCCCGCTCGAGCATGGAGCTGATGTAGCGAAAACAGGGGCGATAGTCGTAAACGCCGGGCGACACCTCGGCGCTCTTGATTTGCATAGAATGGCCCATAATGTCGCCAGCAAAGAGTAGGCGAAGCGTATCTGTTTGAGCTTGCGCGTTCAGGGCAAGCCAGCTGAGCAGTAAAACAGAAAGAAAACGCAAGCACATGGCTGGCGAAGCTGGTTTTTGTTTTTGAAAAAATAAAACAAATTGTGGCCTGAAAGGGCCTCAGAGAACAGACCTTTGCCCTCGGAACAACGCCTCGGCGTTCCTCAGCGTCAAATGTCTGAACTTTGCTTGTTAATTTAAGTACTCGTATGATAATATCCTCCCGAGTCTGGCTCTATTTATTGGCCCTAGTGCTCGCCTTTCTGGGCGGCGGCTGGGCGGTCTACCGCTTTTTTGCGCCAAAACCCGCCGAAAAACCGCAGGAAGAGGTCTCTGTCCTGCTCGAAAAGGTGCGCGAAGTCCTCAAGCTGACCACGGTTGAAGGAGAGTTCTCCGAAGTTTACAGCTACAACGAGTACAGCGGCTCCTTCTCCTGGCTATGGGACAAAAAAGCGCTCGTGCGTGTGCAGGCTACCGTAGCTGTAGGTTATGACCTGTCCAACGTGCAGATGGAGGTCGACTCGGCTGCCCGAGTCCTTCGCATTGGCCCCCTACCCAAACCGCAAATCCTGAGCGTGGATCATACGGTGGACTATTACGACGTCTCTGCGGGCCTTTTTCAGAGTTTCTCCCCTCAGGATCTAACATGGATCAATCAGCAAGCCAAAAAGAATATCCTGGCGAAAGCGCAGGAAAGCGATTTGCTACAAAAGGCTGAAGAACAATCCAATAAGATGTTTGACCTCATCCGATTTATGGCAGAAGCAGCTGGCTGGCAGGTGATTGTCCTTCGCCAGTCCGATAGTGCGCCACCGATGGGCCGCTGAGGGTTTGGGTGGCGACTTTACAAAAACTTCACGCGCGCGCATTGAGTTAAAGTTCTACTTTTCGCCGTTTTAATCGCTGCATAAACATTTCCATATCCTTAGATGCTGACATTTGCCGTTCGACTCTTGGTAGAACAAGGGGGCAATCTTCTGTTTTTGCGCCAGACTAAGAAAAATGGTGGGCGCTTCTCGCTCATCGGTGGCAACGTTGAAGACCGAGAGTTTGCCCGCGAGGCTTTGGCGCGCGAAGCTTTAGAAGAAGCAGGTATTCACGTTCAGCCAGAAGCATTGCAACTTGTTCATGTGTTGCACCGCCATAAATTGAAAAAGAACGAGACGTTACTGGTTCTTTACTTCCGCACAGAATGCTTCCACGGAGAGCCAGTTTCGCAAGAGCCTAAAAAGTTTCGCGACGTGCGCTGGTTTCCTACTCAGCTTCTGCCTGCTGAGGTCTCAAAAGCGACCCGCCATGTTCTGGCGGCTATCCAGCGCGGAGAAATCTACTCCGAGTATCCCGCGCGCAGCAAAGTGCTGGCCCATTGGGAACTGGAAGCCTCAGACAAGGAAGGCTTCGCCATTCCGTAGAGCGTCTTTTGTTACTTACTGAAAGTTAACCGACATTTATCGAAAAAAATAAAGGCAAGTACAGGCAGCGCTGTCTTCAGGCTCTGTATCTTTGAGGCGTTCTTTTTAATCTTTCTGCACGACATCTGCTTTATCGCCGATTACACGAGTTCAAAATCCATCCCATCATGAGCAGAGTGGCACACTTATTCTTTATTCCGTTTTCTTTTTCCCTTTCCAAAAGACTGTCTTTCGCACGCAGCTGTTCGGATGTGCTTTTCCGAAGGCTGTTTTTGTTGTTTGCATTCGCTTCATTGCATCTGTGATAAGCAGGGCGAAGCGATGATGAGTGCTTCTATAGGCTTGCCCAAGCGCTCCAGGGTTGTTCAGATGTCTTATGCTTCTATAGGCGAGAACCCCGGTTGTGAAAAGTCACAGCCGGGTATTTTTTTGCCTTTTCGGGCGAAAGGACGCGTACTTTTGTCCACCTGAATTACGGTTTTTTTATGCCTGTATTGCCCGATTTGACCGATACCATTGCCGCTTTGGCCACACCACCCGGGGTGGGGGCCATTGCCGTTTTGCGCCTGTCGGGCCTGCGTTCCATAGAGATTGCTGACGCCGTCTTTCGAGGCAAGCGCCTACGCGAGCAGCCCAGCCATACTGCACACGTAGGCCGTATTGAAGATGAAAGCGGACGTATCCTCGACGAGGCCGTGGCTACCGTCTTTCGCGCGCCGCGCTCCTATACAGGCGAAGACATCGTGGAGTTTTCTGTGCACGGCTCCCCTTACGTACAGCAAGCCATGCTGGAGTTGCTGCTGCGTCGCGGTGCCCGTCTGGCAGCGCCGGGTGAGTTCACCCTGCGGGCCTTCCTCAACGGAAAAATAGACCTCACCCAGGCCGAAGCCGTGGCCGACCTCATCGCCAGCCAGACCTCCGCCGCTCACGCCGTGGCCATGCGCCAACTGCGCGGAGGCTTCAAGTCTGAAATCGCTCGCCTGCGCGACGAACTCATCCACTTCGCCAGCCTCATTGAACTGGAGCTGGACTTCGCCGAAGAAGATGTTGAATTTGCTAATCGCGCTCATTTACAGACCCTTGTAGGGCAAATTCGCACCTACATCGCCGACCTGATGCGTTCTTTCCAACTCGGCAATGCTTTGCGCCATGGCGTCGCCACCGTCATTGCTGGGCGACCCAATGCCGGCAAAAGCACCCTGCTCAACGCCCTGCTCAATGAAGAACGCGCCATCGTCTCCGACATCGCCGGCACCACGCGCGACACCATTGAGGAGGTTATCAACCTTAACGGCGTGCCATTCCGGCTCATCGACACTGCCGGTATCCGCGAGGCACAGGACGCCATCGAAGCCATCGGCGTCCGGCGTGCCTTGGAAAAAATCGAACAGGCCGCCATCGTCGTCTATGTGTGGGATGTCTCCGAAACAACCCTTCCGGAAGTGTACAGCGACCTGCATACCATCGGAAGCAAACTCGCCCGTTCAGCAGAAACGGCACAGGCCGCCCTCATCGTCGCCTGCAACAAAATGGACCGTAATCCGTATTTCCTGACCGACTGGCTGCTGCAACCCAATGCGCCTGAAATACACCCCTACTTGCGCCCACAGGGCAGCGAACCGCTCGACCCACACACCCTGCCGCTGAAGCCTACCGCTGTCATACCGCTCTCGGCCAAAAACCAGATGAACATCGAATACCTCAAAGAGACGCTCCTGGAGGTCGCTATTGGTAAAGGTGTCAACTTGGAAAACGCTATTGCCGTCAACGCCCGCCATTACGAGGCTCTGCGCCGCGCCGACGACGCACTGGGCGACGTGCTTTCGGGCCTAGAGAAAGGCCTCAGCAATGAGTGGATTGTTCAGGACATCCGCCGGGCACTTGCTTCCTTGGGCGAAATCACTGGCGAAGTCGGCGTGGAGGACATTCTGGGGCACATCTTCTCGCGGTTTTGCATTGGGAAGTAAGGCGTATTGCTCAGTGGCATTGCTTCAGCAATTGCTGCACTTCATCGAGCCGATACAGCGGCAGGTCATTGCCCCAACTGGTATGTATGTAATTGAGAATGTTGGCTATTTGAATGTCCGAAAGCGTTTCGATGCCGGCCATGGCCTCGGCGTACTGCGTACCATTGACGACGATGGTGTCCTTCAGGCCGTGCCGGACGATGCAGGGCAGCCGTTCGCGGTGCGCAGCCAAATAGTCAGAGCCCGCCAACGGCGGTATAAGCGCTCCCAGACCCTGCCCGCTATCCAAATGGCAATTGGCACAATGTATGCGATACAGGGCGGCACCTTCCATGCGCCCTTGTGTATTGCCGCATTGGCCAAAGACGAGCGTTAGAAGGGCCAGGCCAGCCCACGCAGTTGTTATTTTTTTGGGAAAGAAAGGCTGCATTTTGCTTTTCATGGAAAAACATATGCCAGCTTAACGCCTGAAAAGCCGCGAGGTTCAACGCAGGCGCGGCTGCATTGAACCTCGGCGGAGTAGGGTAGGGCGTGCCAAAAGTACTACCGGACGATAGAGACGTCGCCGGTATAAATTTCGGTAACGCCGTCAACGAACTCGACCTCGAGCACCCACGTGAAGACACCCGGATTGAGCGGTTGGCCGCGGAAAGCGCCGTTCCAGCCAGCATCTGGGTTATTGGGCTGGAAGTCGTTCAGCTGGAACACCGCTTCGCCCCAACGGCTGAAGATTTGCATGGCTTTGATATTCTTTACCGTGTTGGGCTTGGCCGAAACGTAGAAGATGCTGTTGGCCCCTTCGCTGCCCGGCGCGAAGGCGTTGGGCACGTAGATATAGCGGCGCCTATCCACGAAGACGAAGATTCTATCCGAGTCGGTGCAGCCTTTGTTGGTCGTGATGGTTACCGAGTAAGCCGTGGTTACAATGGGTGCCACGGTCTGTGAGAAGCAGCGCACGCAGTCGGTCGTGTCTAACGGCGGCCCCCAGGTGATGCTCTGAATGCTATCTAAGGGGACGTTGACGATGATTTCGAGTTTGAGCGAGTCGCCCAAGGCCACCGTCTTGTTGCCGCCGAGGCTGACCTCCAATGGGGGCGGTGAGTTGATGACGATGGTCTCCGACGTTTCACAGCCGTTGACGTCCATGGCGCGTATGATGAAGGCACCCGGGCCTAAGCCCGTGAATGTGCTGGAAGCCTGGAAGGCACCGCTGTTGAGAGCATATTGATACGGCGGCACCCCACCGTTCACTTGGGCAGTGATCTGACCATCGCGACGACCAAAGCAGCTGATGTCCGTAACAGCAAAGGCCATAGATAGCGGCGCCGGTTCCCGGAGGGTGAGGGTACCTGTGGCTGTACAGTTATTGGCGTCGGTAACGGTAACAGTGTACGTGCCGGCACGCAGATTTTTCGCTTCAAGGCCTGTTGCGCCGGTGGACCAGACGAATGAGTAGGGCGGTTTTCCGCCCGAAGCACCGGCTTTAGCGGCGCCGTCTGCAGCGTCGGGGCAGCTGACGCCGAAGCCGCTGTAGTCGAGTGAGGTCAGGCTGCTGATGTTAGGCGGCATCAGTTGTACCAGCGTAGCTTGCACGGTGGTAGAGAAGCCCGTAGAGGCTGTAACGACAATGGTATAGGTACCGGCGATCAGGCCGCTAACAACCTGCGGCATGTTGAGTGAGGCAATGGTACCGGTGCGAACCGTTTGGCCGTTGCGGCGCACCTCGTA
>FQKF010011740.1_pt1 | contig 14050 bp, 14 predicted proteins | sample 1504521 | NCBI WGS metagenome assembly FQKF01 (sample SAMEA4475357, study PRJEB15587) | soil metagenome | biome: Soil; feature: Field | place: India | collected 2015-03-11 | depth 0 m
CGGCTTGGGTATTGTCGGGCAGCGCCTCAACGGGACGGAGCAAATGGGCCTCATCGAAGGCAGCATCCGGGCGTACAGGCTCGGATGCATCGCGTTCTTACAGCACCCCAAAATAGGTGTAACGAGCGTGGCGGCGAAAGTGGTCGGCTGCAGCGTGATATACCGCCCACCTCAACCAACCCTCGAGGCTGCCTTGAGGGGCGTAGGTGTGCAGCTTTTGAAACGCCCGCAGAAAACCCTGGTTGACGATGCCGATAGCTGGCTCCTTGTCGTGCGCGTAGCGCAGACACAGGCAAAGCATGGTCGGAAAGGAGCGCCGATAGAGCGCTTCTCAGAAACTAAGTCCCATTACTTCGGGTAGCTAGCTGGTTTATGACGATGACGACATGCGGCTGCGCACCGACGCTACCGTACTGACGTGGCGAGACTTAGGGCAGATCACTGGAGCCTGACGTCTTCAGCCGTAGCGCGTGCTTAGCATTCAAAACCCATGTCTATGATAAAGCGCGGTACAAAGACGGGCAGGCAGCAGGCGTTGCTTACTTGTTTTGCACACATGAAATACTGAGTGCGGCGGTCAAAAGAATTCAATCCTTTTCCGACAGGATTTCCAGCATGCGGTTCAGTTCGGCGTCGTTGTCGAATTTAATGATGATTTGGCCTTTGCCGCGTTCATTGCGTTTAAGGTCCACTTTGGCGCCGAAGAAGGCGCTAAAGCGGTCTTGCACGTCGCGCAGGGCGTCGGGCTGGCGTTTGTCGGTGCGGGCCTTCTTGCCCAGGCGTTCGGCCTGGTGTCTGGCGATGATGTCCTCGACGGCACGCACGGAGAGGTCGTCTTTCAGGATTTGGCGCAGGAGTGAGAGTTGGAACGCAATATCGTTCACGCCGGCCAAGGCACGGGCATGGCCCATGCTGATGGATCCGTTTTTAATGGCCTGCTGGATGTCCACGGGCAGTTTGAGCAGGCGCAGGTAGTTGGTGATAGTGCTGCGCTGTTTGCCTACGCGCTCGGAGAGCTGTTCGTCGGTCAGGCTGCACTCTTCTTTGAGGCGCTGGTAGGAGATGGCGATTTCGATGGCGTTGAGGTCCTGGCGCTGGATGTTTTCGATGAGCGCCATTTCCAGCATCTGTTGGTCGTCGGCAATGCGGACGTAAGCGGGTATTTCCGTCAGGCCGGCCATCTGGCTGGCGCGGAAGCGGCGTTCGCCAGAGATGAGCTGGTAGGCGCGGTCGTGCAGGCGGCGCACGGTGATGGGCTGAATGAGGCCGTGCACCCGGATGCTGTCGGCCAGTTCTTGCAGGGCTTGCTGGTCAAATTCCGTGCGCGGCTGGAAAGGGTTGGCCTCAATCTGCTCAATGGGCAGCATGGCCGTAGTGTGGGTCAGTTCGCGCACAACGGCTTGCGGATTTTCCTGGACGGCTTGCTCCAACTCGGCCGGGTTGGCCAGAAGGGCCCGGATGCCTTTGCCGAAGTCGGTTTTGCTCAGTTTTTTCGACATGGTGGCGATTAGTTCGCGGCGTTGCGCTGCAGAAATTCGTTGGCTAAGTTAAAAAAGTTCACAGCTCCTTTGCTACTTACGTCGTACATAGCCACAGGCACGTGCTGCATGGGCGCTTCGGCCACGCGGGAGTTGCGGTGAATAATGGTTTCAAAAACATAGTCGGTGCTGCTGTTGCGCACTTCTTCCACAATGGCGTTGGCTAAACGCAAACGACTGTCGTACATAGAGATGAGCAGCCCTTCGACCTTTAAATTCGGGTTATAGCCTTGCTTCACCAACGCGATGGTGTTTTTCAATTTGGCCAGGCCCTCAAAGGAGAACATTTCGCACTGCACCGGGATGAGCACCGTGTCGGCAGCCACCAGTGCGTTCACGGTGATAAGGCCCAACGACGGCAGGCAGTCAATGAAAATGAAATCGTAGTCGTCGCGCACCTGGCGTACAATGTCGCGCAGAATGTATTCGCGCTTGGGGCGATTGACCAGTTCCACGTCGGCACCCACTAAGTTGATGCTCGAAGGCAGTAGCCACAAGTTGGGCGTCTCGGTGGCTACAATGGCCGCGCGCGGGTCAGTACCGCCAACCATACAGTCGTACAGGCCGACGGTGTTTTCATCCGTAATGACGCCCACGCCCGAAGAGGCATTGGCCTGCGGGTCGGCATCAATGAGCAGCACACGCTTTTCTAAAATGGCTAACGAAGCCGCAAGGTTGATGGCGGTGGTCGTTTTGCCTACGCCGCCTTTCTGGTTGGCTATGGTGATGATTTTTCCCATGATGGATTGTTTTTTCTTGTTGCTCAGGCTTTTGTACGTGCTGTGGGTGGTTTTTGGGGCGGGTATAGCGGCCAAACTGATTTGGCTGTTAGGGAAGCTAAACAAGTCTAACCGTTACTGACGTTGAAGGTCTCGCCGATGGCGGGCAGGTGCAAGTGTTTGCCTTTTTCGGCGAAGGCCGCCCGGGCCTGTTCGTGGTCAATTTTGATAAAGCCAAAGGTGTCGAAATGGCAGCCAATGATGTGGTTGCAGGAAATGAAATCGCTGGCCAGCACAGCGTCGTGGTAGTCCATGGTGAAGTTGGAGCCGATGGGCAGGATAGCTGCCGTCAGCGGTGGGCAGATGCGCGGAATGAGTTGCATGTCGGCCGTGAGTGCTGTATCGCCCGCCACGTACAACACGCCGTCGGTAGTGTCGAGCACAAAGCCCACGGGTTCGCCGCCATAGGAGCCATCGGGGAAGCTGCTGCTGTGAGCAGCGTTAACCATTTTCACGCGCCCGAAGTCAAATGACCACCAGCCGCCCTTGTTCATGGGGTGCGCTTTGTAACCTTTGGTGCTGTAGTGGGCATAGATTTCCCAGATACCTATAATGACGGCATTCGGGTTGTGTGCCATGACTGTTTCCACATCTGCCACATGGTCGCTGTGGGCGTGGGTGAGCAATACGTAATCGCAGCGAATGTATTCCACGCGGATACTCGTCGCCAGCGGGTTGCCCGACACGAAGGGGTCGAACAGCAGGTGCTTGCCGCCGGCCTCCACCAGAAAGCACGAATGCCCGAAGTAGGTAATTTTCATGAAAAAGAGCCTTTTTTTCTCAAAAATTGAGCAAAGATAGGTGGCAGCGGAGCAATTGGCGCTGCTCTGGTGGTGTTAAGTTATCCACCCAAGTATGGGGAAAAGGCGCTGTAAAGGCGTGGAAAAACGGCCCAAGCGCACCTACCTTTGTCGCCCTAACGGTCGAATTTCAGCGCTTTATGACGAAAGTTCGTGTGGACAAATGGCTGTGGAGTGTGCGCATTTTTAAGAGCCGTACGCTGGCCACCGACGCCTGCAAGGCCGGGCGCGTGCGCATGGACGGCGAGCCGCTCAAGCCCTCGCACCTCATTGGCGAAGGCGACGTACTCACCGTGCGCAAAGAGGGCTTCAACTTCCAGTACCGCGTGCTGCAACTCATCGAAAAGCGCGTCGGCGCACCCATTGCCGCCGCTTGCTACGAGGACATCACGCCCGCCGAAGAGCGCAATAAATACAACGTTTGGTTCCTAAACGCCTCCGGCAGTGCCGAGAAACGTGAAAAGGGCGCCGGACGCCCCACCAAAAAAGAACGTCGCGAACTCGATGAGTTCAAAGAGAGCGCCATCGAGTGGGACCTCGACGAGGAGTAGCATCGATCTGCAGCGCCCAAAAGACGCCGCGGCAGCCTACATCAGGCCGAACATTTTAGCGTACTTGAGTATCCCGCCCGGGTTACGGATAGAGAGCTTGCCGGTCATCATGGCCATCATAGGATTCAAGTCGCCCGCCAGAATCTTGGCAAAAGACTCGGCAGAGGTTTTTATCGACGAGTCGGCCTCGTCAGAGAGCCCTTCACTAACGCTGACCTGACCATTCTCTACACGAACGGTGAACTGGCCTGCGCCGGCAATGTCGAAGTGAAAGGTGGCCTGGTCGCCCTGGATGTCTTCAGGGTTGACGCGGCTGGGGAGGTCAAGGAGGAATTGTTTGACGTCGAGCATGTGACGTGTTTTTGCTAATGGCCATTAAAGAGGACTGGGTTACAATTACTTAATCTAAGACGCGCTGCCGTTGTTGCTACCTTTGGGCGGCGCCTAAAAGCGCTCAAAGAAACAACATTGCGCATGAGTGTGCCAAATTTGCTTTCCAAAACGGGAGTCTTTGTCTGGGCGCTCCTCTTGGTTTTTTCTTGTAAATCGCTGGAAAACAAGCCCGTAACGATACCGCCTGGTTTTGACTGGCAGGGCCACCGCGGTGCGCGCGGTCTGGCGCCGGAGAACAGTGTACCCGGCTTTTTGCGTGCGCTGGAGTTTGCGCAGATAACGACGCTAGAGCTCGACCTGGCGGTGTCGAAAGACCATCAGCTGATAGTGAGCCATGAGCCGTGGTTTAGCGCCGATATCTGCCTGCGGCCCGACGGCAGCCGCATACCTGCTGCTGAGGCGGAAAAGGTGTTTCTATACCAGTTGACGGCCGCCGAGATAGGCGCTTACGATTGCGGCAGCCTACGCCATCCGCGCTTTCCGGAGCAGGTGCCGCAACCGACCCACAAGCCCACCCTGCGCGAGGTCGTCGAGGCCGTGCGCAAGGCCTATCCTAACCGGCCTGTGCGCTGGAACATCGAAATCAAGAGCCGCCCCGAGTGGGACGGCATCCGTACGCCACCCGTGGACACCTTCGCCCGCTTGGTAGTGGAGGAAATCGCGGCCCTCGGCCTACAAGGCATTTGCACAGTACAGTCCTTCGACCCCCGTGCTTTGCGCGCTGTGCGCGCGCTCAACCCTAACCTGACGCTGGCCCTACTGGTGGAAAACGTACTCAGCCCGGCCAGAAACCTTGAGCGCTTAGGCTTTACGCCAGCCATCTACAGCCCCTACCACGCCCTCGTCAAATCTGCCACCGTGCGCTTTTGCCGCCAAAAAGGCATGAAGCTCATCCCATGGACGGTCAACGATACCCCAACCATGCGCCGCCTCGTCCAACTCGGCGTAGACGGAATCATCACCGACTACCCCAACCGCACCCCATAACGGCTAAACTTCTTTAGCCGCCGTAGTAGCCAAACTTGTTTAGTCATTAGTTTGGCCTACAGCCCCAATGCCCCCAAAAACTCCGCACTCTCCGGCTTCACCTTCGGCCCAAAGAAGTGCGTCAGTTCTCCTTTCTCATTGAGCAGGTACTTGCAAAAGTTCCACGTCGGCTCCTGGCTGTTCCAGCCATTTTGCTGCGGGTCGGTCAGCCAGCGATAAATGGGGGCTTTGGCGTCGCCTTTAACATGCACTTTTTCAAACATCGGGAATGTGACGCCATAATTTTTCTGGCAGAACTCGGCAATCTCTGAAGCAGAGCCGGGTTCCTGGCCAAGGAAGTCATTGCAGGGGAATCCCAACACGACCACGCGCTCCTGGTGCTCGCGATAGAACTTTTCCCAGTCGGCGTACTGGGGGGTGTAGCCGCATTTGGAAGCGACGTTGAGCACAACGATTTTTTTGCCACGGAAGCGCTCCATCGAGACGGGCTGGCCGTCGAGCGAAGAGGCAGTGAATCGATAAAAGGATGTAGCGGGCGGGAGCGTATCCTTCCTAGGCTGCCCAGTAGAAGGGCGTGCGGCAATCTGATTGGCGTCGAAGCAGCTGCTTAGAGCGGCGCCGGAGACGAAAAGCCAAAGAAATGAAAACATGAAAAATCTGAACATGACGGGTGTGTTTTTGTGCAGCCTAAGAACATACCTGCGAGCGATTAGTTGGACAACCGCGCTTTATATCTTTGTGAGTCCGTTTTAGGTGTATTAACCGCCCTGACGGGCTGCAGTATGCGCAGAAGAACCTTTCTCCGTCTATTGGGCGTCAGTGCGCTGGCGCCGTGGGTGCCTGGGCCGTTGCGCGCGCTGGCGTATGCGACCACAGACTTTCGCCGGGCCGACTTTGGCAACGATTTCACCTGGGGCACCGCCACGGCGGCCTACCAGATTGAGGGCGCCGTGCGCGAAGATGGGCGTGGCCCCTCAGTTTGGGACACCTTCTGCAGCCGCAAAGGCAGGATAAAAACCGGTGAAACGGGTGATGTGGCGTGCGATTTTTATCACCGCTATACGGAGGATTTGCACCGGCTGCGCTCGATGAACTTTGGCGCATTTCGCTTTTCCATCGCGTGGGCGCGCGTCTTGCCGCAGGGGGTGGGCAAAGTAAATCTAAAGGGTCTGGACTTTTACCAGCGAGTCGTGGATGAATGCCTGCGCTTAGGCGTAGAGCCCTGGATTACACTTTACCACTGGGACCTGCCTCAGGTGTTAGAAAACCGCGGTGGCTGGACGAACCGCGACGTGGTAGGCTGGTTTTCGGACTACGCTGACGCCTGCACGCGCGTGTTGGGCGACCGTGTTCGGCACTGGATGGTCCTCAACGAGCCATTGGTGTTTACGGCTGCAGGTTATTTTGCCGGTTTCCACGCTCCGGGGCGCAAAGGCTTGAAAAACTTTCTTCCCGCGGTGCATCACGCTGCCCTCTGCCAGGCTGAAGGTGGGCGCATAGTGCGGAAAAATGTCGCGCAGGCACACATTGGCACTACCTTTTCGTGCACGCCCACCGACCCAGCCACCGAGCGTGAGAAAGACCAGCGGGCTGCCCGGCGCTTCGACATCTTGTTTAATCGCTTGTTCGTCGAGCCGGCACTGGGCATGGGCTATCCTAAGGGTTTAAAAGCTTTGGAAAAATTGGAAAAGTATATGCGTCCTGGTGACGAGGAGCGTCTGCGCTTTGACTTTGATTTCATCGGACTGCAAAATTACTTTCGCACAGTGGCTAAAAATTCCCTGTTTCCGCCTTATCTGTGGGCTAAAGAAGTGCCGCCCGCCAAGCGCGGCATTTCTTCTGAAAACATTACAGAAATGGGCTGGGAGGTGTATCCGGAGGGCATCTATCGCATTATTCGGCAGTTTGCAGCGTATGCGGGGGTGAAGCAGATTGTCATCACCGAAAACGGTGCGGCCTTCCCTGATGAGCGCGTAGGCGATGCCGTGCACGATGCCCGTCGGGTGCGCTTTTTTGGGCAGTACCTTGCTCAGGTGCTCCGCGCCAAACGCGAAGGCGCGCCGGTAACAGGCTATTTCGCCTGGACGCTGATGGACAACTTTGAGTGGGCCGAAGGCTATCGCCCCCGCTTTGGATTAGTACACGTGGACTTTGCTACGCAACAGCGCACCTTAAAAGACTCCGGGCGTTGGTTTCAGGCGTTTTTGGGCGAGCATTAGCGGTGGAGCTGTGCACTCCAGCGGTGCACATTGGCGATCGAGCGCACTGGCGGGAATTGCGCGTCGAGAGCCGTTCCCGTATTGGAGATTGACTTGTTGCTGCTGTGTCAGGCTTTGGGTATGGTCTATCAGTATATCAGCACGGGTCATGAGTCCTTCCCGTTGACTATGCCTCTGCCGCTCTTCTCGGCGGATGAACGGACGTGGATGCAGCTGCCGCTCGGGCAGCCAACCCATAGGCAAGTAGGCACTCTCTTGGGTTTGGCTGGGCGCCTAATGCCCGTCCAACGTGGTGCTCTGGTCGTCGGAAACTGCGAACGCGTAAATTTCTACCTTGTAGAAGCGGCCAAGGTCTTAATTTTAGGGCTTGTAATCCCGCTCATGTGCATCCGTATTCTATTGTATCTGGCTACCTGCATAGCGTGGGCGCTGTCGTTTGCTGCTGCCTGCGCTCAAACGGTACTTCAGGAGCGGCGTGTGAGTGCCGAATGCACCAATTGTGAGGTGAAAGCCGTCCTTCAGGACATTGCAGTGCGCTACAGTATCAACATCAGCTATCCGTCCAATCTCTTTTCGGCGTGTCCGCGTATAACGTTAGCCATTCGGGAGGAGCCGCTCCGGGAGGTGTTGAAGCGCCTCACGGGCTGTGCTCCAGCTAAGGTGGAATGGGGCAACGACCAGATTGTTATTCGGGCGCTGCGGGAGTATGCCGTGAGCGGGCGAGTGTTCGATGCCGAGAGCGGCGAGTGGCTCATTGGCGCCACGGTCCGTTGGACGGGGAGCGCCGGCGTGAATGGAAGCATTACGACCAACGAGTATGGCTTTTTTAGCTTCAAAGTGTACGAAGGACGCCATCAGATAACAGCGCACTACGTGGGTCACCGCTCTCAGACGGTGGCGGTAGATGTTGGGGCAGATCGGTTTTTGTATTTCCGATTGGAGCCAGACGCCATGTTGCCGGAGGTAACCATTCGGAATGTTACGGCGGGCAGCCTTGGCTCGACCTTGAATTTGGAGAGTGGGCGGCGGATATCGCCCGGCGATATGCGTCAGATGCCTATGTTGGGCGGAGAGGCCGACCCGATACGTTATGCAGTCTTGTTGCCCGGTGTTATTACGGGTGTTGATGGATTGGGCGGCTTGCATGTACGCGGCGGCAATGCCGACCAGAACTTGTTCTTATTAGACGATGTACCGGTGTACAACCCCAGCCATGCGCTGGGTATTATCTCGATTTTTCCGGCGGGAGCGGTCAATCATGCGCAGTTGTGGAAGGGCGACTTTCCGGCGCGTTATGGCGGGCGGGCGTCGTCAGTATTGGATGTTCGCCTGCGCGACGGTAATCCGCACCGACATGGTGGAGAGGTCTCCGCCGGGCTTTTGACTACTTCATTCTTGCTCGAAGGGCCTTTGTCGCTAAAGGTAAAAGGCAACAGGCCCTGGGGCGAAGAAGGCGCAGCGCTAAAGAGAACCTTTCTGTTTTGCTTCCGTCGCACGCCGTTAGAATTATGGCAGGGTTTGTTCCACCGCCCATACCGAGGGGCGCTTTTTCTGGCAGGGGATGATGCCCGGTATCGTTTTTATGACCTGACGTTCAAGGCCAACTACCAGTTTTCGGAGCGCGACCACGTTCATTTGAGCCTGTACCTAGGCGGCGATTTGTTTCAGAGTCAGTTTTCGCAGACCTTCTCTACAGCCACGGCCCTGTTAAACGACCGATACACGTTGGGGGCGAATTGGGGCAATAACATGGCTGCCCTGCGCTGGAGCCGGACGCTGCGCTCGGGCATTTTTACCAAGACGATTCTTCGATACAGCCGTTTTTACTACCAGAGTCAGCAAGACCTGCTGTCAGAGTCTTTTAGCTTCGTTTCGGCCCGGCGGAAGGTACTGGCCAACTACGCCCAGCGCTACCAGACCCTTATTGAGGATGCTTCACTGCAAACCGACTGGGAGTTTAAGCCGCTCAACACGTTGACAATACACGCAGGGGGCGCTTACGCTTTTCATACGTTCAAGCCCGGAGCGCTGACGGTCAACTTTCTGTTGCCAGGGCAGTCACCGCTGCTGGCTGACTCACTGACGAAGGCGCTGTTCAATCGGGAACGGGTGAAGGCCGACGAACTGAGCCTCCATGTGGATGCCACCTGGGAGTTCGGCCGCGGAGGGCGCTTGGAAGCGGGGCTCCACGCCGGTTCTTTTGAAATTCGCAACCGGGTGTTCCGGCTTTTCCAGCCGCGCCTGCGTCTGTCCAAACGCCTGATGGAACGCTGGCAAGTATGGGCGGGCTACCACCGGATGGGGCAGTTTTTGCACCAGGTAGGCACCTTTAACCTCAGTTTTCCTTTTGAGTTGTGGGTGCCGACTACGCCTCGGGTGCTGCCAGAGGAGTCCTGGCAAGCCACGTTGGGTGTTGGCTTTGCCGATGCGGGCTGGTCGTTTTCAGTGGAGGGCTATTACCGGCATTTGCGCCGGGTGCTGGCATTCAAGACTTCTACGACGGCCCTGCTGATTGCCGGTGCTGAAGATGCCAGCGGCTGGGAAGACCGCATCATTGCAGGCACGGGCTGGGCCAGAGGCGTCGAGATTTCGACAGAAAAGCGCTTTCAATACACTGCTGTTTCAGTGGCGTACACCTGGTCGCAGGCGGTGCGGCAATTTCCCGACCTCAATGCCGGCCAGCCCTTTCCTTTCCGATTTGACCGCCCGCACGCCCTTAACCTTAGCGTGCGGCAGCAGCTCACGCGCTGGCTCGACTTGCGGCTCTTGTGGGTGTATGCCGGCGGAAATCCCATCACACTGGCCGCGCTGAAGTTTCAGCACCAAACCCACGAGGAAAATGCCCAGATGCGCGAAGTGCTCGTCTATGGCAGTGTCAATAACTACCGCCTGCCCGATTATCACCGTCTGGATGTCTCTTGCCGCATCCATTTCCAGACTCGAAGCCTCCAGCACGAAATTCAGCTGGGCGCCTATAATGCCTATAACCGCGCCAACCCTTTTTTCATGTACTTAGACGGCGCCAGCGTATCGGAAACGGGTAAAGTGCGGGCCGTGCAATACACGTTGCTGCCCATTATGCCCGAATTGCGTTACATGCTGCGCTTTTAATCAATGCCCGATATGCGTGCATACCGCCTGCTTTTGCTGCTGCCTTTTTTCTTCGCAGCCGCCTGTCTTCGCGAGGAGTACATAGAATTGCCCCTCACTGAAAGGTCTAAGATTACCATCACCAGTCACTTTACAGCCGGCGAGCCATTGTATGCGTATATCTCGCTAAGCCAGCCAATTACGGCAGGCGGGAACCCGCAAAGCACGTTGCCGGCAGGCGACGTTACGCTGGCTGCCGACGGTATTTTCCTCAACCGCCTGTCGCTGGAGCAGGGGCCGGATGGTCGCCTCTTTTGGAAGAGCCGCGCCCTGCTAAGGCCCGGTGTTCGCTATTCCATCACGGCGCGCTTTCCGGACTACGAAACGGCGCAGGCATCGGACACCATTCCTCAGGGCATTTCAGCCGTATTTTTAAAAATAAAAAAGGACAGTATCCGAGTCCTAGAGGACACCAGCGGGCTGCGCATCCTGCGCGTGCCGGTCTCCGTTTTGGTGGAAGACTTGCCCGACAAACGCCGCTACTTTGCCTTTGGCCTGCAACACGAGCTGCGCAAGAGCGGCTCGACACCGCCCAACAGCAGTGAAATCCGCACCAGTGGATTCCTGGCCAACGGGCGAACCCTGGCCCTCACCTACGGCACACCGGAAGGAGTGTTTCTGCTCAATGAAAACTACTGGAACGACGGACGAAAAACTATAGACCTGGAGGTCGTCATCCCATACCGCTCGAATGAGGAGGAGCCAACGCGGCTGCTGTTAGAATGGCGAACCCTGTCGGAGGCTTACTACCGCTACCACCTCTCGCTGGCCACACAAGGTTCGCCGCTGAGCGACCCGGATGCCTTCTTCAATAATGTTCAGGGCGGCTATGGCAACTTCTCCGGCTTTGCCCGTCTGCGGCTGGCGATGGCTTTGCCCCGATGAGTGGCCTTGTTTGTTACCATTAGGGTACAGAGAGCTACAAGCCCTGAGACGACACTTCCTATGGAGAGATGTCGCCTCACATTCGAGCATTCGCGGCGACCAATCATTGCACAATGTAAGTAGGGCATTGGAGGAAATGCGTGCAAAAATGACAGGCCATAGCCATTTGCGCCTTTGGAAGGTGTAGGCTGCCGGAAGCGTCGAGCAACGTTGACTGCTTGATTATTTTGTACATTTTGAAGTGCGATTGCCCTGGTGTGCTACCAGCCGTTTGAAAAATCCGGCGGCGAAATACCTTTGCTGCGAAAAGCAAGTCATCATCGTCTGATATTCTTACAAAAATGAGCAAGGTAACCGTAATTGGCGCCGGAAACGTCGGCGCGACTTGCGCCAATGTGCTGGCGCACGAAGACATTTGCAACGAGATTGTCGTTATTGACATTCAGGAGGGTATTGCCAAAGGCAAGGCTTTGGATACCTGGCAACAGGCGCCGATTGACGGCTACTCTACGCGCGTGGTGGGCGGTGGCAACGATACCTATCCGCTGACAGCCAACTCGGACATCGTCATCATTACGGCGGGCATTCCGCGCAAGCCGGGCATGAGCCGCGACGACCTCATCAGCACTAACGCCAACATCGTCGTTGGGGTTACGCGCGAGGTGCTTAAGTATTCAGAGAACCCTATTATCATCGTCGTATCCAACCCGTTAGATGTGATGACCTACGCTGCGTGGAAGGCCTCAGGCTTGAGCGACCGCCGGGTGTTGGGCATGGCTGGCGTGCTTGATACGGCCCGTTATCGCGCCTTTTTGGCCGAGGAAATTGGCTGCTCGCCCAAAGATATTTCGGCCATGCTCATGGGCGGGCATGGCGACACAATGGTGCCCTTGCCGCGCTACACTACGGTGAGCGGCATTCCGGTAACCGAACTGGTGGCGCCCGACCGCCTGAATGCCATCATAGAGCGCACCAAATTTGGCGGCGGCGAATTGGTGAACCTCATGGGCACTTCCGCCTGGTATGCTCCCGGCGCTGCAGCGGCCCAAATGGCCGTATCCATTCTCAAAAATGAAAACCGCATCTATCCTTGTTGCGTACGCCTGACTGGGCAGTACGGCATTAACGACCTCTTCGTAGGGGCGCCGGTCAAACTGGGCCGCGAAGGCGTTCAGCAAATTATTGAGCTGAAACTGAACGACGACGAAAAAGCCTTGTTACATCAGTCCGCCTCTGCTGTACGCGAGATCGCCAATGCATTGGACAAAATGAACATTCTCTGATGAATGGCCTATGAGTGAGCAGGCATATAAGTCTTCTACTGTGGCGCCGCAGGTCTGGCAAGAGATGGTTGGCCTGTGCTCGGGAAAAACACTGGCTCAGCTCTCGGAGGAGTCACCGGTGCTGCTCATTTTTCTGCGGCATTTTGGCTGCTCCTTTTGCCGGGAGGCGCTCTCCGACATTTCCAAAGTTCGCAAGCATTTGGAAAAGAAGGGGGTGCAGGTCGTTTTCGTTCATATGTCGCCCAGTCGCGAAACGGCTGAGCGCTTCTTCCGAAAGTACAAGCTGTCGCCCGCAGAGCACATATCCGACCCGGAAAAGCGCTACTACGCTGCCTTTGGTTTAGGGCGTGGCCGGCCCGACCAGTTGTTCGGCCTAATGAACTGGATACGCGGCTTCCAGGCCGCTGTGCTTGAAGGCCACGGGATGGCCCTGCACAGCGATGAACTGGGCGACGGCTTTCAGATGCCGGGTGTATTTCTGCTGCACAAGGGCGAAATCAAGCACTCGTTCATTCATGAACATGCATGGGATAGGCCTGACTACGAGGCGCTGGTTGAGGAGTGCCACTTTGATTAGCGCTTTTCGCAGCGTGTTCTTCGGGAGTGTAAGCGCCCTTGCCCGTCTATGCTGACCGGTGAGGGCGCTTGCGTTTGGTGAGTCATTTCGCCTGAATTTGCAAGATGGGCGCCGTAGGAGGCCGAAAATAGAGGCCTCTACCCGGCTTTGGCGTGGATGCGGAAGTATTTCAGCGGAATGACACCCTCGAAGAAGGCTTTGCCTACCAGCGCGCCGGCGCAGCCGATGGCCTGGAGTTCTTCCAGGTCGGCGACGCTGCTGATGCCACCGGAGGCCACGAGATGTAGGTCAGGGAAATTTTTGAGGATGTCTTTATACAGCTCAATGGCCGGGCCGGAGAGTTCGCCGTCACGGGCGATGTCGGTAACGGAAACATTCTGAATGCCCAGTCCTTGAAGGTGTTTTATCAAGTCAAACAGGTGCATATCTGTTTGCTCCTGCCAGCCGTGGACGGCAATTTTGCGCTTGCGCACATCGGCACTAACCAAGAAACGGTCGGGGCCGAAGCGCTCGACCCAGGCGCTGAACTCGTCGGGAGCCAGTACGGCTACGCTACCTACAGAGAACATGTGCGCGCCGGCATCCCACACCTGCCGTAGGGCCGGGATGGAGCGCAGGCCGCCGCCGTAGTCTATCTCTAAGCAGGTGTTGGCAGCGATTTGCTCTAAGACGCGCAGGTTGACCGGGCGGCCCTCGCGAGCGCCGTCTAAATCCACAATGTGCAGGTGCCGGATGCCGGCGTCTTCCACCTCCTTAGCCAATGCCAGGGGGTCGTTGGAGTATTCCGTCTTTTGTTCGAAATCGCCCTGGCGAAGTCGGACGAGCCGACCATCCATAAGGTCGAACGAAGGGATGATTTGCATGGCGGAGTGTTTCGTGCAAAAAAAA
>FQKF010222704.1_pt1 | contig 14014 bp, 7 predicted proteins | sample 1504521 | NCBI WGS metagenome assembly FQKF01 (sample SAMEA4475357, study PRJEB15587) | soil metagenome | biome: Soil; feature: Field | place: India | collected 2015-03-11 | depth 0 m
GTACTTCATGTACCAAGGCAAGCACACCCTCGTCATCTACGATGACCTCTCCAAACAAGCCCAAGCCTATCGGCAAATGTCGCTGCTGCTGCGTCGTCCCCCCGGTCGTGAAGCCTATCCAGGGGATGTGTTTTATCTCCACTCCCGCCTCCTGGAGCGTGCCGCCAAACTCAACGATGCCCTCGGTGGTGGCAGCATGACGGCGCTTCCTGTGGTTGAAACTCAAGCCGGTGACGTGTCTGCCTACATTCCCACCAACGTCATTTCCATTACCGACGGTCAAATCTTCCTCTCCTCTGACCTCTTCAACGCTGGCTTGCGGCCTGCCATCAACGCGGGGATTTCCGTGTCGCGGGTGGGTTCTGCTGCTCAAATCAAGGCCATGAAGCAGGTGGCTGGCAAACTGAAGCTGGAATTGGCGCAATTTGATGAACTGCAAGCCTTCGCCCAGTTTGCCTCCGACTTGGATAAAGCCACCCAAAACCAACTGGCGCGGGGTCAGCGGCTGCGGGAAATTCTCAAGCAGCCCCAGTACTCACCCATTCCGGTGGAATACCAAGTGGCAACCATTTACGCCGGTACCAATGGCTATCTTGATGATATTCCCGTTGAGGCAGTGGCTAAGTTTGTTGCCGGTCTGCGGGACTACCTGCACACAAGCAAGCCCGAATACGGCGAAATCATCCGCACCACCCAAAAACTGGATGAAAAAGCTGAAGCGCTCCTGAAAGAAGCGATCGCCGAATACAAAGCTGGCTTTACCGCCTAGGCGCGATCGCGCCCTATCGTCAGTCTGAACCTGCCCTCTACCAAGGGTAGGTTTTTTTATGCCCCGCCTACTCTGGAGTATCAAAAATCATTGCAGTTTCCTTCAACTATCCCCCTGAGCCTTCCGTCCTCTCCTACACTGGGATCCTAGGGCGAGGTTTGACAAAGGAGAAAACAGTGCGTGTCGTCCTCATGGCTGGGGGAAGTGGTACTCGGTTGCGTCCCCTCACCTGTGATCTACCTAAGCCAATGGTGCCGGTAGTCAATCGTCCCATTGCCGAGCATATTCTCAATCTCCTGCGCCGCCATAGCCTTGATGACGTGGTCATGACATTGCACTATCTCCCCGATGTCGTGCGCGACTATTTTGGCGATGGGAATGAGTTTGGGGTGCACCTGAGCTATGTCGTTGAGGAAGAGCAGCCCCTTGGCACAGCAGGCTCAGTAAAAAACATTGCCAATTTGCTAACGGATCCCTTTTTGGTAGTCAGCGGCGATAGCATTACCGATGTCGATTTAACCGATGCCCTACGTTTTCACCAGCAGCACGGTGCTCCCGTAACCCTCATCCTTGCCCGTGTGCCTCAACCGAAGGAGTTTGGCATTGTCTTTACCGATAGCGATGGCCGCGTGCGGCGGTTTCTCGAGAAGCCCTCAGCGGGGGAAATCTTTACGGATACGGTAAATACGGGCATCTACATCCTCAGCCCTGCTGTCATGGACTACCTCAATAGCGGCACTGAGCGGGATTTTTCGCGGGATTTGTTCCCATTGCTGTTGCAGGCGGATGTGCCGATGTATGGCTATATCACCGATGCCTACTGGTGCGATGTCGGTAGTCTGCAAACCTATCAACAGGTGCAACAGGATGCCCTCTATGGCCGCGTGCACTTGGAAATTCAGGGGCACGAAGTTCAGCCGCAAATTTGGATAGGGCACAACACCACATTACCGCAAACGGTTCAGCTAGAGGCGCCGCTAGTCTTGGGCAATAACTGCCGCTTAGGTGCGGGGGCCACCCTTGGGGCGGGGACGGTCTTGGGGGATAACGTGATTGTTGGCAATGGCAGTCAGTTGCGCTCAGTGGTGGCTTGGAGTGGCTGTTTTATTGGGGATGACAGTGAATTGGAGCATTGCATTTTAGCTCGCCATATCCATGTCGATCGCCATGTAAGGCTGCATGAAGGGGTGGTTATTGGCAGTCGCTGCGTGGTCGGTGAGGAAGCCAGCCTGAGTCAGGGGGTGCGCCTTTGGCCGGGAAAACGCATTGAAGCGGGCGCCATTGTGAATGAAAGCCTGATCTGGGGCACAACGGGGCAGCGCTATCTCTTTGGGCAGCGGGGTGTGGCCGGTGTGGCCAATGTGGACATTACACCGGAGTTTGCTGTGCGGCTGGCGGCAGCCTATGCCTCAATCCTTGAGCCGGGAACTAGTGTGCTAGTGTCGCGGGATCAGCGCAATGTGTCGCGGATGGTGGCCCATGCCCTGATGTCGGGGCTGATGTCAGTGGGGATTCATGTCCTCAATTTGGAGGCGATCGCCCTGCCGATTGCCCGCTTTGCTGCCCAAACCCTTTCAGTCAGCGGCGGAATTCATGTGCGTGCTCATCCCGATCGCGCCGATCAACTGTTGATTGAGTTTTTTGACCATAAAGGCATCAACCTGAGTAAAGCCAAAGAGCGGCAAATTGAAACCGCCTACTTCCGCGAAGATACTCGCCGTGCCTTACTTACGGATGTTGGTGTCATGACCCATCCCAACAACTGCGTGGCCGCCTATGCCCAAGGCTTTGAAAAGTGGCTAAATACCCAACTGTTTTATGGTAGCCCCGCCAAAATTGTCATTGACTATGCCTATGCCGTTTCTGGGGTTGTCTTGCCCCAGATCCTCAGTAAGTTTGGCTGTGATGCCGTTGTTCTCAATGCCACCCTGCACCCAACCCCCGTGAACATTCTCGAGCGACAGCGACTCCTGCGGGAACTGGGACAGGTGGTGACAGCGCTGTCTGCCAGTTTGGGGGTGCAAGTCTCCGCCAATGGCGAGCGGTTCACCTTGGTGGACAATGCCGGTCAGGTGTTCAGTGATCAAGAACTCACGGCTCTAATGACCTACTTGACCCTCTTGACCCATGCGGGGGGCACCGTCGTGGTGCCGGTCACAACCTCTAGTGCCGTGGAGGCGATCGCTCACCAGCAGGGAGGACAAATTATCCGCAGTCGCACCAACCCGACTGATCTCATGGAAGCCTGCCAACACCACAGTGGCGTTGTCCTAGGGGGTTCTGCAGAAACCGGTTTTATCTTCCCGAAACTGCATCCGGGGTTTGATGCCATGTTTACGATCGCCACCCTGATCGAATTGCTGGCATTAATTGGCAAACCCCTCACCGTCATGCGCCAAGAACTGCCCCGCGTCCACTACTATCACCGCCCAATTCGCTGTCCTTGGATTGCCAAAGGGTCACTGATGCGCCACTTGGTGGAAACCCATCCCCGCAACCACTTAAGTCTCATTGATGGCGTCAAAATTGGTGAACCCAATACGGACCATTGGGTACTGATTCTGCCCGATGCCAGTGAGCCATTGGTACACCTCTACGTCAATAGTCCCGATGCCACTTGGAGTGAGCAGATGCTGCAACGCTATAGCCGCCGCATTGAAGAGTTTGCCCGCTTGGAACCCCTCTCAGGTGCCACAATAAAGATGTGAGCAAAATCCCGTAGGATCAGGGAAAAATTTTCGCACGTTAGGCGTAATGGTGGTGTTGAAAACCGAGAAAACCCAAGGGAACTTGAGCGATAAATTGCGGGGAATTGCCCGTTGGTGGTCGGAATTCAAGATTCAAACCCGCCTCATGGCCACAGCAACCCTCGTGGTCTCGATCATCATGAGTGGCCTCACCTTCTGGGCGGTGAACACCATTCAAACCAATGCCCACCTCAATGACACCCGCTATGGCCGCGATTTAGGGTTACTCCTAGCCGCTGACGTGGCGCCCCTTGTGGCCAAAGGGGATACCGCCGCTGTAGCTGAATTTTCCCGTAAGTTCTATGAGCGCAGTGCCAGTATTCGCTACATTCTTTATGCGGATCCTGAAGGGGAAATTTACTATGGCCTGCCCTACTCTGCCCCCCAAGTAGAAAGTGCCCTGACGTTGCGCCGTCGTATTCAACTGCCAGAGACCTACCGTGCCAGTCAAGAACCCCTCGTGCGCCAACACCAAACCCCCAATGGCTTGGTTGCCGATGTCTTTGTCCCCCTGACCTTCAACGGCGAAAACTTAGGGGTTGTTGCCTTGGGGATTAACCCCAACCCAACATTTATTGCCTCTGCCAATCTCACGCGGGATCTCACGATCGCCGTCTTTGTCTCCCTCTGGATCATGGTGATCTTGGGGGGGGTCTTCAATGCCCTCACCATTACCCAGCCCATTAAAGAATTGGTGCAGGGGGTAAAAAACATTGCAGCGGGGAATTTTAAGCAACGCATTAACCTGCCCTTTGGCGGTGAACTGGGGGAGTTGATCACCAGCTTTAATGACATGGCCGAGCGCCTTGCTTCCTACGAAGCCCAAAACATTGAAGAACTCCAAGCCGAGAAAGCAAAACTAGATACCTTGGTGTCCACCATTGCTGATGGGGCGATTCTCTTAGATACCGACATGCGAATTATTCTTGTCAACCCCACGGCTCAGCGCCTCTTCAACTGGGAAGGGATGAACGTCATTGGCCAAAATGCCCTCAACTGCTTTCCAGCGCCGGTGTGCGAAAGGCTGACCTGTCCCCTTTACAAAGCCTCTCGCGGCGAGTCAGAGGGGGGAGAATTTCGGGTGACGCTGCAAGAACCTAGCTCGCGATCAGTCCGGATTCTGCTGACAACGGTTATGGATGTGCAGCGGGAAAAACCCAAGGGCATTGCGATTACGATTCAGGACATTACCCGTGAGGTGGAACTCAACGAAGCCAAAGCGCAATTGATTAGTAATGTCTCCCACGAATTGCGCACACCCCTATTCAATATCAAATCGATCATCGAAACCATTCAAGAGTACGGCAGCAGCCTCAGTGAAAAAGAGCAACAGGAATTCCTCGAAACCGCTAACCACGAGACCGATCGCCTGACTCGTCTTGTGAATGATTTCCTCGATATTTCCCGCCTCGAATCGGGTCGCCCCTATCAATTTGGCTCGGTACAGATGGCGCAGGTGATTGATCAGATCATGCGCACCTACCAACTCAATGCTGCCAATAAATCTATTACCCTAACTGCTGAAGTGGAAAATCCCCTGCCACCGGTTTGGGGCAACTACGATCTGCTCATTGGTGCGCTCACTAACTTGGTGGGCAATGCCTTGAAGTTTACCCCCGAAAATGGACGGGTGACGATTCGTGCCTATGTCTGGCATCCCCCTAGCGATCCAGAGCAGGAACGAGTGCGCATTGAGGTCGCCGACACGGGTATGGGGATTGCCCCAGAGGATCAACCCCGTGTCTTTGAACGCTTTTTCCGCGTTGAGAATCGCGTGCATACCCTAGAGGGGACAGGGCTGGGGTTGGCCATTGTCCAAGATATTATCCACAAGCACAATACACAAATTCATTTAATTAGTGAACTGGGGGTCGGCAGTACCTTTTGGTTTGATTTGGCCATTGATGAATCTGCCCTCGTTGATCATCCTGATGGCACTGCTGAAACAGCGCTGCCCCCCACTTGAAACACATTGATAGGGGGATGAGGGCGATCGCCTCGCCTTGCCAACAACCACACGTGCTCTGCTAAAATCTGAGGGCAAGAATCAATAACTCCTCACGCCAATGGTTGCTTAGGCTTGGCCCTTAGGAAGAAAAATACAGATTTCTGTATTGATTTTGCTGCTCTATCTAAAACCGAATAACTAAGCATTGAGGTTGAGGACGTGAAAACAAACTTATTTACACCCGTTGCCCTTCTCTCTATTCTCGGCAGTACGGGAACGGTGTTACCTGCTTTAGGGATTCCGATTATCACTCCCACCCAACAGGATATTCAGCCCCCCCTACCGGATCCGCCGCCCCTACCCCCCACCTCGCCGCCTGTTCTTGAACCACCCCCTTCACCCCCTAGCCCGCCCCCCGAGTCGGAAATTATTTTAATACCTGTACAAAAAATTGTTGTTGCAGGTAGTACTCTCTTTGGGCCTGCGGAATTTGATCCAATTATCAAGCCCCTCGAAGGACGACAGGTGACGCTTGCAGAGCTACAGGGTGCTGCTGATGCAATTACAAAACTCTATCTCGAGGGGGGCTATTTGACCTCTCGCGCCGTTTTAGGCGAGCAGGTGGCACGGGATGGGGTGATCACGATTCAAGTGCTTGAAGGCCGCCTAGAGAACATTCGTATTGAAGGGAATAAAGGGATTATCCAGCGCTATATTCGCAGCCGTATTGCCCTCGGTGCCGGCGTGCCTCTCAACTCCAATCGTCTGGAAGAGCAGTTGCGGCTGTTGCGAACGGATCCTCTCTTTGCCAATCTTTCTGCTAGTCTGCGACCCAGCACGACGCCCCAGGACAGTATCTTGGTGGTACGGGTGGTACCTGCCCGCTGGTTTAATGCCGCTTTTGGTCTGGATAACAATACGCCGCCAGCGATCGCCCCGGATCGGGCCACGGCCTTTTTGGGATACAACAACCTCAGTGGTCGCGGCGATAGTGTCTATGGCTCCTACGCCATCGGTAATAACCTAGGCACGTTTGACTGGGGAGCGTCCAACACTGTGGAGTTTGGCTACAGCCTGCCCCTCAATGCGATGAATGGCACACTTACCATTCGCACCGTACAAGCAGACAGCGAAATTACCCGCCCCCCTGCCCTTGCTGCTTTTAATATTCGCAGTGAGTCTTCTATTTACCAAGCCAGTTTTCGCCAGCCGGTGATGCGCAATATCCGCGAAGAACTGGCTTTTGGCATTGGCTTCTTGATGCAGTCGGCACAGACCTTTGTTTTGGGAGTGCCAGCCCCCATTTCCATTGGTTCTGATCCATCGGGCTATAGTGCGACCCGTGTTCTAGAAGTGAGTCAAGAATATATCCGCCGTGATCCCCAAGGGGCATGGGTCTTTCGCTCGCAGTTCAACTTTGGCCTGCCCATCTTTGGCGCCACGGAAAACCCCAGTCCGACCCCTGATGGTACTTTTTTTAGCTGGCTGGGACAGGGACAGCGGCTGCAACGCCTTTGGGCAGACCACTTCTTGATTTTGCGCACCGATGTGCAACTGAGTCCCAATAGTCTGCTCCCCTTTCACCAATTTGTGATTGGGGGTCCCCTGTCGGTGCGGGGTTACTCGACCAATACTCTCTCTGGGGATAATGGCCTGCGGTTCTCTGGGGAAGCCCGTTTTCCCGTACTGCGCACTGCCAATCGTCGCCCAATTATTTCCATTGGGCCGCTGTTTGATCTGGGGGTGGTCTGGAACAATAGCCGTAACCCTGGGGGTGCAGTGCCCGATAATGTGATTGCCGGCCTAGGCATGGGACTCTTGGTGCAACCGACGCCCAACTTAGACATTCAGTTCCAGTACGCGACACCATTGATTGATCTGCCCGGTCAAACCCGTAGTTTGCAGTCCGATGGCATTTACTTTTCGTTGACGGTGCGTCCCTAGGGTCTATCGAGGGCGGCGCGGAGTGATTGACAAAATTCGGTGACGGCAGCAACCCCCTGATCTGGTTCCGCTAGACGTTTGACAAAGGCACTGCCGACAATGGCAGCATCGGCGCCCCAATCGCGCACTTGGCGGGCATGCTCTGGACTGGCAATGCCAAACCCGACACCAATGGGCTTGGGCGTGATTTGGCGTAGGGTATGTAACAGTTCCTGAACCCGAGTGGCCATTTCTTGGCGCATGCCAGTGACACCCGTGGTGCTGACAAGGTAAATAAATCCTTGGGAAGCGGTGGCGATCGCCTGCATCCGTTCGGTCGATGTGGTGGGTGCAATCAGCAGTGTCAATTCCAAGCCTAAATTCGCTGTCTGTGCGAGAACTGGTTCCGCTTCCTCAAGGGGCAAATCAGGAATCACTAATCCCTTGATCCCGGCTTGGGCAACCGCTTTCAGAAATGAAGAGACCCCCCGATGGTAGATGGGATTGTAGTAGGTAAATAAAATGAGCGGCGCCCCCAGTTGGCGGTGCAAGTCCGTTGTCATTTCTAAGACCGCCTCGAGGCGAGTTCCCCGTTGCAGGGCGCGGGTGGCGGCTGCCTGAATCACGGGACCATCGGCCAAGGGATCAGAATAGGGCATTCCCAGTTCAATCATATCTGCGCCATGGGCATCCAAGGCTTTGAGGGCAGCAACCGTGGTCTCTAAATCAGGATCGCCGGCGGTCAAAAAGGGAATCAGGGCACAGCGTTGACGGGCACGACATTGCTCAAAGCGTTCAGAAATTGTAGGCACAGTCACGGGCAGTCGCTCTCAAAGATGCATAACAATTGTGCCAGATTGGAGACAGCCCTTTTCTAGAATATGAGATACGGATAGTGGCCGATGCCAGTGAGGGTCATCTAAGCGTGAGTTGGTGGCGTTTTCTCCCCTTTGGCGATCGCCGGCGGCGCAGCAAAGCGGTTGGCGACCTGCGGCAGTGGACCCTAGAAGCGCGATTGCTCCACTGGTTGACCCTAGTGTGGATTGGTCTTGGGTTGGTCGTTCTCTTTTCCGCTAGTTTTCCCGTGGGCTTGGCCGAAACAGGGGATGGGCTGTACTACTTTACGCGCCAGTTGCTGTGGCTTGCCCTTGGCTGGGCAGGGTTTCAACTGTTTCTACGGCTCCCGCTGCGGCGATCGCTCCAGATGGCCATTCCAGGCTTCTTTTTGTTTTTGCTGCTGATCTGGGCAACACGTCTACCGGGGGTTGGGACAACGGTAATGGGCGCCACCCGCTGGATTAGTATTGGCCCTTTTCAACTCCAGCCCTCGGAGATGATGAAGCCTTTTTTAGTCCTGCAAGCGTCTTGGGTGTTTAGTTCTTGGCAGCGGCTGCACCTGAAGGCACGTTGTTTTTGGTTAACGGCCTTTGCCCTGACGCTGCTGGGGATTTTGATTCAACCGAACCTCAGTACCACGGCCCTCTGTGGCATGACGTTATGGCTGATGGCTCTTGGTGCGGGTTTCCCCTTGGCACCCCTGCTGTTAACAGCCATGAGTGGTTTGGGCTTGGCAGGCCTCAGCATCAGCATTAACGAGTATCAACGGCGGCGGGTCATGTCCTTCCTCAATCCTTGGGCAGATGCGATGGGGGATGGCTACCAACTGGTGCAGAGTCTCTTGGCCGTTGCCTCGGGGGGAGGGTTGGGCACCGGCTATGGCTTTTCACAGCAAAAGCTCTCCTATTTACCCATCCAGCACACGGATTTCATTTTTGCGGTCTATGCCGAGGAAATGGGGCTATTGGGGTGCCTCTTGCTCCTAGGACTGCTGGCGGCCTACGGTTGGCTGGGAATGCGGGTGGTCAATCAGGGGCGGGATCCCCTGATCCAGCTCATTGCCTTGGGGGCAACGGTGATCATGCTCCTACAAGCCCTAATCAATATAGGTGTCGCCATTGGTATCTTGCCAACAACGGGATTACCCTTTCCCCTCTTTAGCTATGGCGGTAGCTCAATTATGGCCAGTATGGCAATCGCTGGACTGTTGATTCGCTGTGCCCGTGAAGGACAGCAGGCAGAGGTGATTGCCTTCCCCGGTGCTACTCGCCCCACAATTTCCAGAACCAGTCGCCGCCGTGCTGCTCCCGTGGTTCCCCTGCGTCCCGAAGGGATCAATCGCTATTCTTCACGCAAACCCTAGGCTGACACTTCCCGGCCATCTGAGCGCCACACGGCAATGACGGCAGGTCGAGGCACGACCACTTCTTCTCCATAGGGCCAGCGTGTTGGTAGATCAGCCGTGGATTTTGCCCCTTCCCCCGGATGCTGAATGGCACAGAAGAAGGTTTGATAGTCACTGCTAAATTCAGGGCCACAAATTTCACAGCCGGGCACACCAGAGAGGAACATCTTCAGTTCGCGGCGCTGCGGATTGAGGACATAAACGCCGTCATTTTTGCCGAGGCGGGTTGACCCGCCATTGCCATCCGTGGCAATCCAGACATTACCGGCGCGATCAAAGGTCAAGTTATCGGGTGCTGAGATTGGCGGTACCTCTGCGTTGGTGGGTTCACCATAAAGCACTAACTGGCGGTTCTGTTCTGGGGCGGTGGGATTTCCACAAAGCAAAGGCAGACGCCACTGAAACTGCAAGGCGGTTGGGTTATTGCCCTGCTCAATCATTTCAATCACATGCCCCATCACATTTTCAGGACGCGGATTGGCGCCATCTGTGGCCCTAGCCTTGCGTTTCTCGTTATAGGTCAACGCCAGCCAAACACTTTTGGTGACAGGATTCCACTCGAAGTCCTCTGGCCGATCCATTTTTGTTGCCCCTAGGGCATCGGCAGCGGCGCGGGTGTAAATAAAACAGAGGGCAGGATCCTCTTGGAAGGCCGTCGGCAGATTGGGGTTGGGGATAATTGTACTGCCCTCAACGCGGGCGATCGCCCGCCATTCACCCGTCAGATCGTCATTAAAGCGAGCAACGTACAGTTCCCCTTCATCCAACAGGTTCAAGTTAGCGGCGCGATCGTTGGCTTGGTACTTGCCCTTGGTAATGAATTTATAGGCATATTCAAAGCGTTCATCATCCCCCATGTACACCACAACTCGACCATCGGGGGCAATCACCGTTGTCGCCGCCTCATGGCGAAATCGTCCTAGGGCTGTGCGTTTAATGGGGGCGCGATCCGGGGAGAGGGGATCCACTTCCACAACCCAGCCAAAGCGAAAGGCCTCTTGGGGTTCCTTCGCGATGTTGAAGCGATCTTCATAGAGATAGAAGCCATAGCGATCGGCCCGCTCATTGGGAATGTCATAGCGCTTATGCAGCTCCTTCACCATGCCCGTCAGGTTGCTATCACTGCCGCCAAAATAGCTATGGAAGTTTTCCTCGCAAGTGAGTACCGTGCCCCAAGGGGTTTTGCCCGCTGAGCAGTTATTGAGCGTGCCATTCACCCGTGTCCCCGTGGGATCCGCAGCCGTTTTCAAAAGGGCGTGGCCTTTAGCAGGTCCAGAAATCTCACAGGGCGTTGAACCCGTGATTCGGCGGTTGTAGGGCGAGGCTTTCTCATATTGCCAGCCACCATTGGGGTTTTTGGCAATCTCAACAATGGAGAGTCCATGGGCTTCCCGCTGAAGGGCTGCTTGCCATTGATTGGGGCGATCGCCCACGGTTTCAAACATCAGTTCAGGATTGGTGTATTCATGATTCACGACGAGCAAATGCTTGCCATCGGGCGTGGTCTGATAGCCAACAAAGTCACAGTTGTAGCCAAAGCACTGCTGCTGCCGCTGGACATCCGCTTCGGTGACTGTTTGGTGAATGCGATTCCAATTCAAGTTTTCACCGCCATCGAGGGCATCCCCCCAGCGAATCACGACGCCATGCTCAAAGCCTTCAGGCAGTGTAATTTTATCGTCGGTGTTGGGATAGATCGTTGGAAAACCTAAAGCTGGTGCAGTGGCACACCCTTTGGTCAGGGTTGCAAGGGCTAAACCCGCCGCGCCAAAAAGGGCAGTTTTCAGTACGGTGCGGCGGCTCAGGACACGGGGTAACAGATCGCCAAAATATTCAGCCATGAAGTGTATCTCGTTCCAAATTGATCCACTGTGGGCAACCAACTCATAATTTAGGGAAGACTTAGGGAAGTTGGGTTAGGGTTTGCCTAAGAAATGGGGGAAAAATGGTTAAAATCAGCTACAGAGCAGCGGCCAGCAATTTTTGAGTGTAGGGATGCTGCGGCTGGGCAAACAATTGCGCGGTAGGAGCCAGTTCAACAATCTTGCCAGCATACATTACGGCAATGCGATCGCAAAAACTGCGGGCGACTGCCAGATCGTGGGTAATAAAGAGATACGTGAGTTGCAATTGCTCTTTTAACTGCTGCATCAGCGCCAGCACCTGCCGTTGAATATGGGCATCGAGCATACTCACTGGTTCATCACAGACCACGAGTTGCGGATGGGTAATCAGGGCGCGGGCGATCGCCACCCGTTGGCGTTGTCCCCCCGATAGGGCATGGGGATAGCGATGAACATAGGCTTCACTGGGGGTCAATTCCACCTGCGCCAACATCTCACATACCCGTTCTTGGGCAGCCTCTTTTTCCATCAGCCGATGAATTAGCAGGGGCTCCAGCAAATTTTGCCCCACGGTCATTTTCGGATTGAGGCAGGCATGGGGGTCTTGGAAAATCATTTGCAGATCGCGGCGGGCGGTGCGCAGTTGTGCCGCTGGTAATTGAGTTAAATTGCGCCCCAAAAAGACCACTTCACCGGCATTGGCGGGAATCAGTTGCAGAATCAAGCGGGAAAGGGTACTTTTGCCACAGCCGGATTCGCCCACGAGGCCAAGGGTTTCTCCCCGGCGCAACGTCAGATCGACGCCATCCACTGCGCGAATCGTGGTTTGCGGTTGTAGCCATCCCCCCAAGCGGTAGTGCCGGTGTAAATTGTGAACCCGCAGCAGTTCGGGGGCAGTGTCCAGTCGCGGGGTTTCTTTAGAGGTGAGTTGGCTGGCTGCAAGTAGGGATTGGCTATAGGGGTGCTGTGGCTGTTGCAGGACTTGGCGAGCCGCTCCCAGTTCAACAATCTTGCCTTGGTGCATCACCCCAAGGCGATCGCAATACTTAGCCATTAGTGCCAGATCATGGGAAATGAGCAACAGTCCTCGCTGCTCCTCTTGGCAGAGACGCGTGAGTTCATCCAGAATTTCTGCCGCGACGGTCACATCTAGCGCCGTTGTCGGTTCATCGGCAATGATCAGGGGTGGGTTCAAGAGCAAGGCAAGGGCAATCGCCACCCGTTGGCGCATCCCGCCACTAAACTCATGGGGATACTGATGCAGGCGATTGGCGGGAATTTTCACCCGATCCAATACCTCAATAATGCGCTGACGCCGTTGGGAGCGATTCCAAGAAGACCAATGACTCCGCAATAGCTCATCACAGTGGTCATAGACGCTCATGAGGGGGTTGAGGCGCGTCATCGGATCCTGAAAGACCAAACCAATTTGCTCGCCCCGCAATCGCCGCAATTGAGAAGCGGTCAGCCCCAAAAGGGATTGCCCCTGAAGGGCGATCGCTCCAGCCACCTGTGACCCCGGCGGCAATAACTGCAAAATGGCCTTACCAATCGTGGATTTGCCACAACCTGACTCCCCCACCAAACCGAACCGCTCCCCTGCGGCCACGCCAAAAGAAACACCATCCACCACAAATGTTGCAGCAGATGATGTCTCCGTTGTAGGGTAGGCGACCCGCAGTTCCCTGAGTTCTAAAAGAGTCGCCATGGGCTTGTCGATCCTAGGCAGGTTCGATGCGGGCGTAAAAGACCCCTTGAATTTTCACTTCGTGAGGTTCGTGGGCACCCATATCATCATCGGAGAGTTGCTCACTTTCAAAGGTGCCCGCAATTTCACCCGTGCGGCCATCCACTTTCGCCACATTCAGAGAAATTTTACCCTTGGTTAGGGAGAAGCGTTTGACATTAGCGCGAGCCACCTCTTCTTCTTTACCTTGGGGAAGGGCGATCGCCGAGTCATAACCAGAGGCCAAGCCCCGTCCTTTGGGATCGAGGAAGTTGGCGGTGCGGTAGGAAGGAACGTTAAATTGGCCCTTGAAATCCGTTGAAGTGGTGATGCTGCTAATGTTGGGCTGAGTGCTTGCCACCAAGTTTTTCACCGTAAACAGCAGTGGGATGCGCTCGCCACCGGGCATTTGTACTGTTACAGGCTGAAAATCAATCCCATCCTCTTCCACAAACGTGAGGCTGCCATCGCTGTTGACCTTGAGTTCCCCTTGAATTTGATCCAAGCTCGTGGTTTCGCGAGTCACCAGTTTTGTGGGAACAAATTCGGCCTCTTGGCGTTTGTTCCTAGGCTCTTCCTTGACCAAAAATGTCGTCGGCTGCAAGCACAGTTGAGCAATGCGATAGGTTTGGGAGCTATCAATGGGGTAGGCACCACGCGCCGTATCATCAAGGGTGGGGCACTTGTTGGCCAGACCTGTACCGACAATATCGTCATAGGTTAAAGTCTGTTTTGCGGCAAAGGCGGGGGCGCTCAAGGAAAAAATCCCTAAACATACCGCCAGCAGAGTCGCCATTAAAATGCGATATTTCATG
>FQKF010581640.1_pt1 | contig 14011 bp, 11 predicted proteins | sample 1504521 | NCBI WGS metagenome assembly FQKF01 (sample SAMEA4475357, study PRJEB15587) | soil metagenome | biome: Soil; feature: Field | place: India | collected 2015-03-11 | depth 0 m
TTCGTTGGCCGATTTGTAACCTTTTATTACTGGAATAGCCATAAAGTTTTCGGCAAAATCGGCATATACATTTATCATTCTTTGAGTCTCTTCCATGGCTTCTTCAGCAGTAGCATGGGCTGTATGACCTTCCTGCCACAAAAATTCAGCTGTACGTAAAAACAAACGGGTACGCATTTCCCACCGTACTACATTTGCCCATTGGTTAATTAAAATAGGCAAATCGCGATAACTCTGAATCCAACCTTTATAAGTATTCCATATAATAGTTTCAGAAGTAGGACGTACTACTAATTCTTCCTCTAACTTTGCCTCTGGGTCAACTATTACACCTTTGCCATTAGGATCATTTTTGAGACGATAATGGGTTACAACCGCACATTCTTTAGCAAATCCCTCTACATGACTGGCTTCCTTCGAAAAAAACGATTTGGGAATAAACAACGGAAAATATGCATTGCTATGACCAGTATCTTTGAACATTTTATCCAATACCTGTTGCATCTTTTCCCAGATTGCATATCCGTATGGTTTAATAACCATGCAACCTCTAACATCGGAATTTTCAGCTAAATCAGCCTTTAAAACTAAATCATTATACCACTGCGAGTAATCGACACTTTTACTGGTTAATACTTTTGCCATATAAGTTGAGGATTAATTAAATGAAGTTGCAAAGTAAAGAAAAATTCTACCAACCTACAAATTACGATTAATTTCATAAATTTTTTAATACATAAGCATGGATTTAACGAATACTGATGAATGTTTGGCATTAAATATTGATATAGAACAAATTTTTATTAGTTATAATTTTTTTTACATTTAAAACATATATTGTAATCAGGTGTTTTTATCAAGGAAGAAAATTTAATAATAATGACATTTCTTATAATCTTGAAAAAAATATAATTAGCATAAAAATTGTATGAGAAATATATGACCAATATTTGATTAATTGGTTATTTAAATATATTTCAAATCGTTAGCTTTTATATAATTTTGCAAAAAATTAAAAAACTGAATGTGAATAAAATAATTGAAAAAATATTATCGCCACCGCTGTCGATTAATACGCTGGAAGAGTTATTGCAATTGGAAGGAACCGAAAAAGAATTATTGTTTAATACAGCAGCTGAGATTAAGAAGCAACATGTAGGAAACGTAGTATACTTTCGAGGTTTAATTGAATTAACCAATATATGCAGAAAAAATTGTTATTACTGCGGTATTCGATTTGGTAACAATACAGTAGAACGATATGCGCTTTCCGACGAAGAAATACTTCAGGCAGCGCGTTATGCATACGAAAATGGTTTTGGTTCAATTGTTCTTCAAGGAGGAGAAATAACCAACGACACTTTTGTTAGTCGTATCGAAGATTTAATTCATAGAATAAAAACCTTATCGAATGGTGAATTGGGTATTACATTATCGTTAGGAGAACAGTCGGACGAAACTTATAAGCGTTGGAAAGAGGCGGGCGCTCACAGATATTTACTAAGAATTGAGACCAGTAATCCTCAGTTATACCAAAAAATACATCCTAATAACAATTTACATAGCTTTGAAAAACGATTAGCGTGTTTATATAGTTTAAAAGAAATAGGCTATCAAGTAGGAACGGGTGTAATGATTGGATTACCATTCCAGACGATTACCGATTTAGCCAATGATTTACTTTTTATGTATAGGTTCGATATTGATATGTGCGGAATGGGGCCATACATTGAACACCAACATACCCCTTTATATGACTACCGCCAGATGCTTCGCCCTAAATCTGACCGACTCGATTTAACCTTTAAAATGATAGCCTTACTAAGAATTTTAATGCCCGATATAAATATTGCTGCAGCAACCGCACTTCAGGCTATTGACCCAATGGGACGTGAAAAGGCTGTAAAAGTAGGAGCAAACATTATAATGCCTAATATAACACCTGCCAGATATCGTAACCAATATTTGCTGTACGAAAATAAACCCTGCATTGATGAAAATGCCGACGATTGTCTTTCGTGTCTCGAAGCACGAATCTCAATGATAAACCACACCATTGGATATCGTCAGTGGGGAGATTCAATTCATTATAAAAAGAAAAGTTCATAATCATAAAATAATCCAAAATATATGTCGACTCATCGGTATTTAATAAAAATTAATGAAGTTCAAAAAGCATTTGAACGATTAAAAAACGTGATAGTAGACACCCCCTTAATGGCCGATATCAATTTAACAGAAAAATATAATTCCCATATTTTTTTAAAAAGAGAAGATTTACAACTGGTAAGATCGTATAAAATCCGCGGTGCATATAATAAAATTTCACAATTATCAGAAAACCAGTTGAAAAAAGGAATTGTATGTGCCAGTGCTGGAAATCATGCACAGGGTGTAGCTTATTCGTGTCACAAGTTAAATATAAAGGGAACTATATTTATGCCCACTCCTACCCCAAAACAAAAAATTAAGCAGGTGGAGTTTTTTGGAAAAACAAACATTGAAATAGTTCTAACTGGCGATACATACGACGATGCTTATAATGCTGCCATACAATATGCAACAGAAAATGATTTGGCCTTTATTCACCCATTCGACGACCCTCATGTTATAGAAGGGCAAGCAACCATAGCACTTGAAATTTTAGCCGACACAAAAGTTCATATCGATTATCTTTTTATACCCATAGGGGGTGGAGGACTTGCGGCTGGTGTTGGTAGTGTATTTAAATTATTGAGTCCCGACACAAAAATTATTGGAGTTGAACCAGCAGGAGCTCCATCAATGAAAGCAGCTATAGATAAAGGCGAAGTGGTTAAACTAACCGAAATTGATAAGTTTGTCGACGGAGCAGCTGTTCAGCAGGTTGGACATATTACTTTCGATTTATGCCGACATGTACTGGACGACATTATTTTGGTACCTGAAGGTAAAGTATGTACTACAATTTTACAATTATATAACGAAGAAGCGATTGTAGTTGAACCAGCCGGTGCTTTATCCATTGCAGCACTCGATTTTTACAAAGAAAAAATTGCAAACAAAAATGTAGTATGTATAGTAAGTGGAAGTAATAACGATATTACTCGTACCGAAGAAATAAAAGAACGTTCACTGCTTTACGAAGGTTTAAAGCATTACTTTATTGTCCGTTTTCCACAACGACCGGGGGCTTTCCGTGAATTTCTAGAAAAAGTTCTTGGGCCTAACGACGACATTACCTATTTTCAGTATTCGAAAAAAAACAATAGAGAACTTGGGCCTGCTGTAGTAGGTATAGAACTACAAAATGTCGAAGACTTCGAACCTTTAATGAAACGTCTTAAAGAATCGAACATGCTTCAGGAATATCTAAACGAAAAACCAGAACTTTTTCAATTCATTATTTAATCTGAAAAACAACTCAGGAAAATATAAAACTGTAAACTCAACTATTGGCACTAAAATATTGGACTTATTAAAATATTAAAAATAATTTTATAATTTTGATAAAAGCCAAGATGTTCAAGCAAAAAATTCAATAATCAAGTTTTTATTGAACATCTATGAATTAAACATTATACAGATGAAAAAAAGTTGGGTTATAGCTCTAGGCATATTTGCCATTGCTATGGGCTTTCTTGAAGCTGCTGTAGTTGTTTATTTACGAGCCCTATATTACCCTACTGGTTTTAATTTTCCACTCACCCCAATGTCCAATTCGCTTCTCAGTACTGAGCTATTCCGTGAGTTGGCCACTTTAATTATGTTGGCCTCAATTGCATATATAACCAGTAAAAATTTAACGGTACGGTTTGCAACCTTTATCTTTACATTTGGAATATGGGATATTTTTTATTACCTGTTTTTGAAAATTATTCTTGATTGGCCGCAATCTTTATTCACCTGGGATATTCTATTCTTACTTCCTGTTACTTGGAGCGGTCCAGTAATTGCTCCAATTATTGTATCAGTTACTTTTATTGTACTGGCTATGGTAATCTACTATTTTCATAGTAATAATAGAAATAAACCTCTTACTATGACAGAAACCTTATTATTTATAGCAGGAAGTTTAATAATATTCTACTCTTTTATATCAGATTTTTTAAGTTATATCGCTACATTTCTCCCACTTATTAAGTGGTTTAATCAATCAACCTCCAGTGCTTTGCTAAAACTAACCTATACTTATATACCCAATTCTTTTTATTGGTACATCTTTTTAGCAGGCGAACTAATATATATTTATTTAATAATCAAATATTTAAATCGAGGTCGGTAATTAAATTAGCCCAATTTCCTGTAAATCCTTCAAACCTCACCGCACGTTTTAGAATTTGTTGAAAATATGAACGGTCAATTTCTTCAGCCCCAAATCGTAATAAATGTTCTGATGTTTGTTGATTATCAATAATTTCATAGTTCCATTTTTGAAGTTGGTTAACCAGGTAACAAAAAGCCACTTTCGAGGCATTAGGAACCAGATGAAACATTGATTCTCCAAAAAAGGCTTTGCCTATAGATACACCGTACAGTCCACCCACAAGCTCACCAAGGTAAAATGCTTCCACTGAATGGGCATATCCTAAATAATGTAATTTAATATAAGCCGTTTGCATTTCAGGGGTTATCCATGTATCGCCCTGTTGGCCTTTACGCATAACTTGAGCACAAAACCGAATCACATTTTCAAATTCGGTATCGAAACGGATTTCAAAAATTTTTTTTCGTAAAACAGAACGTAAACTTTTTGGAATTTTAAATTTATGCGGAAATAACACACATCGTGGGCTTGGTGACCACCACAATATTGGTTCATCAGAACTATACCATGGAAAAATTCCATTTGCATATGCCGTTAAAAGTCGGGCAGGCGATAAATCACCCCCAATAGCAAGTAATCCATTTTCTTCGGCAAGAGAGGGATCGGGAAAAATTATTTCATCGGGTAGTTGAAATACTGGCATATGTCATAAAAACTCAACTTCTTTATGAACATAAGTACGGGTATTCCCTTCTTCATCGACCATACATAATTCACCTGTAGGTTTAACGTCGATTATTTTCGCCCGAAAAGTCTTATCGTTCGATGCAAATTTACTCCAATGATTAAAAAGGTACATGTGTTGCTTGTAATCCGATTGAATTTGCTCAATTTCTCCTCGTTTTAGCAATTTTAATCGTTGGTGGATACAATTAAGTAACTGATGTAGCAAAAAATCGAGATTCAGATCCTTGCCAATCAGATTTTTCATTGAAATGGCTTTATCTTCAAGGGTTGGAAAATATTCCTGATTCACATTTACACCAATACCTACAATCGAAAAATCGATTTTATTTCCAGAAAAAATATTTTCGATTAAAATACCTGCAATTTTTTTACAACCAACCAATATATCATTTGGCCATTTGATGCGAGCTAATATTTGATTTTCAAATAAAAAATCAATTATACCCAGCGAAATGGTCTGATTCAGGCAAAACAATGCCTGACTATTTAAATAATTTGGTTTAAGAATAATTGTGAAAGTTAAATTTTGTGAAGGGTCGCTATCCCATCTATTATTTCCTTGTCCTCTACCCTGCCTTTGAAATCGGGCATTAATAACTAATTCATTAGCTACCTGTCGGGTTTCAATTAACTTGGCTGCATAGTTATTGGTTGAATCAATTGAAGTTAACTGAACTAAAGGCCAATTGTGTTCCATTTGCAATTATCGATTGTAAAATTACAAACCTAATAGAAATTTTTAAGAAAATCAATAGTATCAGGTTTATTTTTTGATAGAGATTAGTAGTTTTATTATAAAATTAAAAAGTCCCGATAGCAATACTATCGGGACTACCCTTTCTGCAATATGTACAATCATCTTCCCTTAAACAACAACACACTAACTAAAAGGCAATTAGTAAAAATAACCTAATTGAGCGGCATCGGAGGGAGAAACCGATGAAACAGGCTTACGAATAAGTTCATAATCTTTAATCCAGCCTTCGAGTTCGCGTCGGCTGTAAAAAATCTTAAACAAATTTCCCATCATGTTCACATCTTTCTGTAGTTTTTCGACAAAGAATTTATGCGGGCTCGAATGCTCAATCAGAAAAGCAAACTTTCGAATGCCCTGATTTGCTAAACGAGGCATAAATTCTACCTTCATCCAATCAGTTAAAATACCTGAATAAGATTTACTATATGAAAAGTCTGAAACTATATTTTTACAATTGAAACACATGACTGTTTCAAGAATGGCGTCGAGCGCCTGTTGGCAATCACTTAAGGTTGAAACATCTTTCCATTTAACAACAACAGCGTGCCAAAATGGATTAAATGTTACTTCGGCATAATTTTCATCAAGTGTTTTCATGGTCTGGCAGTAGTTTTTAGTATTAAGTAAAGATAATCAGAAACTGCCAGATATGCTAAAAAACATATTTGTAAGGTATCAGTGAAAAGTATGATAAAAATCAGAAAATTTTTATATGAATTAACTTTGGTTAAACCTAATTCCTTAATTGTAGAATCTTACACCATGCATTATTTTTACTAAATGTTTTAATGGTTATTGAATCAATTTTATGAACAATTGGATTAGCAAACTCTTGTTCAATATTTGAAACAATTACATATTTTGTAGAAGTAGTATCAATAGTTGATGAAACATGATTAAATTTTTTACCAGCTGATAAATAACCAATTTCTGGATGAGTTAAATTATAAATCATTAAAAAATGTGTAGCTATTTTCTCATCATACAAATTATTTTCTTCTAAGAATTTTACAGTATTTTTATGAACCTCAACCATATCGCGATAACCTAGGCTTACATCACTTATCTCCCTATTTGCATAAGTATAATAACCTGAAATACTTGAAAAAACAATAACAGTAAGCCAGAAAAACCAGTTTTTCTTAAATATAAGGGATTCAATAGCTAAAACAAATATTATTACAAAGAATGGAAATATAGACAATAAATAACGCAGTGTTGGAAAATTAATAGCTAACAGTAATAAATAAATTATGATGAATAATAAAGAAAATTGATAAAATGATTTTTTATTGTCTTCGGATATTTTTTTGAAAAACAAAATAATAATGAAAATTAAAATAGTTATAGACATTAAATTTCTACCATGACGGAAAAATAAAAATAATGAATAACCATTAAAACGATTTAAAATTTCGCTGATATGATTAGTCATTTTACCAATGTGATCAGGATAAAAAAACCAACCATAAGTTAGCTTTTGTATAATAAAAAATATTGAAATTAAAACTGCTGGAATAGTAAATAACTTTAGTTGACGAAAAATTATATACTTTAAAGTATTATTGCAATTTTTATAAATATCATATAAAAATACTGTCAATAAAATTGCTATACCAGTTTCTTTGGTAAATATAGAACATGTTGCAAAAAAATTAAACCACAATATTTTATTTTCAAAATATGAAAAGAACACTAATAAAGCAAACAAAGCCAAAAGTACCTCTGGCATTAACATTATACTTTGTACAAAAAAAATTTCTTGACACATAAGTGTTATCATTCCTGCAAGTGCCACTCTATAGTTAAAGTATTTACCTAAAATAAAATAAACTGATAACGATAAAACAATTGAAATTGTTAATGCAAACAAATGTGCATTTAAAATACTATATCCAAAAATTTTTAACCATAAAGCAGCAAGGAAATAAAATAATAATGGATGACCACGAGAATCCCAATCAGATATTACACCAGGAAGTAAGGAAGGACCTTTCTCATACATATGATATACAGCTGGGCCATAAGACCATGCTTCATCCCAAAAATATGGTAGTTTAACATCGCTCCATTTTAAAATAACAAAAATTATTAAAGAAATTATTGCAATAGCATGATAACGTTTTCTTTCAGTAATTACCATAATCATTTTATTTAAAAATTTTTGATTTATATATCCCCATTTTAGCTAAAAAATATAAAAACGATGTCTTTAGCACCCCTATTCCATAAATTGTACTCCTTCGAAAATTAATAGATGAGGCTTCATCGAAATATTTAGTTGGACAAGTAATTTCGGCAATCTCATAGCCTGCATAACAGATTTGAGCTAGCATTTGATTATCAAATACAAAATCATCACTGTTTTTATTATAATTAATGGATTCTAGTACCTTTCTTGAAAATGCCCGGTAACCCGTATGATATTCAGAAAGCTTTTGGTTCATTAAAAAATTTTGTATAAGAGTAAGAATCCGATTAAAATAATACTTATAACGAGGCATGCCCCCTTTTAATGCTCCCTTACCTAAAATTCGAGAACCTAATACCACTTCATAAACATTATTTGCAATTAAGTATGCCATGGAATGAATAAGTTTTGGCGTATACTGATAATCAGGATGTAACATAATAACTATATCGGCCCCAATCTCCAAAGCTTTATTATAACATGTTTTTTGATTACCACCATATCCCATGTTATTTTCATGCTTGATTACATGATGAATACCAAGTCTATTAGCTATTTCAATAGTATTATCCTTACTACAATCATCAACCAGAATAACTTCATCAACAATATCGAAAGGAATTTCATTATAAGTTTGTTCTAACGTTTTTGCTGCATTATATGCAGGCATGATAACTACAAGCTTTTTGTTTTGAATCATAAAAAACAATCAATTTAATATTGTCTTAAAAATTAAAAGATAAATTTTGATTCCTACATATTTTTTGTAAAAATATATTTTTGAAATTTAATAGCTAAATTTATATCAATCTATAATACTCTTTTTCTTATTTATTATTACTAAAGAATCATAATCATGACCATAAATATATCTTTTCTCATACTTAAATTGATCATTAAATATACTTTTGTTAGGTATAAAATCATCTGATAAGCAACCTGCCAAATCAATAATACTATGAATTACATCATCAGTTTGATACTTTCGATGAGTGTATGTTAAGATGTTTGTAGCTTTTTCCTTATGCAAATTTTTAAACTTATCAGATAACCACAAAATAAAAGGTATATCAAACATATAAATACTTGAATTTGCCTCTGAATGTCCCCAAAAATCACGATAATCAAAAATTTCTTCACCATGATCACTAAAGTATAACCAGATAGAATTTTCGTTTTTCACTTTAAGCATCTGAATCGTTTGATATAATACAAAATCTGTATACAAAACCGAATTATCGTGAATATTAATAATTTCATATACCCATGGTCTATTAAACTCCCTGTATGGAATATCTATGGTATCTGTAAATTTTTTGAATTGGTCAGGGTACCGTTTTGCTTTATCGGAATGACTACCCATTAAATGTAATACAATAAATTTTTTAGGTGTCTTATCGTTCAAGGCCTTCTGATAATGTTCAAGTAATACCCCATCATATATAGGTTTACTTCCTACTGAATCAATATTATTTATGTTAGTAAATACTGTTACATCGGCTTGAATTCCAATCATACTTGCAATAGTACTATGTTCATTAGCAAACTGTTGATTTGATAACCAAAAAGTTTTATATCCAGCATCTTTCATATACTCAATTAATGAACGTTTATGGTATAAAGCGTCCATATCTTCAAAATTAGCAAAAGTTAATACCTTTGCTAATACTGGATTAGTATGAGAATGAGGAGAAATAACAGAATCGAAAACAAATAATTCATTTTTAATCGTGCTCAGTAGAGGATTAGTATTTCGATGATATCCATATAACCCCTGATGATATTTCGATGCTGATTCACCTATTATTAACACAAAAATTTGAGATGTATCCAATGAAGAACATTGAATACGAGCTTGTTTTCCTAAAGGACTATTTTTACGTAATTGAAATTCTTTTCTATATTTATTTAACTCTGCTCTGAACTTTAAATAACTATCAACAAATTTAACAGGTATGTTGTAGTAGAAAGAATTGAACAAAAAATGTAAAACAATAATAATAACTACTGCTAAAATTCTATCCCTAATATTTAAATTGAAGTATGGCTTACGAATTTTTAACACTATTATGCTTACAAATAGAAGTAACAATATCAGATTTGGTAAAAGAATTGATAATGATGCATAATCTTTTATAAAATCAGTAGATTCGGTAAAAGTTGTTTCCCATATAGCATAATAAGTACTCGGAGGCATATCTGCCTTATATAGCAAAATGTGGGAATTAGTTATAAAAGAAGTAATATAAAAAAGTATCCCTAATATGATTAAATATATTTTAGTGATTCTCGGATAAAGAACAGGAATTATTATAAATGTTAAAGGTGAAGTCAATAATGAAAAATAATATAAATAATTTTGAGTATTACCGCTTACAATAATTAACAATATTTCTTTATAATACAAAAACAATAAAATACACAAATAGCACCAATATAAATTTTTAATTTCTTTTTTAGCTAGTATATATACTAACTTATTTTTGAGTAAATAAAAAATTGGCACAAAAAGAATTAAAATGATTAATACAAGATCTGCTGGTTTAAAAAAAAAGTAGAGAATTAGAATATTAAAGGAATCTAGAAATGAATAATAATTATCAAGTCTTTTCTTATTTTTACTTGGTAGGTAAATACGACGTAGTAAAAAATCAATCAGAAGAAATAGAAGTATACCAATAATTCCACTTAAAATTATACGACCCCAATGTTGAACAAAACAGTTAATTAACCCTTTTTCAAGCAAAATACTTTTTGCCCAATTAAATTGTAAAACAATTCCTGTAATGAATCCAGGTAATATATTGTTTAGAAATTTGGCTTTTATGAAACTTAACATCTGAACTATTTTTTAAGCTTCGAAAATATAAAAAATACTAAGAATACCTATAAAAATGTTATAACTCAAAATAAAATAGTTAGTCTGGTTTTTCACATTATCTGCCAAATTGGATAGCTGCAAAGATTTTTCTTAATAAATAAATAGTTTGTTCATAATATAATAACTTAAAATATTTAGTTAAAGCATAATCTATGGTTACTATAGAATTACTAAATATAATCCAAATTGAAACAATTTATAATTGTTTTTTTAAATTGCCAAAAATTAGTTACTTTAAAATTTTTTAATTGAGAATGTCATTACTAACGGTTTACTGGATAACATTTGTCAATTCCTTTCTGAGCCAATTCATAATCTGGTTGACAAAGCAAACCATAAAAATCACATTTTGGCTTTGTAGTTAAAAATGAGCATTTATATGCTTGCCATGTCATCGAGTCATAATGTAACCCACATGTTCTAATTTGTTTTGTATAAACTAAATTTAAAGTAAAAGCAAACAAATAAACACTTAAAATACAAATTTTTAATATCCATTTTTTAATAGTTACTATATAATTTAAAAAGGCACATAATGGTATCGACCATAAAGCGTAAAAATCAATAAATGGCCTCATACCTAAAGAACCTCCATACCACCAACACCACCATGATAAGGTTATATAGATATAAAAGAAAGTTGTAATTAGTATAGGTATTAATATTTTTTTGACCTCTTTATTTAAAAAAATAAAACCTATAAAAGCAAAAAACATTACTGGCGTATAAATAAAAAAACCTTTTCTAAATCCAAATAAACCATTAAAAATATGAGGATTATTAAAAAAAAATTTTTCATTACTACCATATGAATAATAAAAATAGTTTCCAGAAACAAATTTCCAATATAAAAATTGTGGTGTCCATACTAATAAAGTAAAGATTAATATTATCAGAATATATTTATAATATTTGAATATTTGAATAAATTGATATTTTTGAATAAATAAAAAGAATGTAAATAAAGAAATAATTACATTTGTAGGACGTATTAAAGAAATCCATCCTAATAATAAACCTATTATTAAAGAATTTTTCCAGCTAATATTATTAATCCATTTTATACTGAAATAAATGTATGCAGAGATTATTGCAAAGCTAAAGACGTGACTAAAAGCAGGTGAGTATACGGAATAAAAGAATAAATTTGTGCCAAAACCAAGAGTTAATAAGATAAAAGAAATAATCCAATTATTAGTTTTATTATTAAAAAGAACTTCAAGTATCCGTTTTACAAAGAATAAACCACAAAATAAGAAAAAAAGAGAACTAATAATAAGAGAAATTTTATATGGCGTTGAATAACCGCATGCATTTTTTTTGAAAATTAATAAAATATTATGTGTAATAAGAAAAAATGGCATGTAAGCAATAGCTACACCCATTGTAGTCTTAATTACATATTTTCCACTTTCAGTTTTAGATGCCCAAATTTTATAATCGCATTTAAAATTAGTACTATCTTTAAAAGTTAAACCAATATCTTTATAAATAAAAAAAGCAGGTAAATATGCATAATACGAGATGGCATCAGTCTCTATAATTCCATTCTCAGATTCATACAATTTTATATTTTTATTAACATTTGCTATTATTAAAACAACAAATATAATCGTATAAAATCCAATATTTTTCTCAAGTTTTCTTAAAATTTTTCGATACAAAAGCATATTTAAAAATTTTCAACAAAATTTTTAAGGCGTCAAAATTAGTGAGTTTTTTACCTTCTTTAACTGTTCTTTGGAAATATTGAACAGGAACTTCTGCAATCTTAAATTTATTAATTTTCAACGCTTTTATCATTAATTCTACTTCTATTCCAAATCTCTCTTCTTTTAAATCAAATTTTTCTATCAGAGATTTTCGAATTAACTTATAGCCACAAGCTACATCTGTAATCTTAACATTTAAAATTATAGATACTAAAAAGGTAAAAATTTTATTTCCAAGATACCTGTAAAATGAGGAAAGAGGTCTTGGAATTCCAGGTAAATATCTAGAACCATTAACAAAATCTACATTAAGAGAAAAAAAAGCATTAAGTAAATTAGGAATATCATTTATTGATAATTCTAAATCAGCGTCTTGAAATAATAATATATCACCTGAAGCAGCCTTAATACCTTCTCTAATTGAATAACCTTTTCCTTTGTTTTTTATGTTTTTTAAGATTATTATATTATTATATTTTTGAGAATATTCAAGGACCTTTGAAAATGATAAATCTTTCGAGCCATCATCTATCACAATTATTTCAAAAGAATCAAAAAATTTCGAAAAATCTAATGAATATAAGCCATCAAGAACACTGATTATGGTATTCTGTTCATTATATAAAGGAATAATAATACTTAATTTCATTTTAATTTTGTTTTTCCACAAAAATAACTTAATATTTAGTACTATAAAGAAATCTTTAATTTTATTTAAAAGCGGAATTTCAACTTACCAACAAAAATAGATAAAGATTACTTTTTTTTAAGCTTGATTTGACATCTAAATTCAAAAAAAATTCAAGATAAAGAAATAATAGGGGATAATACTGGTTTGTCGTTCCTCAATAAAAATAAAAGATAATTAACAAGCAAAACTTTTTATAAATTTTATATTATTCGTTCAAAATAATTTTCTAATTGCCCTCCCTTTATTATTTGATTCATCTTTGCAGTATCCAATCCATCCCTCTTGCTAAACTCAAACTGTTCATCCCAAAAATAATATAACTCAGTTGTATCATATTCAAATATAATTTTAAAAAAGACTGAACCTTGTATAGTAGCTAATCAAAAAAATTTTATTTATCGACTTATATAAAGGCTTTATTACTTTCACCTAAAATACTATTTATAAGTACCAGTAGTCTAATTTCCTAACTAATTAACGTAATATTTACATCATGTACACTAAGTAGCAATAACATCCTATATTAATGTGAATAATCTAGAGCATCTTTTATTGCTGTTTAAAGCTATTGACTTTGTAATACACAGAGCAAACCTAAAAATAAACATTAGAATATTATTTTCTTTCAACGTAATAGACAAAATTCACGCTATTTTTTAGATAAGTTGTTTTAATGGACATTTTTCAGGCTATTTATTTTTAATGTTTTTCGAAAGAAACAAATAGTATTAATAATTTTGTATGTCAGGTAAGCAGAAACAGGCTCTGCTGGGGAGCAACCTGTCA
>FQKF010065142.1_pt1 | contig 13977 bp, 15 predicted proteins | sample 1504521 | NCBI WGS metagenome assembly FQKF01 (sample SAMEA4475357, study PRJEB15587) | soil metagenome | biome: Soil; feature: Field | place: India | collected 2015-03-11 | depth 0 m
TGTTATTCCAAAAAACGGGGTGCAGGTCAATGCAGTAGCAACGAACTGGGCAGAAGAACAAAAGGATAGTATAGGCGTTTTACAGTGGCATAACCAGCGGGGGCAGGCTAAGAATTTTAACAAGGAATTGAAGAATGGATTTGGGAAGGAGCGGATACCTTGTGGGCAGACAGAAGCCAATGCAGTATTTTTCAGGATAGGGGTGATAGCATACAATCTTTTCATAGGATTCAAGCTGCTTAGTTGCCCAAGTTCGTGGGTAAAACAAACGATAGAGACATTTCGGTGGAAGATGGTGCAGGTGGCAGGACAAATAGTAAGCCAAGCGGGAGAGATAATCTTAAAGTTAGCTGTGGATGTAAAGAGATTGGATATATTTGAGGGCATAAGACGAAAGATATTTGAATTGCAGTTAGCATCTGCAGAGTAAAGTTATATGCAAGACAAGAAGAAAAAGTCAGAGTAGGTGTAAAGCGTCTTGATACAGTAAAAAAGTTTAAGTAAGACAACATTATTTTAGGTTTTTGTAAATAATATAGGGCAATTTGACATGAAATAAGGGAAACTATCAGAAAAAAGCCTTCCAAATTGCCTTGAAACAGGTCTATAAAATTTCTATATCGGGATTTGGGATCTTCAAAACTCTTGAACTCTTTACACAAATCTGTTAATGTTTTTTTGTTACTCCTTTTTTTCTGACAGGGGTATATCTGTCCTTTCTTTTGTTGAAATTAAGAACAATGGAGAATAACCCCTTTTTTTATTCAAGTTGTACACAAAAAATTTTACACTACCGGGCTATCAATAAGGCTTGACAAGGCTTTTGGCTTAGTTGATAATTAATATCATCAAAGGATGTTTGATGCTGATTAATAGCTTGATTAGGCTTTATTATATTAAAAAAATTATGAATCTATTGATTAGGAGGGGTTAATGAGAAATCTTTTCAAACCATTTTATATTTTTTTTAGTTTCATATTAATTTTAGCACTGAGTGGTTGTTTCGCTGGTGTGACTGTGTCAAAAGCTCCTTTGTTAACTGAAAAGAACATACAATTTTTGATTCCCAAAAATGAAAATATCATTGGACAAAATACTTTTTTAAAAGGTTTAACATACAAGAATACTCTTATACAATACTACCCTCTTGCTGGCACCTCAATACAAAAAGTTAAGGGAATAGAGGTTGAACAAAGGCCTAATGAAAAATTGTTAGTGATTACAAATCATAACGGTGAGTATTATCCAGGAACCGGCTCTATGCCAGGAAGTATGTATACCTCGTACATAAGGTATTATATTGATGTTCAACTTGAAGAAAGGGAAAACTTTTTTGTCTTGACATTTCGTCCCAAAGAAAAGGAAATTGGAGAAGGCCGCTCACCTATCGGAAGAGCATATGAAATGCCATACTTTGATGAAAGTAAACTCTATACTTTTTTAAAGACCCCTGTTATTAAATTTACATCGGAGTTTGATTCACCATATAATCCAGAATCAACCTATGCAAATTTTAAGCGATTACTCAAAATTAGCAAAAAAGGTTATAAAGATGATGTAACAGGAAAGATATATACAGAATCATTTATTATTCCAAAATTAGAAGCAGAATTATTTGTTGAAGTTTATCCTTACAGAAATGGAACAAAAGCTGTAGTTACATTTCATTTGCCAATTAAAGAAGACAGATCTGATAATTACATAATAGATTTGGGCAAGCTAATTACTGAAACAAAACGGATGACAGAAGAAATAGTTAAAAACTAAAGAATTAAGTCAATTAAGAAAGGATCAACTGCATAGAGATGCTACGCAGTACCTTATGACGCATTTTCTTTTATAAGAACCAAATAAAAACATCAAGTAATACTTTAAAGGCAACTTGAGGTTTCAAGAATATGCCTACATTTTGACCTTAAGTAACTCCAGTACCCATTGCTCTGATGTCCTTGAATATATTGCTTTGTCTAATTCAAGTTCTTTTGCCAATTGCAAGGCAGCATATGATGCGCCATATTCCTTTGATTCAGTAATCCTTATTCCATCAGATGATCCCCTTTCAACAACATCGCCTCTGAAGGCAGCTTGCAATAACTTTAGTTCTTCATAGGTTTTATTTTTGATTGTGCCATGTGTGGTATGTTTAATCTTGCCCTTTTAACGGAAGGTTGTGCGGATTACTCCATAGTAATTCTGACCGTGTTTTTGTATTTCAAGGTGTAGGCGAGGTTGTTTTTTTGTCTTCATGGCTACTATGATAAATTATCATTTGTGTATTTGCCAAACATTAATTAGCAGTATTATAGCTCCACCTCAAATGAAAAACAGCCCTCAAATCGTTATCTGATAAGCATTAGATGGGTATTTGATTCTGGAAGATGCGTTTAAATTTATGTGTGATTTTAACACTTAGAATAGAGATACTGATTATTTGTCTGGTCAAGAATTTCATTTTGGTTATACATTTGGCAAAAAATTTGACAATTGGATTTTTGGCTTAGGCAGCTATTTCTATAAGCAAATTACAAATGATACACTTAATGGACTTAAATTATGGCCTAATGGTAATAAAGGGCAGAATTTTGCAATCGGACATCAGATTAAATGTGAATATAAAAATATAAGTTTTACACTTAAGTATCAAAAGGAAATGGAAGTTAAAAATAGACCAGAGGGAGATAACTTTTGATTTAAATTTTTATATACTTTTTAAAGTATACATTATGATTTTTAATATTGCAGACTTCTTATAAATTAAAGTTTAATTTTATTATATATTATATGGAGCTGAGGGGATTTGAACCCCCGACCTCCAGAGTGCGATTCTGGCGCTCTCCCAGCTGAGCTACAGCCCCAATTTGTTTTATAATATCATATTTAGAAAATTTAAATGGAGGGGGACCTATGAATTGGCAAGAAGTAAGAAAAATTGCTCGAGATAAATTAAAGCCCTACTGTCGAGTATGCCCAATTTGTAATGGAGTTGCATGCGCTGGAGAAGTTCCAGGAATGGGGGGTGTTGGTACTGGGTCATCATTTAAGGCAAATCTTGAAGCCCTGAATAAGTACAAACTCAATCTTTCAACAATACATGATGTTAGAAACCCCGATACATCTTTAGAACTTTTCGGTGAAAAAATCTCACTGCCTGTAATGGCTGCTCCTATAACAGGAACTACATACAATATGGGAGGAGCAATAACTGAAGATGTATATTGTGATGAGGTAATAGCAGGTTCCCTAATGGCAGGAACAATAGGATGGACTGGTGACGGAGCTGACCCGTTGATGTTTAGCAGCGGAATAGAAGCTGTAAAGAAAAATGGTGGAAAAGGTATCCCAATAATAAAACCAAGGCAACAGGATGAGATAATAAAGAGAATCCATCTTGCAGAAGAAGCTGGAGCAATAGCTGTTGGAATTGATATAGACGGAGCTGGTTTAATAACTATGGCATTAAAGGGTCAACCAGTTAGTCCAAAATCTCAAAAAGAAATAGAAGAACTTGTTAACTCTACAAAACTTCCTTTTATCCTGAAGGGTATAATGACTCTAAGAGAAGCTGAAATTGCCTATAATATTGGCGTTTCAGCTATTGTAGTTTCAAACCATGGTGGAAGAATTCTTGATCATACACCTGGGGTTGCGGAGGTGTTGCCTGAGATATCAGATAAGCTTAAAGGTAAGATAAAAATTATAGCTGACGGAGGAGTTAGATCTGGAGTTGATGTGCTTAAACTTTTAGCTTTGGGTGCTGATGCAGTGTTAATTGGAAGACCTGTGGTTATAGCTATTTGGGGAGGAGGTAGAGAGGGCTTAAAAATATATTTTGAAAATATAAAGAATGAGTTAAAACAGGCAATGCTTCTTACTGGTGTTGAAAATGTGAGAAATGTAAGTAGAAGTATTTTAAGATTTTAGCTTGTGTTAAAATAAAGTATAAAAAATGTTTGAATTTTTGATAGGTAAGGTTATTTCTTTAAAACCAGATAGGCTGATAATTCAAGTTGGTTCAATTGGTTTCGGAGTTAAAGTTCCCTTAAAAATATCTCAGTTTATTAAAGAGGGGCAGGAAATTCAAATTTACACAACTGTTGCTTTAAAAGAAGAATCTATGGAGATTTACGGTTTTCTGGAGCCCTATGAAAAAGAATTATTCGATCAGTTAATAAAAATATCAGGAATTGGGCCAAGAACAGCAATGAACATTATTTCTACCTATGATTTAACTACTCTACAAAATATAATTGAGAAGGAAGACCTTAAATTATTAAGTCGAGTACCAGGCATCGGTAAAAAAACTGCACAAAGAATTCTTCTTGAACTAAAAGGAGTTTTGCCTTCTTTAAAGTATGAGTATGACAGGCAATATGATGATATCCTCATAGCTCTTATAAATCTGGGATACAAGAAAACAGATGCAAAGGAAGTTCTGGATAAAGTATATAGTAAAGATAAAGACGAGGCTTCTATTATCAAAGAGTGTCTTAATATTTTAGTAGGCAGATATGCAGAATAACGAATTACTAGATATAACTCTTCGACCAAGAACTCTAAAAGATTTTATTGGACAAAAGAAAATTAAAGAGAATATTGAAGTTTTCATTAAAGCAGCAAATTTGAGAGGAGAACCTCTTGATCATGTTCTATTTTGTGGACCACCTGGACTTGGTAAAACTACTCTCGCAACTGTTATAGCTAATGAATTGGGAGTTAATATAAAGAGCACTTCAGGACCTGTGCTTGAGAGAGCAGGGGATGTAGCAGCAATTCTTACAAATTTATCTGACAGAGATATTTTATTTATTGACGAAATTCACAGACTTCCAAGAATGGTGGAAGAGATTTTATATCCGGCAATGGAGGATTTTACCCTTGACATTATTGTCGGGCAAGGTCCTTCCGCTCGTTCAATTAAAATAAATTTGCCACGATTTACACTTATTGGGGCAACAACACGAACAGGCTTAATTACTTCACCTCTAAGGGATAGATTTGGCGTCGTGTTTAGATTAGAATTTTATGCTCCTGAGGAACTCAAGGACATTGTAAAAAGGTCATCAAACATATTAGGTATATCTATTACTGAAGAAGCAGCTATGGAGATTGCAAGGAGGTCAAGGGGAACTCCGAGAATAGCCAACAGGTTGTTAAAAAGGATCAGAGATTTTGCGCAAGTTAACAAAAAAGAGACTATAGAGCTAAAAATAGCTAAAGAAGCACTAATTGCAATGGATGTTGATGATTATGGACTTGATGATATGGATAGAAAAATTCTTATCACCATAATAGATAAATTCAACGGAGGGCCAGCAGGTATTGAGTCTATTGCTGCTTCCTTAAGGGAAGATAAAGATACAATTGAAGATGTTTATGAACCATATCTTATGCAAGAAGGATTTATTGAAAGAACTTCACGCGGAAGGGTTGCTACTCGTCTTGCTTATGAAATACTAAAAAGAAATCTCCCTGAAAGGCTTTTTTGATATGAATATATTGTTACATACATGCTGTAGTAATTGTGCTATTTACCCATTAGAGGTATTAAAAGAGAAAGGTTTTGACATCACGTTATATTGGTACAATCCTAATATTCATCCCTATACTGAGTATAAATTGAGATTAGAATCCTTAAAAAAACTTCAACAATTATGGAAACTAAAAGTAGTTTATGATGAAGATTACAGAGAATTTTATAGATTCATTAGATTGGTCTCCGGGAAAGAAAAAGAGAGATGTAACATTTGTTACAGGTTAAGGCTTGAAAATACTGCTAAGAGGGCAAAAGATTTAGGAATTTACTATTTTACAACAACTTTGTTAGTAAGCCCCTATCAGAATTTTGATAATATAATAAAAATAGGGAATGAATTGGCAGGAAAATATAACATTAACTTTGTTGAGGAAGATTTTAGAAAAGGTTTTAAGAAAGCTATGAATATAGGTAATGCCTTAGAACTATACAAACAAAGATACTGCGGTTGTATTTATTCAGAGGCAGAGAGGTATTTAAAGGAAATAAATTATGAATGAAATAGGAAAATTTCTAATTATATTTGGGTTGGTAGTTGTTATTATCGGACTTATATTAACATTTATAGGTAAAATTCCTTTGATTGGGAAACTTCCAGGTGATATAGTTATTGAGAGAAGGAATTTTGTTTTTTATTTTCCCCTTGGTACCTCAATTTTGCTGAGTATCATAATAAGTTTGATATTTTATTTAATGGGTAAAAGATAATGTTAAATAGAGCTTTATTAATATTTCTCATTATTTTAACTTTCCTATCTCAATCTTATGCACAGGATAAGATAGAGAATTCCTATATAAGAGTTCTCTTAGGAGACATAAGACCCTCAAATAATGAGCTTGAAAAAATTAAAAAGGTTTCTGCCAAGGTAATTCTAAGTGGATCAACTTATCAGGGTGCAATAGAGTTATGGAAAGGTTCAGAGGGATATTTTCTGATAAACGTTGTTGAGCTTGAGGAGTATGTAAAAGGCGTAGTGGCATCTGAGGTAGGAATTAATTGGCCTATTGAGGCACTTAAAGCACAGGCTGTTTTAGCTAGAACCTATGCAGTTGCTCATATTTTAAGAAATAGGACAAGAAATTTTTATGATGTAACGTCTTCTGTTTTTCATCAAGTATATAAAGGAAAAGGTGGAACAGAAGAGGTTGATAAAGCAGTTAAGGAAACCAAAGGAGAAATATTAACCTTTAATAAAGAACCCATTATGGCTTATTATCATGCTTGTAGTGTGGAAAAAACAGAGGATCCAAAGGAAGTTTTTGGAAGAGAATATCCCTATTTGCAATCAGTAGAAGTTCCATTTACTCCATCTCCTTATAACATATGGGAGAGAAAAATTACTTTTGACCTACTTGAAAAGGTTTTACAAATAGATAAGATAAAAGATGTGGAAATTGTAGGCTATACAAACACTGGTAGGATAAAAGAATTAAAGTTCTCAAATGGGAAAACCTCAAAGGTAATAAAAGCAAACGATTTAAGGAGACTGCTTAAATGGACTATTCTTCCAAGTACTATGATTACAGATATGAGAGTTGAAAACGATGGGGTTATTTTTGAAGGAAGAGGATATGGACATGGAGTTGGAATGTGTCAGTGGTGCGCCTTTCAAATGGCTCAAGAGGGTAAGAATTATAGAGACATTCTTCAGCATTTTTATCCTGGAACTATATTATCTAAAATAAATGAAAATAACTGAATTGGAATATACTTTACCAGTTGAATTAATAGCTCAACAACCTCTTAAAGATAGAGATAAAGCAAGGCTAATTGTTTTGCATAAAAGTAGTGGATTAATTGAACACAGAATATTTTGCGAAATAGTAGATTATTTGAATAGTGGTGATATTTTGATAATAAACAACACAAAAGTTATCCCCGCAAGACTCATTGGAAGAAAGCCAACGGGAGGTAAAATAGAAATACTTCTCATAAAAGAAAAACAAAAAGAGGATAACAATTCTGTCTGGGAGATAATGACAAAGGGAAGTTACGATGGTAAAGTGTTTATTGATGATGTAGAACTTTATATCAGAAAAAATGCCCATGGCAAGGAAATAATATTCCCCAATATGGACTCCCAATTAGTAAAAAAATTTATAAATGAGAGGGGCTTCATGCCTTTACCTCCCTATATCAGAAGAAAGCCTGTTCATGAAGACAGAGAGGATTATCAAACAGTATATGCAAGACAAAATGGTTCAATAGCTGCTCCTACTGCAGGGTTACATTTTACTGAAAAACTTTTCGAAAAGATTGTTCAAAGAGGCGTTCTATTAAGAGAGATTACCCTACATGTGGGTGTTGGAACTTTTAAAATGATTAGAGATAGGGAGTTAGAGAAACATAAAATGGATTCGGAATATTTTCAGATAAAAAGAGAAATTATAGAGGAAATTCATAATGTAAAAAAATCAGGTAAGAGAGTCTTTGCTGTAGGAACAACAACTACGAGGGCGCTTGAGGGATATGCCTCAGGTGTTTTTAGAGAATTAGGCTCTGATGATAAAACAATCAGAGGTTTTACTGATATATTCATATATCCAGGATATCAATTTAAAATTGTTGATGTTTTAGTTACAAATTTTCATCTACCTAAATCTACACCTCTTGCCCTTGTTTATGCTTTTTGTGATAAAGATAAGGTAAAAAAAGCTTATGAGGAGGCCATAAAGGAAAAGTATAGATTTTTTTCCTATGGCGATGCTATGTTAATCATATGAAACAAAAAGGAGAAGAGTTAATAGTTATGAGCAAGAAAATGTTTTTTCTAATTTTAGCAGGACTCTTGGTAATTGGAATTTTATTAGGTTTTTCTATTGGTTATATCACGGCTCCTGTTAAAGAGGTTAAAATTCAAAAAGCTGAAGAATTAGATAAAACAGTGTTGCCATCCACAGTAGAAACTGCTATGGCAAAAAAGCAGGAACCAACTAATCAGCAAAGTGAAACTAAAAAAGAGCAGACACCTCAATCTCAGATTGAAGAGAAACAAGCCAAAGAGTCAGAGATACAAATAACAAAGAAAGAAGAAACCAAACAGACTCTTGTGAAAGAGTCTCCTAAAATTGAAGAAGTAGCGAAAAAGGAAGAGAGTTTATCAACTAAAAAACATAAAAAAACCGTTAAAACTTTAGCACATAATTATTATACAATTCAGATTGGTGCTTTTTCTGAAATTTCAAATGCTAAGGCTTTAATGGAGAAAGCTAAACAGGATGGATATAAGGTTACCTTATCAAAAGAAGACGTTTACAAAGTAAGAATAGGCAAATATTCAAAGTTTTCTCAGGCAAAAAAAATATCAGAGGAATTAAGGAACAAGGGGTTTGAAAACTTTATATTAAAAACAAAAGAGACATCTAAAGGAGGGAAACCATAGCACGTATTATCGAACTTAATGAGGAAAAAGAGTATCCCTTTATTCATGGTGGGTTAGATAAAATATTCAAACTCATAGAAGAAGTATTAAATGTCACATTGAGTATTAGAGGTAATAAAATCATTATTCAAGGAGAAGAAGAAAGGGATATAGAACATGCAGAGAAAATAATAGAAGAAATAAGACTTGTTAATAAAGAAGGATACGTAGTTAAACCAGAAGATGTAATGCATTCCCTCCAGTCTCTCAAGGAAGGTAAACCTTTTTCCATATTAGGACTTTTTAAAGGTGGGATTCCAATACCTTCAAAGAAAAGAGTAATAATACCAAAAACAGAAACCCAAAAACTTTACATGGAAGCTATGTTAAAACATGATATTGTTTTTGGAATCGGTCCTGCCGGAACAGGTAAGACTTATCTTGCTATGGCAATGGCGATACATTTCCTGCTTAGTCGAATAGTATCGAGAATTGTTCTTGTCCGACCAGCTGTTGAAGCAGGAGAGAAATTAGGATTCCTTCCAGGTGCCATTGAGGAAAAAGTCAGTCCCTATCTTAGACCTCTTTATGATGCTCTCTATGACATGCTTGACCTTGATAGAGCCTCAAAACTAATTGAAAAAGGAGCTATTGAGATTGCTCCTCTTGCCTTTATGAGAGGAAGGACGCTTAATGATGCTTTTATAATTCTTGATGAAGCACAGAACACGACAACTGAACAAATGAAAATGTATTTAACAAGGCTCGGATTCGGTTCAAAAACCGTTATAACCGGTGATATAACTCAAATTGACCTTCCACCTCAAAAAACTTCTGGATTGGTTGAAGCTTTGAAAATACTTAAGGACATTGAGGGGATAAAAATAGTATATTTTACTGAAAAAGATGTGGTAAGGCATAGACTTGTTCAGGAGATTATAAAAGCTTATGAAAAACACGAAAGACAGCCAGACTCTTAAACCAGTAAAAACAGATAGAAATTATTTAAGAAAATTTATTGAAAGATTTAAAGAAACAAAAAATGGTAAGCAACATAAAAAGTTTATCGATAAGGAAGCCCTTTATCCTATTATTCTATTATCCTTTCTAATCTCTTTATTACTACATGATTATAAATTGGGAATATTGTCTTTTTTAGGAAGTACGATTTTAGTTTTTATTCTTCTTGTCTTTTTCTATAGAGACTTACAAAGATATAAACCAAGCTACCTAAAAAAGAAAAAGATGTTAATCCTTCTTAGCAGCCTTTTAATCTTAAATTTATTGATTGGTAAAGTATTTGAATACTTATTTTTTATTTTTTCAAAGGGGTTAAGTATTGAAAATCCTTTAATTCACTATTTTGGTATACCTTTAGCAATAGGTGCGGTAATCGTTGTGATGATTTTTGATTTTCATACTGCTATAATTTTTTCCCTTGTACTAAGTTTAATGATAGGAATTTGGATAAAAACTTCTCTTTTCCCCCTCTATGTCTTTATTACTTGTCTAATAGCGGCTTTTAGTCTAATTAGAGTAAAGAAGAGAAGCGATATCATAACTGCAGGATTTTATATAGTATTATTAACAATTATCTCCTCTCTATCAATTTTATTTATTACAGAGGAGGTTACCTTTGAATCAGTTTATTTTTTGATAGTTTTTTCCTTTATTAATGGTTTTTCCGTATCGTCCCTTTGTTTTTTATTTTTACCTGCTTTAGAAAAGGTATTCAAAATAGCTACTCCTTTAAGTTTAATAGAACTTCTTGATATAGACCATCCTTTAATGAAATATCTTTCAGTAGAGGCCCCAGGGACATATCATCACAGTATGATAGTAGGAAGTCTTGCAGAATCTGCTGCAGAGGTTGTAGGAGTAAATCCACTTTTAGCAAAAGTAGCCTCCTATTATCATGACATAGGAAAAGTTAGAATGCCTGAATATTTTATAGAAAATCAAACGGGCTGTATTAGTAAACATGAAAAACTAAATCCTCATTTAAGTAGTATGATTATAATCTCCCATGTAAAAGACGGAGTCGAGCTTGCTGAAGAATATAATCTACCAGAAATAATAAAGGATGTTATTCAGCAACATCATGGCACTTTTCTGATTACTTATTTTTATCAGAAAGCTCTGAAAGAACAGGAATCTCCACCACCTGAGATGGATTATCGTTATCCAGGACCTAAACCGCAAACAAAGCTTGTTGCTCTAATTATGCTTGCAGATGCTATTGAAGCCTCTGCCAGGACTCTTGACGATCCTACTCCTGCAAGAATTTCCAATCTTATAGATAAAATTATAAAAAATATTTTTCTTGATGGACAGCTTGATGAATGTGAGATTACGCTAAAAGATTTAATAGAAATTAAAAAGAGATTTGAACATGTATTAACTGGGATTTTTCATAGAAGAATTCCCTATCCAGAAATACAAAATAGAGAAAGAAAGATTGAAAATCTTAGTTGAAGTTCTTAATAGACAAAGAAAGATTAAACTCTCATCGAAGAGATTAAAAAAAATTGCAAGTCAAATAATAAAATATTTATATCAGTCCAAAGAATTCAGCAAATTTCAATTTGAGAAAAATCAAATTCTAACGATATCAATAGTTTTAATAGGTAACGAAAGAATGAGAGAGATTAATTTTAAATATCGCGGGAAGAAATATGTTACCGATGTTTTGTCCTTTTCATATTTAGAGGATATAAACATATCAAAAGAACTCTATCTCGGAGAGATACTTATTAATCCTGAAAAAGCCAAAATTCAGGCAAGAGAGTATGAAGTCTCTCTATGGCAAGAGATAACTCGCCTTCTTGTGCATGGAATACTTCATCTCCTTGGCTATGACCATGAAGTATCAGAAAAGCGTGCAAGAAAAATGCGTAAATTAGAGCAAAAAATTTTATCTAATCTAAAGCCCTAATTCTTCAGGTGTTCCAATTCTACCAAGCACTCCACTTGCAGCAGCAACCCCTGGATTGCTGAGATATACCTCGCTTTCAGGGTGTCCCATTCTACCTACGAAGTTTCTGTTAGTTGTAGCAATTGCTCTCTCTCCTTTTGCAAGAATACCCATATGTCCTCCGAGGCAAGGACCGCAAGTGGGAGGTGAAACCACAGCTTGCGCTTCAATAAATATCTCTATAAGTCCTTCCTTTAATGCTTCCATGTAAATTTTTTGTGTAGCTGGTATAATTATCATTCTTACCTCAGGATGCACTTTTCTTCCCTTCAAAACCGTTGCTGCTTCCCTTAAGTCCTCAAGCCTTCCATTAGTGCATGAACCTATCACTACTTGGTCTATGTTTACGTGAGAAAGCTCATTAGCAGGTTTCACATTAGAAGGAAGATGAGGGCATGCAACTACTGGAGTAATTTTTGAACAGTCATATTCCTTTATTTCATTATAAGTTGCATCTGAGTCTGAATTATAGAATTTATAAGCTCTTTTGGCACGATTTTTCACATAATCTTCTGTAATCTTGTCAGGCACGATTATACCTGCTTTAGCTCCTGCTTCAATTGCCATATTGCACATACTAAATCTCCCACTCATTGGCATTTTGCTAATAACTTCTCCTGCAAACTCCATTGCCATGTAGGAGGCTCCGTCAACTCCAATATCGCCAATGGTGTATAGTATTAAATCTTTTCCACTAACCCATTTTTTAAGCGTTCCATAGTATATGAATTTTATTGTCTCAGGCACTTTAAACCAGCATTCACCTGTTGCCATTGCTATAGCTGCATCTGTAGAACCAACTCCCGTTGCAAAGGCACCTAAGGCTCCATAGGTGCATGTATGACTGTCTGCTCCGATTACAAGGTCACCAGGAAGAACAATGCCTTCCTCTGGAAGAAGGGCGTGCTCAATTCCTACTCTGCCAATTTCATAATAATGCTTAATATTGTATTTTTGGGAGAAAACTTTAAGCATTTTGCATTGTTCAGCAGCTTTTATATCTTTTTGGGGAGTAAAATGATCCGGCACAAGGGCTATTTTTTCTCTGTCAAAAACATCCTTTACTCCGAGCTTTTCAAATTCTTTTATAGCAATAGGAGCAGTAATATCATTTGCTAAGACAATATCAACCTTAGCATTTATTATCTCTCCTGGAGAGACTTCGCTTTGCCCTGCATGTTCAGCAAGAATTTTCTCAGCAATTGTCATTCCCATAAAAACCTCCGAAATCTTTATTTATTTAAAGATTAAAATTTATTATTGCATAACGGTTTTAAAATAATCAAAAATATGAGATGAATAAAATAAGAGATAAGCTTGAAAGATTTTATAATTCTTTTGACTTTCAGTCTGCTGTAAAGAGAGACCCTATAAGATTTCCTAAGATATATAAAAAATCTTTGGATATAGAAATAGCAGGAATTATTGCATCTTCTTTTGCCTATGGAAGTATAAAATGTTTTTGCAATTTTCTTGAGGAACTTTTTAATATTATGGGTCAGCACCCTTCAGACTTTATATTAAATTTAAATCCCGCTTCTTTGCTGAAAAAGTTGTCTATTAAATACAGATTCAGTAGTGTTTATGATATTGTTGCCTTTCTTTTTATTCTTAAAGAGTTGATTCATCAGTCTCCTAAAAAATCTCTGGAATATTATTTTCAATCTGACAGTCAGATTCAGAAAATTTCCAGTTTTGTTCAATCAGCATTGAAAGTAGATTTGAAGCCTATATATGGAAAAAATATAAAAACTCGCGGCTTACTGCACTTCTTCCCAGATCCAATTAAAGGTAGCCCCTGTAAAAGAATTAATCTTTTTCTCCGATGGATGGTTAGAAAAAGGGATGTAGATTTTGGTTTATGGAATACAATTAAACCAAATGAGCTAATTATTCCCCTTGATGTGCATATATGGAGAGTTTCTAAAAAGTTAGGTCTTACTGAAAGAAAAGGTCAAAGTATCCGAACTGCCCAAGAAATCACTGATTATTTAAGAGAAATAGAGCCAGAAGACCCTCTAAAATATGACTTTGTCCTCTGTCACGGTGATATTAATTCGTTTATATAGGATTTTTAATTAAAGTTTAACATTCATTTAATCTTTTTT
>FQKF010065694.1_pt1 | contig 13913 bp, 10 predicted proteins | sample 1504521 | NCBI WGS metagenome assembly FQKF01 (sample SAMEA4475357, study PRJEB15587) | soil metagenome | biome: Soil; feature: Field | place: India | collected 2015-03-11 | depth 0 m
TGTGGCCGAAGACCATCAAACCAAAAATGCAAAAATTTTATCCGACAGAAAAGCAGCCGTATTAATCCATGAAATGAATATTACCGATGATTTACTTCCCGCTATCAAACAATTGTTAAGCGACGATATGCAGAGAAAACAAATCGAACAAAATGCTTTTTTGCTGGCCAAGCCCAATGCATCCTCCGACATAGCTAAAATAATTTTGGAATTGGTAAAATGAACAGTCGCTTATTGAAATATAAATTTGTTTATTTCATCGGTATTGGAGGTATAGGGATGAGCGCTCTTGCCCGATTTTTTAAACGAATGGGCAAAGATGTTGAGGGATATGATAAGGTTCCTTCTTCCATAACCGATGCTCTGCAATCCATCAATGTCGGATGTTATTTTGATGAAAACAAAAAACGTTTGAGTGAGAAACTGAAGCGCTTTTCAAAAGATGAAGTATTAATTATTCATACTCCGGCTGTGCCAAAAACGCATGAAGAGTATGTTTGGCTGAAAGAGAACAATTTTCTCATCAGAAAGAGAGCGGAGGTGTTGGGGGAAATCAGTAGAAGCTTTAGAACCATTGCTATAGCCGGAACACATGGTAAAACAACTACCACTACCTTCATCACGCATTTGCTCAAAACGGCAGGGCTGCAGGTTGTTTCTTTCATGGGAGGCATATCGGGGAATTACAAAACCAATTTATTGTTGCCCGATAATTTTTCCGATACTTCGGAGACATGGATGGTTGCGGAAGCAGACGAATATGACCGATCTTTTCTTCATCTCGATCCTGAAATCGGCATCATCACGTCCACCGATCCCGACCATCTGGATATTTATCATGATGAAAAATTTTTCAAAGAAAGCTTTCTTCAGTTTGCTGCATTGTGTAAGCGCTTCATTATTGTTAACAAACATGTTGAAAATGAATTTTTGTCTGTTGAAAACCGAATAACTTACTCCATAAATTTAAATAGCACATGCTGTGTACGTTCTTTGAATGTTTCGAATGCATCTTCCTTGTTTGTTCCGGAAGTAGAAAAGCAATTGATGCATGAAATGCAGTTGAATGTTCCCGGAATGCATAATTTGGAAAATGTTCTTGCCGGAATTTTGTTGGGAAAAAAAATCGGCTTAAGTGAAGAAGTGATAGCCGATGCCGTTAAGACATTTAAAGGAGTTGAACGAAGATTTGATATCAGAGTCAGGCATCCGCAAATGGTTTATATTGATGATTATGCCCATCACCCCACCGAAATTCAGGCCACGCTGAATGCCGTAAAGAATTATTTTCCGGGGAAAAAATTACGGGTCATTTTCCAGCCGCATCTATACTCGCGCACCCGTGATTTTATGGATGGCTTCGCTGAAAGTTTATCATTGGCCGATGAAGTATGGTTGATGGATATCTATCCGGCAAGGGAAGAACCAATTAAGGGAATTACGTCCGACGTTCTTTTGGAAAAAATAAAAATCAAAAACAAAAAATTAGTCAACAGGGAATATGCATGGGAACATTGCATGGATGGTGAACCCGAAATTATCATGACCATGGGTGCGGGCGATATCGATCGGTTGGTGCCACTCATCGAAAATAAAATAAAAAAATATTTAAATATTGATTCGTAAAAAACACATATTCAAAAAAATAATGCGCATGGCCATGCCGCTTATGGCCGTGCTTTTCTATTTTACATTATTGTCATTTTCTACGGAAAAATTAAAAGAGAAACAATTTAATAAAGTACAGGTTAAGGTGTATCCGGAATATCTGAAATTCATTGGTACTTCCGATATCCGGGAATTTCTCGGAAAAAATGAAACCGGGAAGGTTTCGTTCAGATACAATGAAATTTTTGAGTCCTATAATAAGTTAAAAACCAATGCGTGGTTACAACATGCCTGTATTTATCAAAGCAAACCGGATGAATTGATGGTTGAATGTAACCAACGCAGGCCCTTTTTTAGAATTCAAAACATAGAAGGTCATCATTTATACGTGGATAGTTTAGGTAATTTGTTTCCCGCAGTTAATGATTTTGCCTGTAAGGTTCCTTTTGCAGGTGGGTATCTGTTTGAAAATTATGGTCGACACAAGGAATTTAACATCAAAAATCAAATTCAAAAAAATTCGTCGCTATCTAAGGTATTTCATACTTCCGATATTTGGAGAGTTTTGAATGAAATCAGTAAGGACAGTTTATTGTCGGTCATGATTCAAAACATATACGTGGATAAAACCGGTGAAATTATTTTGATACCCAATGTCGGCAAGCATAAAGTTTATTTAGGGAAAGCCGATCGGTTGGAGAGTAAGTTAAAAAAACTTTCAATTTTTTACAAAGAGGCCTATTTGAAATCGCCTTCTGCATTAAATTACTCTAAAATATCCTTACAATATAAAAACCAGATCGTATGCACAATGAAGTAAGCATGGGGAACTTAAATGAAAACATGGAACAATTTCCGATTGTGGTTGGCCTTGATATCGGAACCACCAAGATAGCGGCATTTGCCGGTCGCAGGAATGCCCATGGAAAAATCGAGATTTTGGGTATGGGACGCACGGAGTCCTACGGAGTATTGCGTGGGGTGGTTGCCAATATTGAGCTCACTGTTCAGGCCATTAAAAAGGCATTGGCTCAGTTGGACACCAAAGCCAATTTGGAAATACAAGAGGTGGTGGTGGGTATTGCCGGACAGCACATAAAAAGCATTCATCACCGTGATATGATTACGCGAAGTAACATTGACGGTGAAATATCAGAGGATGACGTAAGACAATTAACCGACAATATTTACAGAATCACGATGAATCCGGGCGAGGAAGTCATTCATGTTATTCCTCAGGAATACACCATTGATAATGAACCCGGAATAAAAAATCCCATAGGTCACACCGGCATTCGTCTTGAAGGAAATTTCCACATCATTACCGGTCAGGTCAACCCCATTAAAAATATTTACAAATGCGTTACCCGTGCCGGATACGAGGTAAGCGGTTTATATCTTGAGCCCATTGCCAGCGCTGAAGCCGTATTATTTCCGGAAGAAAAAGAAGCCGGCGTGGCTCTGGTGGATATCGGAGGCGGTACTACGGATATTGCCATATTCTATGACGGCATCATCAGGCATACAGCAGTAATTCCTTTTGGCGGTAATATCATCACCGAAGATATTAAAGAGGCCTTTAAGCTAATTCATGCTCAGGCAGAAAAATTGAAGGTGAAATTCGGTTCTGCCTTACCCCTCGACTCGGCCAAAAATCAAAAAGTTACCATAAGTGGAATTGCCGGCAGGCCGCCAAAGGAGGTTTCGTGTTATACGTTGGCACAAGTTATTGAAGCGCGCATGAAAGAAATTTTGGAAATTGTGGAGTATGAAATAAAATCCTCAGGATTGGAAAAGAAATTGTCGCAGGGAATAGTTGTAACGGGCGGGGGCTCCATGTTGGCGAATCTTACTAAACTGATGACATATCAGTTGGCCATGGATTGCCGGTTGGGAAGCCCGAATGTTCACCTGGCCGGTGAACAAAATGAACTGAAAAATCCCATGTATGCCACCGGAATAGGTTTGGTGATGAAAGGTTTGGAAGAAGAAGAAAAAAAGTTGAAATACTTACAAGCCAAATTGAAGGAACAGCGGGTAAAAGAGGCGGAGATAAAAGACCACGACAGGAAGAAAAAAATGTTTGATTTTTTATCTAATTTAAAACAAAAAGTGGAAGGGTGGATAGAAGATGATTTGGATTAACCCATAAATACAAAAATTATGATTCAATTTGAATTACCCGAGGAAAAAAGCTCCATCATTAAGGTGATGGGCGTGGGCGGTGGCGGAAGCAACGCCGTTAATCACATGTTCAGAATGGGCATAAAGGGCGTGGATTTTATAATTTGCAATACGGATATACAGGCCCTGAACGAAAGTCCTGTTCCCAACAAAATTCATCTTGGAAAAATAAAAACCAAGGGTTTGGGAGCGGGCTCCAAACCTGAAGTTGGTAGGGATGCCGCATTGGAAAGCGAAGAAGAAATTAGAAAAATTTTATCCGATAACACCGAAATGGTTTTCATTACGGCCGGTATGGGAGGCGGAACCGGAACCGGTGCGGCTCCCGTTATTGCTTCCATTGCGCGCGAGTTGGGAATTCTTACGGTGGGCATCGTAACCCTGCCTTTCACGTTTGAAGGAAAAAAGAGAAAAATGCATGCCGAGGAAGGCCTCAAAGAACTTAGAAAACATGTGGATACACTTTTGGTAATTTGTAACGATAAGCTAAGGGAATTGTATGGAAATCTGAAAATGAAAGAAGCTTTTGCTCATGCCGATAATGTCCTGACGAATGCCGCTAAAAGTATAGCCGAGCTTATCAGTACGCATCTGCACATCAATGTGGATTTGAATGACGTTAGAACGGTAATGAAAGACAGTGGTTTGGCTTTGATGGGTACGGCCGTAGCCAGCGGAGAAAATCGTGCCATGAAAGCCGTTCAGTCCGCATTGGCCTCTCCATTGTTGAATGATAACGATATCGTCGGTGCACGCCATGTATTGCTCAATATTATGACCGGTTCCGATGATATCGATATGGATGAATTTACGGCTATCACCGAATATGTGAACGAAGCCAGCGGAAATACGGCAGAAGTGATATTCGGATACGGCACCGACCCCTCACTGGGCGATACGGTGAGTGTTACCATTATTGCCACCGGTTTTCAGTCCAACCAATCTGCCGGTAAAAGCTCGACTCATGAGACGGTACACTCATTAACCAATAACGAAGATGTTTTAATACCGGGGTCAGAGGAAAATGCCAATTTGAGTTATCCGGCGGATACCATGAAAGAAGGATTTGTTCAGATTGAAATAAAAGAAGAAAGCACACCGGAGTTGTCTCAAAAGAATGATTTTGAAATGAAGCTCACTTCCAATGAAGTTAAAAATGAGGAAGAACAAGTAAAAATTCTCAATCTGGACGACGAAGAGAAAAACCCGGGGGTTGATACTTCCGGTTTTGTCTCATCCATACAAGAAACCAAGGCCGAGGAACCCAATCCCGGGCTTGACAACATCAAAACACAGAAGGAAAATCTTGAATTGGTGAAAGAACGCATCCGTCAGTTAAAAAACATTGCAAAGGCCTATAAAAATCCGGAAATGTTAAATAAGTTGGAAAAAGAACCTGCCTATTTACGTCAGAACATAAACAACGAAGATTTGCAGTATTCCGGAGAAGAAGAGTCGCATTCCCGTTTTACGATAGATGAAGAGGACGGAAAACCGAAAATTAAGCCCAATAATTCTTTTTTACACGGTCAGCCCTCTTAAAACAGGAAAGAAAAATATTCATGCCCTTGATGTTTTAACGTCATCAAGGGCTTTCTTTTTTTGAAAATTTGCCTTTTATTTGGTAAAATTATCCGAAGCATTATTGTTGTTTTCTTATGTACAAATGTCTCTAAATTCATACGATTAATTTCCTATCTTTGCACACCCAAAAATCGTATGCAGTCAAATATTACTTTTACCATGATTAAACCCGATGCTGTTCGCGACAACAATATCGGTCCCATCCTTAACATGATCAATAAAGCGGGATTTCGAATCATTGCCATGAAATTTACCCGCCTGAGCAAAGAAAAAGCCGGCGCATTTTATGCCGTTCATAAAGAAAGACCGTTCTTCGGAGAGTTGGTGGATTACATGAGCAGCGGGCCTATTGTGGCGGCCATACTCCAAAAAGAAAATGCCGTGGCCGACTTCCGTAAGCTCATCGGCGCCACCGATCCGGCCAAAGCCGAGGAAGGAACCATTCGCAAACTTTTCGCCAAATCCATCGGTGAAAATGCCATTCACGGTTCCGACAGCGACGAAAATGCCCGTATAGAAGCAGCTTTCTTCTTCTCGGAACTCGAAAGGTTTTAATTCGAAATTTTTTAAATTTACTTTCATGGAAGCATTGGAAAAAGTAAGTAAAGATTACCAGGCACAATTAGGTGAATGGATTAAGCACGAAAAGAAAGCCGTTGACCTCATTACTTTCGTGAGCAAATTATGGCTTGAACGTTCCATTGAACTGGTTCTTTTTCGTAATCAATTACACGACCGTTCAGCCAGTGAGATCATGAACCTGCACCTCTATGCCAAAAATATAGTTAAAAAGCCTATTACCGTTCATGATACGGCCATGTTGGCTGAAGCTATTTATAATTCCGATCTCGGCCCCAGTCGAATAGATATCGGAAAATTGGCCTATGAGTGGCATACCGAACAGGCCGAATATCCGGATGTTAAGCAATTTATAAATATTAAACTTGGTCCTCTTAAGGCCAACGGCCACTCCATAAAGCCCAAAGATGTGGTGCTTTTTGGTTTTGGAAGAATCGGCCGATTGGCGGCCCGTGAATTGATTGCACAAGCCGGAAAAGGCGAACAACTTCGCCTGCGTGCCATCGTAACCCGCGGTAATTCCGATGAAGAAATCATAAAGCGTGCCGACCTGCTTCGTACCGATTCGGTGCATGGACCTTTCCCGGGAACCGTCATTGAAGATTTGGAAAATAAAGCCCTTATCATTAACGGGCACACGGTTTATATGATTTCGGCCAATAATCCGGAAGATGTGGATTACACACAATACGGCATTAACGATTGCCTCATCATCGACAATACCGGTGTTTTTCGCGATGAGGCCGGACTGAGCCGTCATCTGAAAGCCAAGGGTGTGGATAAAGTGCTTCTGACCGCGCCCGGTAAAGGAAACATACCCAATGTGGTACATGGTGTAAACCATGAAAGTGTGGATAACAAAAATCATAGGATTTTTTCAGCGGCCAGTTGTACCACCAATGCCATTATGCCCATTTTATACGTTATTAACAAAGAACTCGGTATTGAAAAAGGGCATATCGAAACCGTACATTCCTACACGAACGACCAGAATTTATTGGACAACTATCACAAAAAATACCGTCGTGGACGCAGCGCCCCGTTAAATATGGTTATTACCGAAACCGGTGCCGAAAGCGCCATTAAAAAAGTGCTTCCCGAACTCTCGGGAAAGTTTACGGCCAACTCCGTTCGTGTACCCACGCCCAATGTTTCTTTGGCCATCATCAATGCCACCATCTCAAAGGAAGTTACCAAGGAAGAAGTAAATGAAATTGTTCGTAAATATGCTCTGGAGGGTAAGCTGGTGGAACAGATTCAATATGCCTTCAGTAATGAATTGGTAAGTTCGGACGTGATTGGAAATCCTTGTCCGAGCGTATTCGACAGCCAGGCCACCATTGTATCTCCGGATAAAAAGTCGGTGGTGTTGTATGTGTGGTACGATAACGAATACGGCTACACACGTCAGGTTATCCGCTTTGCAAAGCATATTTGTGAAGTGAGAAGACCGGTGTATTATTAATTAACTCATGAGCAAAATCTTAATTGAAAATTTTGGTCCTATAAGGAATAAAAATTCTGTATGGATAGATTTTAATAAAGTTACATTGTTTATAGGAGAACAAGGATCAGGAAAAAGCTCTGCAGCAAAATTAATTTCGGCTTTTACATGGATTGAGAAAGCATTGGTACGTGAAGATTTAAAAATCGAAGATATACAATCTGATAATTTTTTAAAAAAAAAATTATCTTATCACCGACTTGAAAATTACATAAATCCAAATATTAAAATATCTTTTTCGGGAGATGCTTATGATTTGAATTATGTTGATGGTAAATTTGAAATTAAATTTAAATCTTTACAAAATTATGATTACCCTCAAATTCTTTATATACCTTCTGAAAGAAACTTTATTTCCTATGTCAGAAAACCTCGTGAATTGACTCTCTCTTCACAATCACTATTAGATTTTGTTACTGAATATATAAATGCATTAGATTCTCTTACAGAAGATGTTTTGCTACCCGATAAAAATACTTTTCTGAAATTTGATAAAAAAAACGACTCTGTTTATATAAAATCCGATAATTATGAAATTAAAATTTCAGAAGCTTCCAGTGGTTTTCAATCGCTTGTTCCATTATTTTTAGTTTCAAAATATATTTCAGACTTAATTGCGAATAAGTATTTTGAACCCATGAATGTATTGGGAATCAAAAGATTTATGAATGAAATAGATATTATTCTTAATGATAAAAATCTAACAGAGGAACAGAAAAAAATAGCCCTCTCATTAATTTCAAAAAAGTACAGTAAAAGTGCTTTTATTAATATTGTTGAAGAGCCGGAGCAAAATCTTTTTCCTTTAAGTCAAAAAAATATACTTTTTTCTTTACTTAAGTTTAATAATTCAACAGCAACCAATAAATTATTAATTACAACACATAGTCCTTATTTGATTAATTATCTTTCATTGGCAGCAAAAGCATATAAATTACATGAGTTATTAATAGTAAATTCTAAACATAAGAACAATGATATAAATTTATTCTTGGATTTAAGCAGAATCGTGCATCAGGAAAGTGCTGTCGATGGAAGACAAATCGTAATCTATAGCTTTGGCGGTGATGGTGAAATAAATAAAATTGAAAATGTAGATGATATACCATCGGATGATAATATCCTAAATAAAACCTTAGAATTTATAAATGATGAATATTCCGCTTTGTTGGAAATTGAAAGTAAAATATGCAGTTAGCGTTGATCCCACAGAATTGTATTACAATAACCAATCAGACCTTTTTTGGTATTTGCGATAATATCAATGACCCTCAAAAACCAACTTTTATAGATACGAATATTTCTAATATTAACGCATGGGATGTTTTAGTAGAAAATAATAATAAAAAAATCATCAACTTTATTGCTATAGATAATTGTTTTCTAGCAAACGAAAACATAAGAAGGTGCGATTGTGCTTTAGATTACGATGATAAATTTGTTCTAATAGAAATAAAAAAAACTAAAAGAAAAGGTAGTAAATGGATTACGGATGCCGAGAGCCAAATCATATCAACCTTAGAGTATTTTAAAAAAAATAAAATATTAAGTGAAAGCAAAATTCTTAAGGCATATATATCTAATAAACAAAAACCATATTTTCGTTTCAGTCAGATGAATAGAATGGATAACTTCATTAAGCAATATAATTGTTTGTTAAGAATAGAAAATAAAATTGTTATACAATGATAAAAAAATATGAGACCTTTGCAAAACTCGGTTTTTTATATAATTTAAAAATTTTGACTGTATTGAAACTCTTTGTTTTGAGTAACTTTAGAAAATTAGATATTTTTTATTTATATTCTAAGAAGGTTCGGCAACGGTCACACTGTTTTATTTTTATTATCTATATTTTTATAATGCATATTAAAATCACTTCGCAATTCTCTCCCGAAGTTCATTTAAAAAATATCCGCAAACTCACTTCCGGAGGCGACAATGCCGAGGCCTATTTCAGCCCCGACGGCAAAATGCTGACGCTGCAAATAACCCATCCCGAAAAAAATATTCCCTGCGACCGGATTTTTTATTTTCAGTTATCCGATACGTCGAACGGTAAGTTACCTCTGCTTAATCCTCTATCGAACGGAAATGGGCGTACCACTTGTTCTTATTTCATGCCCGACGGCAAACATATTCTTTTTGCCTCTACACACGAAAAAAATAAATCTTGCCCTGAGTTTAAAAAACCCGAAGGAAAATACGTTTGGCCGATTTTTAAAGAGTATGATATATATGTGGCCGACCTGAAGGGAAAAATTAAAAAGAACCTCACGAACAGTCCCGGATACGATGCGGAAGCCACCGTTTCGCCTAAAGGAGACAAAATTGTTTTTACCAGCGACCGAAGCGGCGATCTTGAACTTTGGGTTATGGACATCGACGGAAAAAATCCACGTCAGATTACTCATCAATTGGGATATGACGGTGGAGCATTTTTTTCACCCGACGGTAAGAAGATTGTTTTTCGTGCATCCCGCCCTAAAACGGAAGATGAAATCAAAGAATATAAAGAATTGCTTCGGCAGGGTCTGGTGGCTCCGTATAACATGGAGATATTCATGTGTAATGCCGATGGTTCAAACCTGAAACAAATTACGCATCTGGGAAAAGCCAACTGGGCTCCTTTTTTTCATCCAAAGGGCGATCGCATTCTTTTTTCCTCCAATCACCACAGTTCTCGCGGATTCGACTTTCAGATTTACATGATTGATACTTCAGGCCAAAACCTTCAACAAATTACTTATGATAATTACTTTAATGCTTTTCCCATGTTTTCACCCGATGGAAAAAAAATCGTTTTTTCTTCAAACCGTATGGGGTCTAATCCGAAAGAAACCAATGTTTTTATAGCCGATTGGATAGAAAACCCTTCTCCGGATTCACTAAGAATTACTGAAATTAAAAAGCACATCGAATATTTGGCTTCGGATGAACTAAAAGGCCGCGGAACAGGAACTCCCGAAGAAGTGAAAGCATCGGAATACATCGCCGAGCACTTTAAAAGATATGGCCTTAAACCTTTATTCGATTCTTTGGAAAAAAAACAAAGTTATTTTTATTCATTTACTTTTCGGAAGAAAAAAAGTCCGCACGATACTTCCACTTTAAATATGCCGGAAATCAAATCAAGAAATGTAATCGGATACTTAGACAGAAAAGCCCCTAAAACCATTGTCATTGGTGCTCATTACGATCACTTGGGATTAGGACACGACCATAACAGCTTAGACCCCAATCCGGAAGGAAAAATTCATAACGGAGCTGATGACAATGCCAGCGGTACAGCCGGAATGATGGAAATAGCCCGATATTTTGCACTCAACCCTGATTTTAATAAATTCAATTTATTATTCATGGCCTATTCGGGCGAAGAACTTGGATTAATCGGGTCTAAAAAATGGACAGAAAAGCCGAATTATCCTTTAAGTCGCATCGTGGCCATGATTAACCTCGATATGGTGGGGCGCCTCAACGACAGTACCCGTGCACTTATGGTTTACGGTGTGGGCACCAGTCCCGTGTGGGTGCCACTATTAGATAAAATCAATTCCGATTACGGTTTTAAGATTGTCAAAGACAGCAGTGGCATCGGCCCCAGCGACCAAACTTCATTTTATCTTAAAAATATTCCCGTGCTTCACTTTTTCAGCGGTCAGCACAAGGATTATCATAAGCCATCCGACGATGCCGATAAAATCAACTATAAGGGTATGCATAAAATACTCCGGTATATTACTTTGTTTCTGGAAAACATGCCGGCTTACGAACAAATAACATTTACCTCAACCCGAAATCCCGATAAAGGTACTGTCCGCTTTAAGGTAACCATGGGTATCATGCCCGATTATTCCTTTGAAGGAAGGGGCCTTAAAATTGACGGAGTAACGGAAGGAAAACCGGCTTTTAATGCCGGTATAAAACAGGGCGACATTCTGGTCGAATTGAATAAAAAGAAAATCCATACCGTTCAGGATTACATGAAGTTATTGTCGGAATTGGAAAAAGGGCAAAAGGTTCCTGCCAAAATTATCCGTAACAATAAAGAAATAGTCATTAACATTCAGTTCTGAAAAGAACGAATTCTTCGCTTCCTCTTCAATATTTTTAGAATAATCACCCCTAAGTTTCGGGCGATATGCTTCTGAATTTTTCAGCCAGTTGCTTCGATAATTTTTTAACTTCCGGTTGGGCTTTCATTTCCCACATCCAACGATGAAGCCGAAATTCGTGTTTTTCGGGGTCGACAACCGGTGAGGGGTAAACGCTTTCCGTTAGTTGATAAAAATTTTTTTCCATGGCGGTGGCCATCCATGGAGCATGAATCAAATGTTCCGGCATAGGTGAAAGTTCCGGAATCCATTTACGAATAAAGTTCCCTTGCGGGTCATGCTCCATACTTTGTTTTACGGGATTATACTTTCGAATGGTATTGTAGCCCGTAACGCCGGCCTGCATTTGCATTTGAGGAAAATGAATGCCGGGCTCATAATCGATGAACAACTTTGCCAAATGGTATTGTGCTTCCCTCCGGTCCTGTTCCAGATAAAAGCAAAAAAATGAAACAAGCATGGCCCGCATCCGAAAGGTAATCCATCCATCTGTTAAAAGTTTACGCATACAGGCGTCCACCAAAGGGAAACCCGTCAGGCCCTTTTTCCAACGTTCAATTCGTTCATGGTTGTGCTCAATCGGCATATTCTCAAAGTAGGGGTTTATCGCCCGGAATTCATAGGAATAACAATCGGTTTCAAATTTTTGAATAAAGTGCCTCCGCCAGTAAATCCGGCTTAAAAATGCGTCCAGGTGTCGCTTGTTTCGCTTGTAATGCGGATGATTTTTTACCGTTTGCACAACCGCACGGGCGCTGATGTTGCCAAAGGATAAATAATGAGAGAGCCCTGATGAATAAAATTCCGAACTCTCCGGATTAGATATATGAAACAAATATTTTCCGCAGCGATGTTCCAGGAAGTCCGATAAATGTTCCTTAGCCGCTTCTTCACCAACTTTTATGCGAAGGGGTTCTTTATGAATGAGATGCAGAAAAGAATGGGGAATTTGAAATATTTTTTCTGTTTGCGGCAAGGTTATGGCATGACCTAAAACCCCATTTTCTATTCTTTCATATTCATATAGTTCGTTTAATCTTTGTGAACTTAATAAAGATTTACCGCCCCGCACTATGCCGTCTTGAGGAATTTCATGGAAAATTATTCCGTTTTCCTTACAAAATTTTCTTATTTTTTTATCTCGTTCAAATGTCAGAAATGTACCGTACTCTTCGTAAGCAATTAATTTTTTTACATAGTAGCCGTTGTTTTTCAGATATCCCAAAAAGTGAATGACTTCATCATAAATGATATGCAAACGGCATTGGTATGTTTGATGAATTTTTCTGTCGAAGGCGATGGCATTTAAATAAAATAATTTCCAATACCGCATGGAACGTTCGGGAGCATTTAACAGTGAGGGTTCAATGAATGAACAAATTATGTAAGGTATCCCGTTTTTTTCGGCTTGTTGTAATGACAGGTTATCATTAAGACGAAAATCCTTTTTTATCCAAACCACATTCAGTTCCATTGAACAACTTCATTTTAAATAACGACTCGTAATTTTTTTAATCAATGTAATATCTTTTTTTTCCAATTGCGAAACCATCACCGACATGCGCGGGTTTTTCCGGAAATAATTTTTATAGTCGTGAATAAATAACCAATAAAAGGCATCCAGTATTTCACACCATGTGTCTTTTTTGAGGGAACTCATTTTATGGACATAATTTGATGAACATATGTAGGGCTTGGTTGACATCATACCTCCATCTGCAAATTGCGACATACCGTAAACATTAGGCACCATTACCCAATCGTAGGCATCAATGAATTGCGTCATGAAAAACTCATAAACTTCATGCGGATGAATCCTGAATAGCAACATACCGTTTCCGAGCAGCATCAGGCGTTCAATATGATGTGCATAGGCGTATTTTTGAATCTTTTCCAAAACAAGCCGAAAAGGTTCGGCTTTTGTTGCAAATTCAAAAAAAATTTCACCTCGTCCTTTTTCGAATTTCCAGATGTTTGAATGGCGTTGTTGTGTGCCTATACGCCAATAAATCCAACGGATGTATTCCCTCCATCCGATAATTTGACGAACAAAACCCTCTAAAGATGAATAATCAGGCAAGGAAACATGTGCCGCGTGTTCAATGATGGCATTCAGCAATTCACGAACATCCAGCATGCCGTTGTTTAAGACACACGAAAGGTTAGAATGAAATAAAAACGGACTTCGAAAATCTATGGCATCCTGATAAGGTCCGAAACCTGATAATGAATAATTAATAAAAAACTCTGATTGCTGACGGGCATCATCAAACGTTAACGGAAATGGTGAATGGTCGCTTAGGATCCCGGGGTTGGATTTAAATTCTTTTTCAATTTCG
>FQKF010023118.1_pt1 | contig 13883 bp, 8 predicted proteins | sample 1504521 | NCBI WGS metagenome assembly FQKF01 (sample SAMEA4475357, study PRJEB15587) | soil metagenome | biome: Soil; feature: Field | place: India | collected 2015-03-11 | depth 0 m
CGACCTCCACGTCCCGAACGTGGCGCGCTAGCCAACTGCGCTACACCCCGAAAAGTATAGCAAAGATAAGAAAATGTTTTGCATTAGGTGGTTCCTAAAAAGTTAATTTTATTAAACTAATCCTATTCATGCGAAATTATTGGCCTGATCAAAGTCGACTGTTGCAAAATAGTCGTCCATTGTTTCTGCTCGCCTAATTTGTATCAGGCTTCCATCGGGCCTTAATAGTATTTCGGCCGAACGTAACTTGGCGTTATAGTTAAAACCCATGGCATGTCCATGTGCCCCTGTATCGTGTATTACCACAATATCGCCGGGTTCAAGTTCGGGAAGCATTCTATCAATAGCAAATTTGTCGTTGTTTTCGCAGAGAGAACCAGTTACATCGTATTTTACATGATGGGGTAAGTTTTCTTTATCAATTACGGTAATATGATGATATGCGCCATACATGCCTGGACGCATTAAATTTTGCATACTGGCATCAAGCCCGGCATAACGTTTATATGTGTTTTTGATATGGATCACTTTTGCAACTAAAACGCCGTAAGGGCCTGTAATGGCACGACCCGATTCAAGATATATTTTTAAATCGGGATGTCCGTTGGCTTTAATTATTTTCTGGTATTGAGACTGAATACCTTCACTCAATGTTTTCCACGATATAGGTTTATCGCCTGGACGATAAGGTATTCCAATGCCTCCACCTAAATTCACAAAATCAAACGTGATACCTACTTTTTTTGAGATTTCTATAACTAAATCAAAAATCAAATGTGCGGTTTCAAAAAAGTATTTCGGATCTAATTCGTTCGATGCTACCATGGTATGAATTCCAAACCGTTTAATGCCGCTTTCTTTTGCTTTACGGTATGCTTCAAACATCTGGTCGCGAGTGAGGCCATATTTTGCTTCTTCGGGGTGCCCAATAATTGCATTTCCTGATTTAAGAGGTCCCGGGTTATACCGAAAACATATTAAATCGGGTAAGCCTGCATGTTTAGCTAGATAATCAAAGTGGGTAATGTCGTCCAAATTAATAATTGCTCCTAACTCACGGGCTTTTATGAATTCTTCAGCCGGGGTATCGTTCGAAGTAAACATAATATTTTCTCCCTTGATACCTACCTTTTCAGCTAAAACCAATTCGGGTAATGAGCTACAATCGGCTCCAAAGTTTTCGTCTTTTAATATTTTTACAATCACCGGATTTGGCGTGGCTTTAACAGCAAAGTATTCTTTAAAACCTTTATTCCATGAGAAAGCTTCGTTTAATTCTCTTGCATTTTTCCGAATAGCTTGTTCATCATATAAATGAAATGGTGTCGGAAATTTTTGAACAGCTTCTTTAATAATTCGACTTGGAATTGTTAGTTTTTTTTGATCCATAAAAAGAAAAAATTTCAATCGATTAACTTATTTTCAATAGCAAACATAACAAGTTGAGCAGTATTTTTTGTATTAGTTTTTGCCAGTAAATTTGAGCGGTGTTTTTCGACCGTTCGTTTACTAATAAACAAGGTATCTGCAATTTCCTGATTCGATAATCCTTTACATATATATTCAAGTACTTCTTTTTCGCGTTGTGAGAGATGAATATCGGGTATGTTGGGTTTGGTTACCGATTTAATGTTTTTTACTACATTATATAATATCTCGGGCGAAAAATATGTCTCTCCTTTATAAACTTTGCGTATGGCATTAGTTACTTCATTTATTTCTGAATTTTTTAAAATAAATCCTTTAACTCCAGCTTCAATCATTCGATAATAATATTCTTCTTCACCATACATCGATAATGAAATGGTTTTAACCAAAGGGTAATGTTGGGTTATATATCGGGTTGCTTCAAATCCATTTATAACAGGCATTTCAATATCAATTAATACAACATCGACTGGTGTAGTGGATAACATTTCAATAAGCTGGCTACCATTCGCAGCTTCTCCTACTACTTGTAAGTCAGGATAGTTCGAGAGCAACATTCGAAGACCGTTTCGAAAAAGCGCATGGTCATCAGCTATAACTATCCTTATTGGTTCCATTTTGTAAACTATTAGAGTAGCTCACAAAGTTATTTTAATTTTAAGAAAAATAAAAAAGCCTTCGCATGATGAAGGCTTAAATATTAAAGAATATGTAATTTAAAATTATAAACTGTTGACATACTTGGCCAGGCTACTTTTTAAGTTAGCTGCTTTATTGGCATGAATTACATTCTTTTTGGCTAACTTGTCAAGTAATGATGTTACTTTTGGTAACAATGCCTGTGCTTCGGTTTTGTCTTTTAATGTTCTTAAACGTTTTACAGCATTTCGTGCTGTTTTTGCATAATACCGATTTTCTAATCTTCGACTTTCGGTTTGTCTAATTCTTTTTTCTGCCGATTTATGGTTTGCCATTGTAATTAAACTTTTCTTCTTTAATTAAACTTTTATATTTGAGGCTGCAAATGTAAATATCTTTTTTAAATTATTAAAAAAATTATTGAAAAAGTTTTTGAAAAGCATCTCATTAATAAATTGTAGTTACTATGCATTATGGTATATTAGCCTTTCGATTTAAAAACAAAATCTTTTAATAATAATGACCATTTTAGATTTTTATTATAAAATTTTGTTGGTGTTTTAAATTCGCTGGCTAAATTATTATCAGTTATCAAATAACGGTCGGTTTGTTTTAGTATATCGTTTTTTAAATTAACATGAAACTGACTGTTTGCTATTTGTTCCATAGTTTGCATTGAGATTGTGTCAGATTGGTATACTTGTTGTCCTTCAATATAAAAATTTTTCAAAGCATTAAGCTTTTCTTGAAAATCTTCAGGAAAAGGATGATCGCTGCAGGCAACAAAATTACTATATCGAGTAATAAAATTAAATACATGAGCGGCGGTGTATACAATATCATCCGAACCTGTTGTATTGTAATACATTACTCCCCCTGGTAATAAATGTTGTTTACACAGTTCCAAAAATTCTTTCGATACCAGATTATTTATTTGACTACGCCAATGGTATGTAGTATTCATCAAAATAAAATCAAATTTTTTATCCGTACGGCTTAGCCATCTGCGACCATCATCAATATGAATATTCACTTTTGGGTTATTTAATATGCCAATATGTGAAGGATATTGCTTAATTAATTGGATATACCCCGGATTAATTTCTACAACATCGAGTAATTTTAGGTTCTTATTGAAGGCCAATACGTTAGTCCATGAGCCCGAGCTTAATCCAATTTCTAAAATAGTATCGGCATCGGGTTTGAGCGCTAAAACTGCATATGCGCGATCTATCATATTTCTATTATGTGAAAGTGTATAGTTTATTCGACCGTCGTATAAACCACCACCAATCACAACATCATCTCCTTCTTTTTCCTCAATAACAGAAATAATTCCATGTCGATTCTGAATTATATGTTTTAGAGGTTGACCCCAATACCATTCCTGATATTGTATTTTTTCAAAAAGGTGATGATATAATTTATTAAAATTTAGTAACAATATGATAGTTCCTATAAATATAACCGGCTGATAAATTTTCTTGATTGAAAATTTTTCAATAGAAAAAATGTATAATGTCAATGCCAATGCAAAGGATAGAATAGTCAAAAAAAGAGTATTTTTCTCAAATGATAAAATATCCAGTAATATGAAACCTGTAATAATAGGGCCAAGGGTTGATCCTAATATGTTAGCAAAATATATCCATGATACTTGTTTTCCAACTCCAAATCCTGATTTAATAGCAAAATGAGTAATTACCGGGAAGTTAATACCCATTAATAGCGAAATTAATCCTGCAACCAGATAAATTACAGTACTTGTTTTTAAACTATGAATTTTAACAGCAAGTTGACCAAAAATAGGTATACTTATAAAATATAATATGGTGGCCGACAATATAATCCATGCTAAGGCGAAAATAATCTTTTTATCACTTAGTCTTTTACATAACCATGATGCAATTAAGGAGCCTAAAGCTATCCCTACCAATACTGCACCTACAAGCATACCAAAAACTTCAGCTTTTCCACCAGTCATATAACCAACTAATCGAATCCATAATATTTCCTGACTCATTGCTATATAACCAGTAAGAAATGAAATAAATAACATAAAAATAAATAACCCATTAACATTTAATAATGGTTTTTTATCTTCTTCGTTTGTGTCAAGTTTAGGATTATTGTTAAAAATAAATTTTAAACCAAATGCAGAGACAAGTAAATTACAGATTGATGCAAATAGTACAGCAAAACTCATGCTTGTATAAATAAACAATACTTTAACTGTAAAAAAACTTGCTAATGCTGATCCAATTGTATTAATGAAATATAAGAACGATACTGTTGAACCAACTTTTTTTATTGTTTTATGAAAATATTCTACTAAAATGGGTAAAGTTGCTCCCATGCAAATAGTTGGTATCAATAAAATTGCATAAATTATTATTAATATCAGCAAAGGAGAGGAATGCAAAGTTGAATGATAAATTAGTTCGAAAAGACTTAAACTAAAAAGTCCAAAAATTCCAATTATAGCTTCACATGCTGAAAATAGATGAGGTAGATATTTTGGATATTTTTTCGATAATAAACCGCCGATTAAAGCCCCAATTCCTAAACCAAGTAAAAATATTGATACAATTACAGTAACTGTTTCAATATTTACCCCAAAAAATTTAAAAAGTACTCTTTGCCATACTACCTGATAAATTAAAGCAGCAAATCCTGATAGAAAGAACAACATATACAATCTATGGTTGGGAATTTTATTTTCATTCATGCTTAAATTGCTGTATGTAGCATAAAAATTGAATAAAATATACATTTGAATAACTAAAATAAGGGTAATAATTAAAAAGAAGTTAATTTTGAATCCCAGGTAGCCCATACCAGTTAAAAGTAGTGGTAGAAAAATCCATAACTCCTTGGTAAAGTAATGATGTAGATTTTGTTTAAGCAATGGATTTTTCATTAGAAAATAATAAATTATAAAACGATATGTATAAATGATCAGAGTTAACAAAATACCACCTGCTAATATTCTAATATTCATATTATACTTAGCCCAAATATCCGCAGTTAATAATTCGCTAATTGACTTACCTGCTTCTTCAATCTGAAGGGAAAACCAGTTAAGTTGAAAGTTTATTCCGGCAAAGGCAACAATTAAAATGAATATTAATTCATTGATTAAATTGTCTTTGAAAATTTGTGATAATACTTTTTTCATATAATCTTTTTTTGATAATTATTTAAAAATGTTCATTTATTTATTAAATCAAAGTAACAAATATATATGTATTATTTTAATTTTTATTTGCTCATCACTTTTCAATTAAAAACCATAAATTCGCTGCTTAAAATAAATTTATATGTATCCAGCGTTACGAAAAAAAAATACATGGGTAGGTTGGCTGGTTTTTATTATTGCAGCCACCACTTATATTCTTACGGTTGAACCAACATCAAGCTTGTGGGATTGCGGTGAATTTATCGCTACATCGTATAAACTTCAGGTAGGACACCCACCTGGCGCTCCTTTTTTCATGTTATTGGCACGCTTTTTTTCAATTTTTGCCGGTAGTAATTACGAGTTGGTTGCACGTTTAATTAATTACATGAGCGCGCTGGCTAGTGCTTTTACCATTTTATTTCTTTTCTGGACAATTACTCATATAGCTTATAAAATTTTAGTATCACGTAAAACAAACCTCGATATAGCCGATGAAATTATAATTTTGGGTAGCGGCATACTGGGTGCACTGGCCTATACATTTTCTGATACCTTCTGGTTTTCAGCAGTTGAAGCAGAGGTATACGCTATGTCGTCACTTTTTACTGCTGTGGTATTCTGGGCAATATTGAGATGGGAAGACTCATTTGACCAGAAATTTAACCTTCGATGGATAGTACTAATAGCTTATTTAATGGGTCTATCAATTGGTGTACACCTATTAAATTTATTGGCTATACCGGCTATTGTCATGGTATATTATTTTAAAAAGTACCCTTTTAGCTGGAAAGGTTTTTTTAGTGCGTTTGTTGTTTCTATTGGTATTCTGGCATTTATTATGTATGGTCTTATACAGGGCCTGGTAGTAATAGCTTCAAAGTTTGAACTTGTTTTTGTCAATTCTTTTGGATTTCCTTATAATTCAGGTATTATATTCTTCCTTCTAATATTAATTGGTAGTCTGATATATGGCATCACTTATGCCAATCGCAAACAAAAAAAATGGCTTCAGTTAGCTGTTACTTCGATAGCAATGATTTTAATAGGATATTCTTCTTATGCGTTAATTGTTATACGAGCTTCTGCTAATACTCCTATAAATGAGAATAGACCTGATAATGTATTTTCATTGCTTTCTTACCTCGATCGGGAACAATATGGCGATAGACCTCTTATTTACGGACAGTATTATAATGCCCCTGTGGTAGAAGTTAACCAGGGAAAAGCCCGATATGCACCATTAAATGGAAAATATGAAATTATAGGATATGATTACGATGTTGTATACGATAAGCGCTTTACTACATTTTTTCCCCGTATGTACAGCCCCGATCCAAATCATATTAAGGTGTACCATTCATGGGCTAATATAAAAGGACGACCTGTTGAGATTACCGAAAATGGCAAAACCCGAGTCGAATATGTACCCACTTTTGGTGAAAATTTGCGATTTTTCTTTAAGTATCAGGTTGGGCATATGTACATGCGATACTTTTTATGGAACTTTGTGGGTCGTCAAAACGATGAAGATGGTAGCGGTATACTTAGTGGTAACTGGATTAGTGGAATTAGTTTTATCGATGAAAAATTGGTTGGTAACCAGCATAATTTGCCCGCTAGTTTAAAGAATGCGCCTTCAAGAAACACTTATTACTTTTTGCCTTTTATTTTAGGTCTTATAGGTTTATTATTTTTACTCGATCGCTCAAAATCATACTTTACTATTACTGTTTTGTTATTTTTCTTTACTGGATTAGCCATTGTTATTTATTTAAATCAAACACCGTTACAGCCTCGGGAACGTGATTATGCTTATGCAGGTTCATTTTATGCTTTTGCCATATGGATTGGACTGGGTGTTATGTCATTATTTGAAATGATTAAAAGTAATAAGTTGCGTGTAACTCGTGCTATACTTACTGTACTAGTGTGTGTAATTGCCGTACCTTCCGTTTTGGCTTATCAAAATTGGGACGATCATGACCGTTCGGGACGTTATACCACTCGGTCGTTTGCTTATAATTATTTACAGTCGTGTGCTCCAAATGCCATTTTATTTACATATGGCGATAACGATACTTTCCCGCTATGGTATTTGCAGGAAGTTGAAGGAATAAGAACCGACGTACGGGTAGTAAATACCATGCTGTTGAATAGCGATTGGTATATTGATCAGATGAAATATAAGGTATATAAATCCGATCCGCTGCCTATATCACTAAACTATAATCAATATATTGAGGGTAAACGAAATCGGATATATCTATTAAACGAGATTAAAGAGCCAATTGATTTGTTTCAAGCTCTTGAATTTGTAGCAAGCGAGAATCCGCAAACTAAAACCATACCAGGTTATGACGAACGAATTGATTTTATTCCAGGACGAAATTTTTATTTAACTGTCGATAAAAATGCAGTTTTATTACATAATAACGTGGGAGTAAAAGATGCTCATTTAATTGAAGATACAATTTATATAAATGCCCAGACCAGTTCACTGACCAAGTCGCAATATATTATGTTAGATATAATTGCACATAATCATTGGAAAAGACCTATTTATTTTGCATCGGCTTACTCTGAAGGAACTTGCTGGCTAAACGATTATTTGCAGTTAGATGGTTTTGCTTATCGTCTGATACCTATTCGTACTCCTTATAATAATCAAACAAATGCAGGACGTATTAACACCGATACGTTATACCGCAATCTAATGGAAAAATTCGACTATGGACATATGGAAAAACCTAATGTTTATCTCGATAATTTTCATAAACGAACTTTCTCTATTTTACGTTTCCGAAATACTTTTGCCCGACTTGCTATGGCTCTAATTCAAGAAAATAAAAAAGATTCGGCACTTAAAGTTCTTGATCGTTGCATTTATTTATTGCCGTTTACAAAAATGAGCCACGATGTTTCTACTTTAGAGTTAGCAAATGCATATGCTTTAGCAGGAAATACTGATAAAGCAAAAGATTTACTCAATGATTTTGCTAACCAAAGTATTGAATATCTGAACTATTTTGCAGGCCTATCATCGGGGTTGAAATCGTTATGTGAGTATGATATTAACTTAAATATGTATCAGCTTCAACAGGTGTTACAACTGCAACACAATTTAAAAATGCCTGAAAATAAGCAACTGATTGAAGAAATGATTCGGTTTAAGAATATTTTTTATCAATAATATATGCGTGTTTTACTGGTAAATACTTCGGCTAATACCGGTGGAGCAGCAATTGCCTGTAAACGACTGCTGGTGGCTTTAAATAAAACCACTGGTGTTGAAGCAACGCTGTTGGTACGCGACCCCGATAACCAGAAATGGGTAGTTTCTACTACTCATTCACCTATAAAAAGAATCTTGAATTTTTTTCGATTTGCATCTGAACGTCTTATTTTTCTATTTTTTGAAAGGTCGAAAGCTGTTCGCTTTTTATTTTCGATTGCTAATACAGGTGAAGATATCTCAAAACATCCACTGGTACAACAGGCCGATATCATTCACCTTCATTGGGTAAACGGTGGCTTTTTGTCGTTGAAAAGTGTGGCAAAGCTATTTAAAACCAAAAAACCAATTGTATGGACATTGCACGACATGTGGTTATTTACTGGAGGATGTCACCATAGTGGCGATTGTAATAAGTATACACAATATTGTGGTTACTGCCCGTTCCTTAAGTTTCCTTTCAAATATGATTTATCATTTATTATTCATAGAAATAAGAAAAATATTTTTCAGCATGTAAATCAGTTTCACGTAATTACTTGTAGTAATTGGTTGCGTTTAAAGGCAGCTGAAAGTAGTTTATTAAAAGGTTTCAAAATTGATACAATAGCTAATCCAATTAATACCGATGTATTTAAACCCATTGATTTTGTTACATGTCGTCAGCAACTTCATTTACCTCTTCAAAAAAAATATATCCTTTTTGCTGCTGTAAATGTAACTAACAGATTTAAAGGGTACCATGAGTTCTTAAAATCACTTGAATTGCTTAACAATAAGTATCCTCATTTAAAGAATGTACTTGAGATTCTGGTTGCTGGCCGGGTGAAAGATGCAAATGCTTTTACAAATCTTCCTTTTCCATATCGGTTGCTTGGTAGTTTAACCGAGGAAAAAATGATTGTTTTATATAATGCCATTGATATTTATGTAACCTCCTCGTTGCAGGAAAACCTACCAAATACCATAATGGAAGCAATGGCATGCGGAAAACCAGTAGTAGCATTTCAGGTTGGCGGAATACCCGAAATGGTTAATCATTTACAAAATGGTTATCTGGCCGAATATAAAAATTTTGATGATCTGGCTAAAGGGATATATTGGGCACTTTTTGAGGCCGATTATTCAATTTTATCAAAAAATGCACGTGAAAAAGTTATTAATCACTATAGTGAACAAAATATTGCATTACAATATTATGCTTTATACCGAAATATGATTTTTGAAAATAAAAACGAATAAATGTTATGCAAGGGGGATACAAACTTAGTCATACATACCAGCGGCAGGCTAACTCAAACTTGCCAATTGTTAGTGTTATTACCGTAGTTTATAATGCTGGTGAACTCTTGCAAAAAACTATTGACAGTGTTTGTCATCAAACATATAAAAACATTGAATACATTATTATTGATGGAAATTCGACCGACGACACGTTGTCAATTATTAAGAAAAATGAATTATGTATAGCTTTCTGGAAAAGCGAACCCGATAAAGGATTATACGATGCCATGAATAAAGGTTTGTCAGTAGCTACAGGAAATTATGTTATTTTTTTAAATGCCGGCGACACTTTTTATGAAAATAATACACTGGAAAAAATTTTTTCTGAATTAAAATTTCTTCCTGATATTATTTATGGCGAAACAATGATTGTTGATGTGTCAGGAAATGAAATAGGACTGCGGAGGCTTAAAGCACCTGAGGTATTAAACTGGAAATCGTTTAGAGATGGTATGGTAGTTTGTCATCAATCAATTTTAATAAACCGTCAAATAGTTGAAGAATATAATTTGAAATATCGAGTGGCTTCCGATTTTGACTGGGTATTAAGAGCCCTCAAAAAGGCTAATTCCATTGTTAACAGTCACTTAATCATCAGCAAATTTCTCGACAATGGATTAAGTAAACAAAATATTCCAGCGGCATTACGTGAAAGATTTTTAATTATGTCGAAAAATTATGGCTTTATACCTACCTTATTTCGACATTTTTTAATAGGCATAAAGTTTTTCTGGTATTGGATTAAAGAAGGAAGATTTTAAAAGCTTTAATTATAAGGCAGAGACTCATATAAAAAATAAAGCCCCTTTTTTCAGGGGCTTCTTTCTTATTGTTTTTTTAACCAAACTTCCCATATTACGGTTCCTATAATTAATAGCACTATAATTACTGACCCAATAAATGAAATTTTTTTGGCAGTTTCATAAGTTTTTGGTTCAAACTTAAATTCAATAGTATGTTTTCCGGCTGGCACAATCATAGTTCGTAAAATATAGTTGGCTCGTGCATGAGGAACTGGTTTACCATCAACATAAGCATTCCAGCCTTTTTCATAAAAAACTTCTGAAAATACTACTAATTGGGTTGATGATGTATTCGATTGGTAGGTTAATTCATGTGGTTTGTAGTTCAACAGCGTAATAGATGCAGTACTATCATACATGATGTTTTCGTAATTCGGTAATGCCTTTTCCCATCGACGATCAATTATGGCTGTTGCGGCAGGATTAAACATAGGGTCTGAAACCTCGGCATATTCTTCATCGGCCGAATTTACCCAATTTATTTGTTTCACAAACCATGCATTTCCCAATCGGGCGGTATTAATAATTGGGTCAGCATCGGGATGATAAATGATGTACTTACAATTAAGCATATTTAGTATTGGTAAACCCTTAAGCATCGTTTCGGTAGGATAAGTTTTCGATGATAACATTTGTTGAATTTTCATTATATCGGCCGAAAGAGGACCATCAATTAAATCCTGATATCGTCGTAATTTGGCACCATGATAACCCCCTATTGATTTATGAAAATAAGGCGTGTAACCATCGTTAAACACACTACGGGTAAGGTTTAAAACCCGATAGTGCGGGTCGGTGTCGTTCAGTATTACTTCATCGGCATGCGATTTAATGAATTCTGGTTCTGATTTAGGAACAAAATAGTCTTTATTCAAATATCGGCGATCGACCGACCACATATCGATGAGTATTAGTAATGTCAGAGGAACAGACAAATATATGAGTTTGAACGATTTTTTAACATAAAACCAAATTAAAGCGGCAGCAGCAATAACATAAAATAACGAACGTAAGGCATCCATTTGTAAAATACTTTTACGATCATCGCGCATGGCTGCCAGCAAATTTTCTATTAAATCGTTAGGCCACTTGGCATTTTTTAATTGTTCAACCAGTTGATTATCCGATAAACTTGAAAAATTAAAAAACCATCCAGGGATAAAAATAAAGATTATCAATAATCCACCAACTATGTATAACGATTTTTTTAATGCACTTAAAACTTCTTTTTTATCAATTTTATTTTCAATAATATTTTTTAAGGCCAAAAATCCTAATAGCGGAAAAGCAAAGTTGGCAATAACCAGAATCATATCAACTGTTCTGAACTTATTATATCCCGGAAAATAATAGAAGAATAAATCGCTAAGCAGGCTAAAGTTTTTACCCCATGATAGTAATATTGAAAGTATAGCTGCAAATAATAGCCAATACTTTAGTGCCCCTTTAACTACGAAAATTCCCAATACAAATAAGAAACATACAATTGCGCCAAAATAGGCGGGCCCCACTGTAAAAGGTAATTTACCCCAATATGCAGGAAGTTGAGCAGCCACCTCTTCATTTATTCCTACATTTTTTAGTTGTTGAGCTGTTTTTGAGTCAGGTTTGAAACCATTCACTCCTGCACCTACGAAATTGGGAACCAGTATTGAAAATGTTTCAACCTGTCCGTAACTCCATTGAAATGCATAATCACGGTCAAGTCCGGTTGATTTTTTTTCTTCTTTATTTTTAGTTATTTCCGATGGACCTCGCATGCTATATTTACTATATTCGGCCGTAGTCCATAAATTCGTAATAGATGGCAATACAGCGATAGCTGCCGCAACTAATGCAATTACTCCAGTTACAAAATAATGTTTTAGAGTTTTGTTCTGAATTGAATAAATAAACTCTATAAGGAAAAATAATAAAATGGTTAATAATGCATAATAAGTTATTTGAGGATGACTTGATGATATAAGCAGACCTGCAGAAAGTAAGGTAATAAGCCCTCCAACCAAATATTTTTTGTTGTAATACATGTGATAAATACCTGCTATTAAAGGAGGCATGAACGAAATGGCATATGCTTTTGTAATATGTCCTACAGCAATTATAATAATGTTGTATGAGGCAAAGGCAAAAGCTATAGCTCCTGCAATGCTTAACCACCTATCTAATTGTATAACCTGTAATAACAAATAAAAGCCAATTAATAGCATAAACAATATGGCCATTGAACCTGCAGGTAATCCAAGTGTAATTGCATTTCGTATATGGCGAAAAATGTTATATGTTTTGCCCATTTTTATTAAATAAGCAGGCATGCCACTAAATATTGAATTGGTCCACATAGGTTCATCATCAGGATGGTTTTTCTGCCACTGTACCAATTCATTGGTAACTCCTCGGGTATTGGTCATATCCGACTGTCGAAGTTGTTTTCCTCCCAGTTCAGGATAAAAATACAATGCACTTAATACAGCAAAGCCAATTATTACTAAAATATGTGGCAATGCCAGTTTAAAAAGGTTTTTAATATTGGCCATATTTATTTTGGTGTTTAAAGTATCATAGTTTTTCTAACATGGAGCGAATACTTACTTTTTCACCCATATATTTAGTAAGACCCGAAATTGGAATGCGTTCCTGTAACATAGTATCTCTATCACGAACTGTTACGGTATCATCCTGCAGGGTTTGGTGGTCAACAGTAATACAATAAGGTGTTCCTATGGCATCCTGTCGGCGATAACGACGTCCAATCGAGTCTTTTTCATCGTATTGGCAATTAAATTCATATCTAAATTGTTTAACTATTGCTTGCGCTTTTTCATCGAGCCCGTCTTTTTTAACCAATGGTAATACAGCTAATTTAACTGGAGCCAATGCAGGTGGAATTTTTAAAACAACTCTTTCGTCACTGGTACCATCTTCTTTAGCAACTTTCTCTTCTGTATATCCGTTTGCAAGAACCAGTAATACCATGCGGTCAACGCCAATTGAAGTTTCAATTACATATGGGACATAACTTTGATTAATTTCGGGGTCGAAGTAAGTTATTTTTTTACCCGAAAATTTGGCATGATTACTTAAGTCGAAATCGGTTCTTGAATGAATACCCTCTACTTCTTTAAAACCAAAAGGAAATTGAAACTGAATATCGTATGCAGCATTCGCATAATGAGCTAGTTTGTCGTGTTTATAAAATCTGTATTTCGATGGTTCAATGCCCATGGCCTGATGCCAGCGCATGCGTTTTTCTTTCCATACTTCAAACCATTCAAGTTCAGTACCAGGCCGAACAAAAAATTGCATTTCCATTTGTTCA
>FQKF010215026.1_pt1 | contig 13876 bp, 8 predicted proteins | sample 1504521 | NCBI WGS metagenome assembly FQKF01 (sample SAMEA4475357, study PRJEB15587) | soil metagenome | biome: Soil; feature: Field | place: India | collected 2015-03-11 | depth 0 m
TCCTACATAATTTGCTTTTTCACGCTCGGCTATTTCAATTTGTCTTTTTGCTATAACTGGCCGGGCTAAAGCTGTACCAAGTAAATATCGGCCTTCATATATAGCATTTGCTTTAATGGCAGGAAATAAAAAGTCGGTTACTAATTCACGCTTTAAATCTTCAATATATACTTTCGATGCTCCAATTTTATAAGCTTTTTCTTTGGCTGCTTCAAAATCTTCATCCTGACCTACATCAGCAATATAAGCGATGACATCATAACCTTTATCAAGTAACCATTTTAAAATAACTGAGGTATCAAGCCCTCCACTGTACGCAAGTACAACTTTTTCTTTTGCCATATTTGTAATATATTAAAAACTAATTAATTGTTTGTTTTTTAAATTTTTGGTAAAATTATTATTTTTTATTTAAAAAGTGCTGCATATTAAGGCAATATTATTTCTTCTTAAGAAAACAATAAGCCCAGGTTAATTATTATACCTGGGCCTATCGGTTATGTTAAAAGATTTTTTAACCCATTATTACTTCAACATTTACAGTTGACCCGGCAATACCTATAGGTATTATGTTCCCATTTATTTCTTTGCCGTCGACAATAATTTTTTTCACACCTTTTTGCACACCTTCAGGATTCTTAACCTCTATTTGATAAGTTACTCCTCTAAATTTACGATTAATTTTGTATCCCTTCCAGCTAGCAGGTATACATGGATCAACAATTAACCCATCGTAATCGGGACGAATACCAAGAATATACTGAGTAATTGCATAAAAATTCCATGCTGCGGTACCAGTCAGCCATGAATTTTTAGCTTCTCCTGGCTTATAGGCATCTTTTCCTGCTATCATTTGAGAATACACATACGGTTCAGTTTTGTGAAGATCACTAATTTCTTCGAGATAAGCAGGACATATCTTTTTATAATATTCCCATGCTCTATCTCCACGACCAATCATGGTTTCTCCAATCATTATCCAGGGATTATTATGGCAGAAAATTCCGGCATTTTCTTTATAACCTGCCGGATAACTTGATATTTCTCCATATTCAATATAATAACGTGTAAACGCAGGTTGATTAAGTACTATACCATATTCACAGTCGAGATGCTTTTTTACAGAATCAAGTGCTTTATGACACATACCCTCTTCTTTGCCAATCTCAGCCATGGTACACCATCCCTGTGATTCGATAAATATTTTACCTTCTTCATTTTCATGGCTTCCCACTTTTCTTCCATAATAATCGTAAGCACGAATAAACCATTCACCATCCCAACCGTGTTTTTTGACAGCTTCCACCATTTTTTCGACATGACTATAGGCACGATTCGCTTCATCTGTTTTACCAATGCGTTCACAAAGTTTAGCATATTCACGACCATAAACCACAAACAACCCGGCAATCATAACTGATTCAGCCTTACTGCCTTCTGTCTTGTTTTCTGTTGTTTGAAACGATTCATCGGGGTTGTTTGAGAAACAATTTAGGTTCAAGCAATCATTCCAGTCGGCACGGCCAATTAAAGGCAATCCGTTAGGACCTAAATTGTTAATTACATGATCAAACGATACCTTTAAATGTTCAAACATTGTTTTAGCCAACGACATATCGTTATCAAAAGGTACCATTTCATCGAGTATACTGAAATCGCCAGTTTCTTTTATATAACTAATTGTTCCCAGGATAAGCCACAAAGGATCATCGTTAAAGCCACCACCAATATCGTTATTACCACGCTTGGTAAGTGGTTGATACTGGTGATAACATCCCCCATCAGGAAATTGTGTGGAAGCAATATCAATAATACGTTCACGAGCTCTTTGAGGTATCTGGTGAACGAATCCAATCAGGTCTTGATTCGAATCACGGAATCCCATACCACGTCCTATCCCTGATTCAAAAAATGAGGCCGAACGTGAAAAATTAAACGTAATCATGCACTGATACTGATTCCATATGTTAACCATCCGATCAAGCTTTTCATCGCCTGAGTAAACAGTAAAAATACTTAATAAGTTATCCCAGTATTTTCTTAATTCAGCCAGTGCAGCATCAACTTTTTCCACTGTATCGAAACGTGCTATGGTTTCTTTAGCTTTCTTTTTATTAATGACATTTTTTGCTTCCCACTTTTCGTCGTCGGCATTTTCGACATAACCCAGCACAAAAACATAATCCTTAGTCTCACCAGGTTTTAATTCTACTTCGATGTAATGCGATGCAATTGGTGACCAACCATGGGCTTCTGACATGCGCGGTTTGCCTTCCAGAACTACCTGTGGTTCGTCAAAACCATTATATAAGCCAAAAAAACTTTCTCTATCTGTGTCATAACCTTGAATTGGTACATTCACCGAGTAGTATGCATAATGATTTCGACGTTCTTTATATTCAGTTTTATGGTAAATAACTGAGCCTTCGATTTCAACTTCACCAGTCGATAGGTTCCGCTGAAAATTCTCCATATCGGTGGCAGCATTCCATAAACACCATTCAACAAACGAAAATAATTTAAGTTTTTTTGTCTGATTTGTATTGTTATGTAAAGTAAGTTTTTGAACTTCAGCCCAGGTTTTAAGAGGTACAAAAAATAATATTTTTGCCGAAACTCCATTTTTTACACCTTCAATAGTTGTATAGTTCATGCCGTGACGACATTCATATTTTTCCAATTCGGTTTTGGTAGGTTTCCATGTAGGCGACCATACCACATCGCCATCTTTAATGTACATGTATCGACCTCCCCCATCCATGGGCACATTATTATAACGATAACGAAGAATACGACGAAATTTCGCATCCTTGTAGAAACAATACCCGCCTCCAAAATTTGAAATAAGCGAGAAGAAATCTTCTGTTCCAAGGTAATTAATCCACGGCCATGGTGTTTGTGGATTTGTAATTACGTATTCACGTAATTTGTCATCAAAATATCCGTACTTCATAGGTGTGTGTTTTAATAATTATTGAATTTTATGTTTGTTTATTCGCAAGAGTTTTATGTTTCTCAAAAATAATATTGGTTTTATCGGGTTTAATATCTTTTATCCGAAGCTGAATGGATTTTTGGCCTCTATACTCATTTTCCTCAATGGTATAACAAATATCAAAGTTATTACCGTTAATAATATCATCATAAAAATGACCAAGATTAAAACCTATAGCTGAATAAGCCTTCATTGGTTCATCTTCATGAACAATATTTAGCTTTAAATGCTCTTTTTGCGAACCAACAGGTCGTCCTGTACCATCGTCGGCCACATTTTCAGTCATAAAAACAGGCATCATATTTTCAGGACCAAATGGTTCAAATTGTTTCAATATACGTAAAAATTTAGGGGTTATATCCTTCAGTTTCAACTCCATATCAATTTCAAGAGAGGGTATAAACGGATGCCCTTGAATACCTTCATAAACAACCTCTTCAAATTTTTGAATAAATTTTTCAAGATTTTCTTTCCTTAGTGTTAAACCTGCCGCATAGGTATGTCCTCCAAAATTCTCGAGAAGTGCGCTACAACTTTCAATAGCTTTATATAAATCGAAGCCTGGTACTGACCTTGCTGAACCAGTAACTAAACCATTCGATTCAGTTAATACAACTGTAGGTCTATAATATACTTCTGTAAGCCTTGAGGCCACTATACCAACCACCCCTTTGTGCCAGTTCGAATTAAATAAAACTGTTGTTACCCGATTTTTAAAGTTTTTATTCGAAGCAATTAAGTTTAAAGCCTCTTTTGTAATGGTATTGTCAATGTTTTTTCGGGTATTGTTATAAGAATTAATTTGCTTGCTGATTTCAAATGCATAATTTTCATCTTCTGCAATTAATAAATCAACTGATGAACTACCTGATTCAATCCGACCCGAAGCATTAATACGAGGTCCAATTTTAAACACAATATCTTCAATAGTTATTTCTTTACCTTCAAGGCCAGCAACTTGAATAATTGCTTTTAATCCACAACGTGGATTATGATTAAGTTTTTTTAGACCATAGTAAGCCAATACCCGATTCTCACCTGTAATTGGAACTATGTCGGAGGCAATGCTAACAGCCACCAAATCAAGCATGTTATATAAATCGTCTAGGTTTTTATTGTATTTGTAACAAAACGCTTGTAACAACTTAAAACCCACCCCACACCCCGACAATTCTTTAAATGGATAATTACAATCGGGTCGCTTAGGATCTAACACTGCCAGTGCTTCAGGTATTTTTTCCCCGGCAGTATGATGGTCACAAATAATAAAATCTATCCCCTTCGACCTTGCATAAGCAACTTTTTCAATGGCCTTAATTCCACAATCAAGAGCCACAATCAAAGTAATTCCCAGCTGATGAGCATGATCAATGCCGGTTAATGAAATACCATAACCTTCAGTATATCTATTTGGAATATAATAAGTGATATTTTTACTGTATTTCTTTAAAAAAGTAAACACTAAAGCAACTGATGTTGTGCCATCTACATCGTAGTCGCCATAAATCATAATTTTTTCATTATGCTCAATGGCGTAGCCTAAACGTTCAACGGCCTTTTCCATATCTTTCATTAAAAAAGGATCGTATAAATTATTAAGTGATGGTCGAAAAAAAGCTTTTGCCTTATCGTAGGTATTTATACCACGTTGCACCAACAAATTGGCTATTGGAAAAGGTAATGGCCCATCGCTTGTCTGAAGCGCCTCCATTAAAAGCTTTACACTATTTACTTCACCCGGAGCTTTGATTATCCAGTTTTTATCCATTTGTTTAGTGCCGGTTTTTTTGATTTAATTAAAAACAGACTCCAAAGATATACAATCCTATCATATGCAATTGAATCAGAAGTATGATTTTTATTACTTCATATTTATTTATTGCAAATCAATTTCTCAAAAACTCAATATTTATCTGTATTATAGGGACTTATGGTATTTTTTACACTTAATTACAATTTTTTTAACAAAATTATAAATAGTTGCCAATCAATATATTATTAAAATATTAGATAACATAAAAATATCAGCATTAAACATTACGATTAATTATCTGATTAACTAATATTTATATTATTTGTTAGATAATAAAATTAAATATGCATTTTTTATCACTAAAAATTGCAACTTGAATTTTATTAAATATAACTTTGAATTTGAAACTTGAATTTCGGTAAATGTATAGATGGAGTGTTTTTATTATATTGTTGTATTTTACTGCGCTATTAGCAGCTAAATCACAACCAGCTGCCAAAATGGTGGTTAAGGTAATTGACTCTGCTCAAACTGTTGAAATTAAAAATATTTCAAGTGGTGCAAATTATTTTATTATCGATTTTGGGGATGGATATTTAATTAAAGATACTATAACTACTAAATATACTCATTACTACAGCCTACCTGGAGAATATTCAGTTTGTTTAATTGCTATGAATCTTACAAATGTTTCGACAACTCCCGTTTCCAGTGATACAATTTGTGAAACAGTTGTAATACCTGATACCTCATGCAATGCCCAATTTGATGTAAATATTGAAAATTATACCATTCGTTTAACCAATCTGTCTACAGGTACTTATAAGAAAATATATTGGTCAGTTAACGATGTAGTTTTTTCAAAAAAAGAGACGGCAAGTTATTCCTTTATTCGACCAGGAATATACCAGGTCAAACTTACCATTGAAAATGATAGAACAGGTTGTTCTAGCTCAAAAGATTCAAATATTACCATTGTAGGAGATTCATTTAATTGCGTGGCATTTTATACTGATTCATTTATCGATTCAAACACTGTTTATTTCATTAATCAATCTAAAGGAAATTATTCGCAAGTATTTTGGAATTTTGGCGATGGTAGCAGCTCAACAGAACTAAATCCTATTCATACTTTTAAGCATCCAGGAAAGTATAAGGTACAACTTAATATGGCTAATGATTTTAGCCAATCATCCTATGAATCATTTATTTTTATTGAAAATAGCAAAATTGATGATTTGCCTGATTTTACAGCAATCACCTATTACGATTCGTTAGGAGTTACTTTTATTAATAAATCAATTGTAAAATCCCCCTCGAATTATATCTGGTCGTTTGGTGATGGTGTATTATCATATGATTCCATACCAGAACATTTTTACAATAAACCAGGGCAATACAGCGTATGTTTATCGTTGCTAAAAAATAATAGAATTAAGGCAACAACCTGTAAAACTATACAAGTTAACAAACCAGCCAGTAATTTTTCTTTTACAACTTTTATTAAAAACAAAGAGGTTATATTTTTCCCTTTACTCGATACCGTTCCAGAAAGTATCACATGGCATTTTGGAGATGGTAACATCAGTACCTCATTTGCTCCAATACATATTTACTCCAAAAAAGATGTTTATGATGTATATGTAAAGGCAAATATAAATGGTTTAATTTCAGAAGATTATCAATTAATTAACTTACTTGATAATCAAGGTAAGCTATTTGTCCGATTCAAAGCCATCCAATTAGAAAATGATCTCAAGCAAAAAGCAACGGGAAAGAAAGTAAGATATCGGGGAGCACTGACGGGAGATGTGTCTCGAATTCGTTTTCAATGGAATTATGGCGATGGTTATATCGATTCACTCAGCCTAACAAATGAACACACTTATACTGAAAACGGTGTTTATAACTCGTGTTTAACAGTATTTAATGATTTAACTGGCGATTCTGCAACTTATTGCCAACAAATTGCCATTGGCGACTCCGTATATGTAAAACAAGAATCAAACCCCAAACCCGAAATAAAAATTTTTTCGTCTGGATTACAGGCAATTGCTAATTGTACATTTTATTCATCGGACTATGCTAAAATTGATCTGTACGACGTACAGGGTCGAATGGTACAATCAGTTTTTAATGGCCACGTAGAGCCATCGGTATACTCTTTCAAACTTAAAGTTATGTCGGCTGGCATATACTTTTTGCATATTAGTTTAAAAAATCAAAAAATAGTTAAAAAAATTGGGGTTTATTAAAAACATGCAAAAAATATTGTTATTCATCTCTTGTTTATTATTCTCAATGTCAATTCAGGCATTCGAGAAGAAAATTAGTGCGTCACAACTTCCTGATAGTTTGAAGTTAAAACTTAATCAGGCTAAAACTATTGAACACAAAATTGATGCTGCTAACGACATTTGTTATTATTTAATTGGAAACTACATGAATCAGGCAGAAATTTTAGTAAAAGAAGTATTGCGATATGCCGATTCAGTTAAATATACCCGTGGCGCACTTGATGCCAATATTAATCTGGGTATTCTATTTTATCGTAAGTCAAAATATGTTCAATCTCTCTCTTGCTATAAAGAAGCATATTCGTTAGCCGAAAAACTTAACGACAAGGGACGACAGGCAGCTATACTTAATAACATGGCTCTTGTTTATACAGAATTAAATTACTATAGCAAAGCCATAGAATTGAATCTTCAGGCCCTTAAACTGCGTACTAAATCCAACGATAGCATTGCAATAGCTATGTCATTTAATAATTTAGGTATGACATACCATAGTAAGCGCGACTTTTTAATGGCCAATCATTTCTATCAACAGGCACTTCAAATAGTTAACCTAACTAATAATAAAGGATTAAAAGCAAATACCTATAATAACTTAGGACAGCTATTTTTAGAAATGCACAGCGATAGTATACCCTGGGCAGCAGATAGTGCTTTGAATTATTTTATGAAAGCTTACATTAATTATTATGCCATCGACGACCAAATAGGCGTAAGTAAAACTTTAATTAATATCGCCAACGCATATGCAAGTATGCAAAATAGCGATAAGGCTATTGATTCATATCGTTCAGCTCTAAATATTCAGCGTCAACTAAGAGACTCTGCTAATATGGCGCTTACACTTTATAACATGGGTCTACATTTTATTGAGCTAAACGAAGATAAAAGAGCATACGATTACCTCAAAAATAGCCTGGAGCTTGCACAGAAAACCATGCAAAAAACACTTGAGCGAGATATTCTGCAAAAACTGTTTGAACTGGCTACGAAATTTAACCTTAATAATGATGCTATTAATTATGCTCAACTTTACTTCATAATCAACGATAGCCTATCTGAAATTGAACATCAACAATTGGCCGAAGCCTATATGGGTAAATACAATTTTCAGTTAATTCAGACTGATTCAATTAGTACTCAACTTAAAACTTATCGCTTAATTACGTTAATATTATCATTTTTAATGATTTCTATTATTCTTTTTGGCATATATAAAATTTATCTGCTACGCAAAAGTTAATTAAACCAATACTTTTAATGGTTTATTGGCTGTAAGTATCCTGTTAATCAAAATTTAAAAATTTAAGTTCAACTTAATTTAGTTTTATAAACTCTTGTTATTTCCCAAAAAAAATATTTAACTTGCACTTTCCTTAAACTTTGAAGAGTTTATTTTGTTGTATAGATAAAATTTTGATTAGAAAAATGGTAACATTAAAAGAAAAATTAAGAGATAAAATTGAACAATGGCGACCAAGGACTCATCGGTTAATTGAAGAATATGGAGACGTTATTGTTGATCAGGTCACCATTAGTCAGATCATTGGTGGAATGCGCGACATAAAATGTTTAGTAACAGATATATCATATCTTGATCCTGAAGAAGGCATAAGGTATCGAAATTATACTTTACCCGAAATCTTCGAAAAATTACCTAAACCTCCTGGAGCGGAATATCCTTATGTAGAGGGTTGTTTATACTTATTATTAACAGGCGACATTCCAACTGAAGAAGAAGTGGCCGATGTAGTGGATGAATTATCAAAACGTCGAATATTACCACACTATGTTTACGATGTAATTGATGCCTTTCCCGATGTTAGTCACCCAATGGCTATTTTCTCCTCGGCAATATTAACCATGTCGAGAGAATCACTTTTTGCCAAAAAGTACGAAATGGGTATGCGAAAGCAAGATTATTGGGAACCCATGTTTGAGGATGCATTGAACCTGCTTGCTAAATTACCCGAAATTGCCACTTATATTTATGCCAAATTATATAGAAATGGAAAATATATAGAATCTAATCCATTTCTTGACTTTGGAGGCAACTTTGCTCATATGATGGGCATTGACAAACCATACGATGATGTTTCTCGTTTACACTTTATTTTACATGCCGATCACGAAAGCGGAAATGTAAGTGCACATGCTGGCCATTTAGTTGCCAGCTCGCTGGCTGATATATACTTATCAATTTCGGCAATGATTTGTGGTCTTGCCGGTCCTTTACATGGTCTGGCTAACCAGGAAGTTTTAAAATGGTTGCATGAGGTGATGGAAAAAATGGGTGGTAAACTTCCAAGTGAAGAAGAAATGAAACAATTTGTATGGGATACACTCAAAGCTGGTCAGGTAATTCCAGGTTTCGGACATGCTGTTTTACGAAAAACCGACCCACGATATATGATTCAGCGCGAATTTGCTCTTAAACACATGGCCGACGACCCAATTATGCATTATGTCGACCTTCTTTTCAAAGTTGTTCCTCCTATTTTAAAAGAACAGGGCAAAGCTAAAAATCCATGGCCAAATGTCGATGCTCATTCTGGAGCTATACAATGGCATTATGGAGTGCGCGAATACGATTTCTACACTGTATTGTTCGGTATAGGCCGTGCTATCGGTGTTTGTGCCAACATCATCTGGGATCGTGCATTAATGTACCCTCTCGAACGGCCCAAATCGTTAACAACCGAAATGCTCGAACAAATAGCAATGGCTTCAGCTGCTAAAAAATAAAATGATTAATATAGTATTTTTTTAAACCTGTATATAGCCTATGCGCTTTTACAGGTTTTTTTATGAATTTTACAATTTGCTGATAATTTTTTAACTTTAATGTATATTATAATATACTCTTAACCTTTAAAATACATTGTCAATGATTAAAAAATGCTCGAAAAATAATATACTTATTTTCCTTGGTGTACTAATAATTATAGCAACTCTTGATTCATCATGTGCATCGAAAAAATATCCACGACATAAACCTGTACCCTGCCCTTGCGAAAAACAAAAACATTAATAGTTTATTTATTAAACAACTCGTACGAAACTGAACCAGTGCTAGCATTTGGAACAGATATATTTAAGATAGCCGATAAAGTTGGCGCAATTGAACTTAAGTCGGTTTTTGAATATACAACCTGACGTGGAATTTTCCAGCCGTAATAAATTAATGGCACATGGGTGTCGTAGTTATACGAGGAGTTATGAGGAGCAAGCGATTCTGTAAGTTCTGTCCAGCCAGGAGCAAGACAATACATAATATCACCTGAACGTTCCTGATAATAACTATTTTGCATTCGCTCGAACTGACCATTATTATGAAAACTGGTTTTTTGCAACATCGATGCTGTTGCTACATGAGTAATTCCTTGAAACTGAACAAGAAATCGTGTAATTTCATCCTGTACATTTTCAATATTTAGTTTCGATGATTGTATAAGCTGATGATTTAAGAAAATCTGTTGACCCGACCACATTTTTACCCAATCTCCTTCACCATATAATGCATTTAAATAGCTCTTAAGCAGAACAAATGCCTGCGATTGATTAAAGGTACCAGTTTGCATATTAAGTTCTTCCAGCATTTTCGATGGATAAGCTGAACCATGATTGGAAGTCACAAAAACAACTAAATTTTGTTTACCAATATAATTATCAAGAAAATTAAGTAAATGTGCAATATCTTTATCAAGACGAAGTAAAGCATCGAAATACTCAAATGATAAAACACTATATTGTCGAGCAATGTAGTCGATTGCATTAAAGTTGATAAACAATATGTCAGAAAAATTATCTTTTCCCAGGTTTTCATTTACAATTGCTGCAATTGCAAAATCTTTGACCAGGTTATTACCATAAGGAGTGTACTTCAATATTTGATAATCACGTCGACCATCGGTCCGTTCGCTTAGCAATTTTAAATCGTAAGGAAAAGTTTTTTTCCCTTTAATACCCTGTTCATACCTGCTATTATCGGGCAACACCAATGAATTATATACGCTATCGGGATAGAGTAATGTCCATGCCTGCTCAATATAAACATCTGCTAATTTTTTGTTATTAAACTCTTTGGTCCAGTTAGGAATTTCGGAAAGATAATAGGAAGTAGTAACAAACTTACCCGAAAATATATCGTACCAATAAGCCCCATCAGCTAAATGTCCTGCCAGAATCACCGCCGATGCCGGATCTAGTGATACAGAAATAACCTTAGCTTGTTTAAAAGTAAACATTTTTAACTCATCGCCAATTGTCGATGCTATTAAATTGGTTGGCGAATGAGTTTCAATTTTGTTATCGCAGGCCACGCATGGAAAATTTTCCTTACGAGTAGCTTTTATCGATTTGTTTGTTAAACGGTCATACCACTCATCGGCAACTATTCCATGGCCTGATGGTTGAGCCCCTGAGACGATGGTGGCTAATCCGGGCAGGGTCTGGGTAAACATGTAATTTAAATGAGCATCACGAAAAACACTGCCCTCATTGACTAATCTTTTAAAACCATTATTTTCAAACTTATCATAAAATCTCAAAAAATAATCATACCTGAAATTATCAATGACAATACCTACCACTAATTTAGGACGCTGGGGTAAAATATTTTGAGACAAGGAATGCAATGAAAATATATAGCTACAAACTGTAAACAATACAAAAAACCTTTTAACCATGCAAAATCGTTTAGAATAATTATTTCTTATAATTCACGTCTTTTAGACACCAAAATACTAACTCCTTTCATTTTTCCACCCATTGAAGGATTAGCTTTTTCAATTTTTATAGTGGCCGATTCCATCGAGGGAAAAGCATAAAAAATGCGATCGATAATTTTACAGGCCAGATGCTCGAGTAAATTAACCGGTTTAGCCATTTCATCTTTAATAATTTGATATACCTGTTGATAATTTATTGTATCTAAAATATCATCAGATATGGCAGCTTTATTAATGTTATATTCGTAACCAAATGTAACATAGAAGTAGTTGCCCACCAGTTTTTCTTCTTCAAAACATCCGTGATGAGCAAAAAACTCCATTTTTTCCAATTCTATATAGGCCATAATTTTATCAATTAAAAAAATCCCACCCTAATTGTTTAACGGAGTGGGATTAGGTTATAATTATTTCACATTAAAATTATCCGTTCATTGAAATTAAAAATTCTTCGTTGGTAGCAGTTTTTGAAAGCCGGTCAATTAAAAATTCCATTGCTTCGACTGGATTCATATCGCTAAGGTAATTACGTAAAATCCATATTTTATTGAGTGTAGCTTTGTCAAGAAGCAGATCTTCCCGACGTGTACTGGAAGCATTAAGATCGACAGCAGGGAAAATTCGCTTATTAGCAAGTTTCCTATCAAGCTGTAGTTCCATATTACCAGTACCTTTAAATTCTTCAAATATTACATCGTCCATTTTTGAACCGGTTTCGGTAAGCGCCGTTGCAAGTATAGTAAGCGAACCTCCATTTTCAATATTTCGTGCGGCTCCAAAAAATCGTTTTGGCTTTTGTAAAGCATTGGAATCAACACCTCCTGAAAGAACTTTACCTGAAGCTGGTGCTATGGTATTAAAGGCACGTGCCAATCGAGTTATTGAATCAAGCAATATTACTACGTCATGGCCACATTCAACTAACCTTTTTGCCTTTTCCAGTACTATATTAGCTACTCGAACATGCCGTTCGGCCGGTTCGTCAAAGGTCGATGCAATTACTTCGGCCTTAACACTTCGAGCCATATCGGTAACCTCTTCCGGACGCTCGTCAATTAATAATATAATAAGATATACTTCCGGATGGTTTTCTGCAATAGCGTTGGCGATATCTTTTAATAATACGGTTTTTCCAGTTTTCGGTTGAGCTACAATTAAACCACGTTGACCCTTACCAATAGGGGCAAACATATCCACAATACGACACGAAAGATTAGGTTTAGTCGGTGAAATTAAATTAAACTTTTCGTCGGGAAACAATGGCGTAAGGTAATCAAAAGGAACACGGTCACGAATGTAATCCGGATCTCTGCCATTTATCTCTTCCACACGAATTAATGGGAAATATTTTTCATTTTCTTTCGGAGGTCTAATGGTTCCTTTAATTGTGTCGCCCGTTTTAAGACCAAACAACTTGATTTGCGATTGCGAGACATAAATATCGTCGGGCGAGTTAAGATAATTATAATCGGCTGAACGTAAAAAACCATATCCATCGGGCATAATTTCGAGTACTCCGGTAGCACTAACTATACCTTCAAATTCAAATATTTTATCATCTCTTTTACGTTCCACCCTTTTAATTGTAGGTTCTTGCTGTTCAACCTCTATGGGATGTTCCTCTGGTTCAGAATGAATTTCCACATCGTGTGTTTCTGAAATTTCAGTTGGATAATCAGTATCGTCATTAAATAAATTAGTTGAAACTATTGGATTGTCCTCAGCCGGAAAATCAAGTACATCATCAAGAGAAACTCTTTTCTTAACTTCAACGCTCGATTCATTCGAAGTAGTAACCGATTCGGTATTTTCCAATGGTTCGGTTTTTTCAGTATCGGGCTGATTTTCATTCAGTATGTTTGGTTCTTCTTGTTTCTGCTTACGCTTACGAACAGTTATTTTTTTCTCACCCGATGCCGACTCTACAGGCTTGTCTTTCTTAAAAGTAGCTTGTATAGCCTGCTGATCAAGGATCTTGTAAATCAGATCCTGTTTTTTCATGTTCTCAGTTCTCTTAATACCCAGAGATTTTGCTATGGCTTTTAACTCTGGTAATAATTTTTCATTAAGTTCAATAATATCGTACATACCTTAAAATTAC
>FQKF010037002.1_pt1 | contig 13853 bp, 14 predicted proteins | sample 1504521 | NCBI WGS metagenome assembly FQKF01 (sample SAMEA4475357, study PRJEB15587) | soil metagenome | biome: Soil; feature: Field | place: India | collected 2015-03-11 | depth 0 m
TGCAGTATGGTGGATTCGTCAGTCTATTCTTCAAGCAATTGCCGAACAATCACGTATTGTGCGTTTGCCATTGAACAAAATTGGTACTTTAAATAAAATTCATAAAGCATTTAACCAGTTAGAACAGGAATTTCAACGCACGCCAATGCCCGATGAGATTGCAAAAATAGTGGATTTGCCTGAAGAAAAAATTGCCAGTACATTGTCGATGTCGGGTAGGCCAGTGTCTGTCGATGCACCATTGGTAGAAGGCGAAGATAGTTCGTTAATTGATATTATGGAAAATAAAGACTCTCCAATGGCCGATGCCAATTTACTTAATGAATCATTAAAGAAGGAAATCCAGCGGACGCTTTCAACCCTTTCGGAAAAAGAACGAATGGTTATTGAAATGTTTTATGGACTTGGTAAAAAAGAAATGTCGCTCGAAGAAATTGGTCAGGAAATTGGATTATCTCGTGAACGAACCCGCCAAATAAAAGAAAATGCTTTACGACGGCTCCAAAAAAGTAGTCGAAATAAATTGCTTAAAGCATATTTAGGATAATTGGTAAGTTAAATGCAATTTAACGAGGCAGTGTAAGTAAAATGCACTGCCATTTTTTATTATATACATTTCTTTTTTTGTACATAATTATTTTAAATACCTTTGCACATCATCAAAAACACGTACTAAAATGTTTTTTCGTATTACTCCTGCAGTTAAGAATTTAATTATCATTAATAGCTTAATGTTAATTTTGACATATCTATTAAGCAGCTATAATGGTTTTGATTTGAACTCAATTTTAGGCCTTTATTTTTTTAAGTCGGAAAATTTTCACCTATACCAGTATGTTACATACATGTTTATGCATGGAGGTTTTTTGCACTTATTTTTCAACATGTATGCGTTATATATTTTTGGTATTATTTTAGAACAGGTATGGGGAAGTAAACGTTTTCTCACGTTTTATTTTGTTACCGGAATAGGAGCTGCACTGGTTCATACATTGGTTAACTATATAGAAATGGGTTCTATGATTCGAGCCGCTCATTCGGTTATAAATACCCCATCGCCCGAACTGTTTTCAGCCTTTATCCGTGATTATGTGAGTGACCCCAATCGACAAATTTATGATTTTATTAACCAATGGTCGCTCGATCCTCACAATCCTTTATTTATTGATCAGGCAATAACCATTTTAAACAATCATGTTCAAATGGTTGTCAATATTCCAACTGTTGGAGCATCGGGTGCTGTGTTTGGTGTTCTGCTTGCATTTGGTATGCTTTTTCCAAATACCCAGCTTATGCTTCTTATACCACCAATTCCAATTAAAGCCAAATATTTTGTATTACTTTATGGTGGTCTGGAACTTTTTCTGGCCATTCAACAGCCGGGTAGTCAAATTGCTCACTTTGCCCATCTGGGTGGTATGCTTTTTGGTTATATTATGCTCAAGATTTGGCGTTACGATAGAATTCATTTTTCTTAATCAAAATCAAAACTTAAAAAGTATAAGTGTATGGGGATAATTGATGAAATAAAGTATAATTTTCGCCATGGCAATATACTAATGAGGTTAATTTATATTAATGTTGGCCTATTTATTATAGTTAACCTTTTATCATTAATTTTATATTTATTTAACCTGCCATCCATTGAAAAATGGATCTATACTATTTTTTATTTTCCTTCTAACTTTAATGAGTTTCTGCATAAACCCTGGACTTTACTTACTTATATGTATATGCATGCCGATATCTGGCATATCTTGTTTAATATGTTGTGGCTTTATTGGTTAGGTCAAATTTTTTTACTTTACCTGAGTCATAGACAGTTGCTTTCAGTTTATTTACTTGGTGGATTTTTTGGGGCTTTTCTTTATTTGTTGCTGTATAATATTTTTCCTGCTTTTGAGCTTCAGCGATTTGGTTCTGCTATGGTTGGAGCCTCGGCAGCTATAATGGCAGTTGTTATTGGTATTGCTACCATTGTCCCAAATTTTATTGTAAATTTATTTTTATTTGGACCCGTTCGCCTTAAATACATAGCAATTGCTACAATAGTTATTGATTTAATTAGTATTCAGTATAGTAATGCAGGTGGACATATTGCTCACCTTGGAGGTGCAATCTTTGGGTATTGGTTTGGAATACAGTTTAATAAAGGAAATGACATTACATCTACTTTTAGTAAAATCATTTTCAAAATACCCAATATTTTTAAGAAAAAATCGAAAATCAAATTGATGTATCGTCGTCCGCTAAACGATTATGAATATAATGCCAACAAAGCTGAGATGCAGAAAGAACTTGACCGCATTCTTGATAAAATTGCCAAAAGCGGCTACGATAGCTTGACGAAAAAAGAAAAAGAATTTTTATTTAAATCTGGAAAATAAAATTTTATCTATCCTTGCATGCATAAACCAGAAAAGATTTTATTTTTGTTTAATAAAATCTCAATATTTTAGTATGATATCAAAATTCAATCACATGAGAATTAATTTATACCTTCTTATTTTTTTTACGCTACTGGCTAACGGATTAAATAGTCAAACAGCCGATGTGGAATCGATCTTAAAATCGGGTTTTGACAAATTAAAAATACAGGATTATACTGGAGCTATCAAGGATTTCAATAAAGCTATTCGAATTAAATCAACAGTTGCTGAAGCCTATAAAGGGCGTGCAGAGGCCAAGTATTATTTAGGTCAAACCGATGAGGCTTTAAGAGATATAAATCTTGCCATTGAATTAAATAAATCTTATGCCGAAGCATATGTAGTGCGCGGAATGATTTTTAACTCACAAAAAAAGACTACAGAGGCAATGGCCGATTTCGACAAAGCCTTCTCAATCAATAATCAACTTTACGATGCCATAGTTCAAAAAGTAATTTTATTATATCAACTGGAAAAGGAAAAAGAAGCATTTGATTTAGTAAATAAAGAAATAGATAAGAATAATTCTTCGCCCCAACTGTACTACGCACGTGGCATTTTATTTAATAACAAACAAAAATATGAAAAAGCCTTAAGTGACTTTAATAAATCCATTGATCTGGATCCCGAATATAATCCATATGGTTTATATCTTGCTCGTGGTTCGGCTTATCTAGGTATGGGAGAAAATAATCAGGCTATTATGAATTTTTCAAAAGCCATTGAAGCAGCCCCAAAAAGCGCAACTGCGTATAGTAGTAGAGCCAAAGTATATTACGAAACAGGAAAATATACTGAAGCTATTGCCGATTACGAAAAATCAATAGAGTTAAATCCAGACAATGCTGCAACCTATTTTAACCAGGGCATGGCTTATTTTAAACTCGATGATAAGAAAAATGCCTGTGAACGTTTTCATAAAGCTTGTTCAATGGGTAATAATAATGCGTGTAAAATGGTGCTGATGAATTGTGTGGAAGAAAAGAAAAAATAAGAATTTTATAGCTTTACCTCATTAATTTTAAGGAAATTTTCATTAAATTACATCATTATCCTTCACAACGATTTAAAAAAAATATGCCTATATTATGACTTTCTGTTTTTCTGTTTAATGTGTATTTCTTTTTCTAAATATTTTATAGTTAAATTTCAATTTAGTTATTTTTGTAAAAACTTTAAAGATGCAACAAGCATGTTTGAAGAAAAAGATGAATCGTAAACATGGAGTTTCATTCGATCGTTAACCAAAAATAATTTTCGTTATGAATAAAAGACTTTTTCTAACGCTGAGTATAAGTTTATTCTTTTTTATAACACAAGCACAAACTTCGAAATATCGCTTTACTGTATTTGCAAACCCTTGTATTAATTGGTACAACAGTGATGTTAAATCTACCCGAATAGGTTCTGCTACATTTGGATACGACATTGGGTTTTCGGTCGATAAATATTTTGCCGAGCATTATGCCATTAATTCTGGGGTATCAATAAGTTTGTTAGGAGGAAATTTAAAAAACACCTACGATTATACTTATAATACTTCTGAAGATGCCGTTACAATTCCTGCGAATACATTTGTTAAACAAAAGTTGCAGTATATTACTGTTCCAATTGGTTTTAAGTTTACCAGTCGTGAAATAGGATACACTACCATATATGCCAATTTAGGGTTTGCAAATCATCTGAATATTAATGCAAAAGCAACCAGCAGTGATAATGGAGGGCTTCTCGACAACGATAATATTTCGAAAGATATTAATTTTTATAATTTATCCTATTTTTTTGGCGCCGGAGTAATGTATTCGCTTGGGGGAAATACAGCCATAGTATTCGGTATTAATTTTTCTAACGGAATAATTGATGTAACCGATAACTCGCGTGATAAAATTACAACTTCAAGTATAGCGTTTAAAATTGGTATGCAGTTTTAATCAACTTCAATGCGATGCGCATAGCACTTGCTCAACTAAACTTTATAATTGGTGATTTTGAATATAACTATTCAAAAATAGTAGAGGCTATTAACAAAGCAAAAAAGGTTAATGCCGATTTAATTGTTTTTTCAGAATTAGCTGTTTGCGGATACCCTCCTCACGATTTGCTCGAACATAAATGGTTTGTAGAAAAATCAATTACCTATATAAATAAAATTGCACATCATTGCGATGAGGTTGCTGCTATAATAGGAGGCCCATCTTTTAACCCTGATGACGAAGGTAAAATACTCTTTAATTCTGCTTATTTTCTTGAAAATGGCAAAATTAGAAGTATTCATCATAAAACGCTTTTGCCTACTTATGATATTTTTGATGAGTATAGATATTTTGAGCCTAACAAATCTTTTGAGCTTGTTCAATTTAAAGGTAAAAAATTAGCTCTGACAATATGTGAAGATTTATGGGATGATCCACCACCTGTTTATGCCTTTGGACGATCAAAGCTTTATACAGTGTCACCCATGAAGGAACTAATGAAGTTAGGTCCTGATTTGGTGATTAACATTGCTGCTTCACCCTTTGCCCACAATAAAATTGAAATTAAAAAGAAAATTTTTACCAACTATGCCGCTAAGCTGAATCTTCCTATTTTTTATGTCAATCAGGTCGGCGCCAATACCGATTTGATTTTTGATGGTGGCTCAATGGTTATTGATTCTCGTGGAAATATTGTGGATATGTTGAAATTTTTTCACGAAGATTTTCGAGTTTATTTGCTTGAAGATGTTCAATTGGGCAATGTTCCCGCAAATTATACTGAGAAAACTGAAATTGAAGAAATTCACGATGCACTGGTTCTGGGGATTTCTGATTATTTTACAAAATCGAAATTGAAATCGGCAGTTCTTGGCCTTTCGGGAGGTATCGATTCGGCTGTTGCCACAGTTCTTGCTGTTGAGGCATTAGGAAACGAAAACGTAGTTGTATTATTAATGCCTTCGAAATATTCGTCGGAACATTCGGTAACCGATGCCATTGAATTAGCTCATCATTTAAATATTAAGTATCATATTGTTCCTATTCAATCTATAGTTGACCAGGTACGCGAAACATTAAGTCCCATTTTCAACAATTTACCAGAAGATATTACTGAAGAAAATATCCAGGCCAGAACCCGGGGAATGCTTTTAATGGCTATGTCGAATAAATTTGGACATATACTTCTTAATACTTCCAATAAAAGTGAAATTGCTGTAGGTTATGGAACATTGTACGGCGATATGAATGGTGGTTTATCTGTACTTGGCGATACCTATAAAACAATTGTTTACCAACTTGCTCATTATATAAATCGATATTCCGAAATTATTCCAGCAAATATTATTAAAAAAGCTCCATCGGCCGAACTTCGGCCAGATCAAAAAGATAGTGATTCGTTACCACCATACGAACTACTCGATAAAATTTTATTTGCTTATATTGAGCAGCAACAGTCAGCTGAAGAAATTATTGCTGAAGGATTCGACCAGCAAATGGTAAACCAGGTAATACGTATGGTTAATTTTAATGAATACAAACGGTTCCAGACACCACCTATTCTAAAGGTTAGTTCAAAGTCGTTTGGATATGGACGTCGAATGCCAATAGTGGGTCGTTACTAAATTTTTTAATTTTAACAACATTTTTAAACAATTTTCTGGAACTTTTCTTTACGTTTTTCGTTTCAAAAGGTCTAATTTGATATTAAAATTATTAACATGCATTTCGATAATTCCGAAAGGTGTAAAAAGATAATTGAAAATGGTACTTCTTTTTTTTCATTATTATCCTACCAGGAAAAAAAGCTTTTAGAGGAACATCTTCAATGTATAATTTATAAGAAAGGAGAGACAATTTTTAAAGAAGGTGATAAATCAACTGGTTTGTTTCTTTTAATTGAGGGAAAAGTAAAAATATACAAGGAAGGCATAGGCGGACGAGAACAAATCATCCGTTTAGCAAAACCTATTGGTTTTTTGGGGTACCGTTCTTTTTTCGCCGATGAACCTCATAATACTAGTGCCGAAGCTCTGGAAGAATCAATGATTAGTATTTTACCTACTCATGTCTTTACCATTTTAATTCAGAATAACGTACAACTGGTAATGGCTATTTTTAAATCGTTTGCTACAGAATTGGGCTTAACATATAATCGGACTATTACTTTAACTCAAAAACATATTCGTGGCCGACTAGCAGAATCTTTAATTTTTATTCGTGATACTTATGGTCTGGAAAATGACGGTTCTACTCTCGTTGCAGTTATGACCCGAGAAGAATTAGCCAACCTTTCAAATATGACTACTTCAAATGCGATTAGAACACTTACCAGTTTTGCTGCCGAAGGTATTATTGCGTTAAACGGTAAAAGAATTAAAATACTCGACTTTGATAAACTTCAACGAATTAGCGAAATGGGCTAATGGTTATTTATATATTCTTAAACGGTTTAATGCTTTTTGAAATTTCAATGCATTGACGTTATGCTCGCTTAGAGTTTTTGCAAAAACATGACGACCCGAGAAATCATCTTTTGCACAAAAATATAAATAAGAGTGATTGGTATAGTTTAACACACCTTCAATGGCTTGTAATGACGGAGTAACAATAGGACCAGGCGGTAAGCCACTGTATTTATATGTATTATATGGTGAGTTAATTTGCAAATGTTTCTTTAAAATTCTTTTAATCTGAAAATCTCCTACGGCATATTTTACAGTAGGATCAGCCTGTAATGGCATTTTTCTTTTAAGTCGATTTATATATACACCAGCTATAATTGGATATTCCTGACTAAAATTTGTTTCTTCTTCAACAATAGAGGCAAGTATAATGACTTCAATTGGATTTAATCCTATTTTATTAGCCTTTTCAATTCGTTCAGTTGTCCAGAATTTTTTAAATTCGGTGTACATTCTATCGATAAGTGATTCGGCATCGGTGTTCCAGAATATAAAATAGGTATTGGGTAAAAATATGGATAACGAAGTATATTGGTTTAAGTTATATTTTTCTAAAAATGCATTATTGGTTAATAAACTAACAAAATTGGCTGAATCAATTTCAAGGTTTCGTGAGGTATAACTTGCCAGTTGGCTTATTGTTCGTATATTGTTTATTGTATATCGCACAGGATCTTGTTTTCCTAGTCTCAACATTTCTATTAGGTCATTATTATTCATGCCGCTTTTTAGTTTATAGCGTCCAGCCTTTACATGTTTCGGATAATTCTTGCGCTCGGCCAACCATTCGAATGTCGATATGTTTTTAACTAAATTGTTATCAACCAGTATTTTGCAAACATCGTCGAAATTGGAACCAGTTGGAATATATAAATACGTAACGGGTTCTTTTAAAATAATATTAGGCTTATATACATACCGATATATTTGATAAATTGCAATTATTAAGCTAATAAACAAGAATATGATTAAAGCCACCACAACACGTCCTACACGCCATTTCATTTGCCTGAAGATTTATGAATGAAGTTTAATTTTAATTAATCATTGCCTAATTACTGGTGTTTCTTTCTGATTTAAGCTATTTATGCTTAAAAAATAGTATATCAGAGAAACTACATTTTTAAGTATTATTTTAAAAAACCTTTTCTTATATCCATCAAAAATAGTTAAAAATTGATTTCGTTTAGTAACAAATTTTATGCTAATCTTTAAAGGGTGATAGTATACAGGATGTTAAAAAAATATCGCAGCTTTAATTTAAAGCTACGATATTTTTTTATATATCTTAAATTAGAATATTAAAATTTATAAATAAAACCAATATTTAAATTGGTTGAAAGGCCTAGTGATAAACTATTAGATTTATCTTCGTTATTATTCAGATTTGAATTTTCGGTGCTAAACGATAAACCGCCGATAAAGGCTTCAATTTCAATTTTTTCTGAAATTTTATAAGCTACACCAGGTAATACATTAATTCCGAAATTGGTTGTTTTATTTCCATCAACAGATACGCCATTACTTTTGAATTTTGTTTTACTACTTGAGAAGCCAATGTTTCCTTCGCCAAATAATGAAAGTTGGCCAATTTCCATAAAATAATAGCGTGCAAAAGGTGCCAAACCAAATGTGGTTGTGGTAGTAATGGTTTCAGGGTTTTTATTATCGTTTTTTCGGTATAAACCCATAACTAGGTAGGTTCCTACAGCTAAATTAGGGTTTAGGAAATATCCTACCTGAGGATTCAGGTTCAGGTTAAATGTTGATTCTTTATCGGTCGAAACGTTGTTTGTTTTTTCTGATCCACCGGTGGTAGTTATATTAAATGAACCACCAACAAAAATCTGGCTGAAGCAGAAAGAAGTACTTATTAATGAAACTAAAACGATTGATAAAATTTTCCTCATTTTTTTAAAATTTAGTTTAACATTAAGTTTTTGTTTTCAGTTCAAAGATACATTATAATTTTTAAAAAATAAAATAATGTATATTATTGTGAATCTTAAATTTAACAAAAAGGTGTTTTAAATGTTAAATTATTGGTTTAATTTTAACGCAACTCTAAACCCTTAAAACAACATGAACATTGAAAATGTATTTACCATATTTCACCACCTTCATGAAGATAATTTAAGTTTTCTATATCAGGGAAGCTTTAATGATGAGATAACCGAACGTATAATAGATATCAGTGAAACATCAATTTCGTCGAATGCTGATTTAAATCGTATTAGTCGTAAAGTATCTTTTCTGCTGGCTGAGTGTTTCCAGAATATTATTCGCCATGGCGAATTTAGTGGAAGGATAGTAGAGATGAAATCGGCCGGTATTTTTGTAACACGTAGTATTGGACAGGCTTATTATATTTCTTCTGCTAATTTGGTTTCGAATAAAGATATTGACGAATTAAAGCAAAAAATAGAAACTTTAAACAAGTTATCGACTGAAGAACTAAAAAAACTATACATTGAAGTTTTAACTAATAATCAATTAACCAATAAGGGAGGCGCTGGATTAGGCCTAATTGAAATGGCACGAAAGTCGGGTCAGAAGCTGGAATACGATTTTGAACAGGTAGACGAAGAATATTCTTATTTTTATTTACAAATACGTTTAAATGTTCCCCAGGAAAATTTAATTAATAGCCATCAGATTGATTTAAATTCAGCTAAAGAGTTTCATCGATTAATGGCCGATGACAATATATTTATTATCCATAAAGGCGATTTTTCGTCACATACTATCATTCCTATTCTTCGGATGATTGAAGATAATTTGAATTTTCAAAATGAGGTAGGAAAATCAAAGAAAAAGATTATTCATTTACTGGTTGAATTGCTCCAAAATGTGAGTAAACATGGGTTTGAAGAAAATGGTATACGAGAAGCTATTTTTATGATGGGAAAAACTAATGGCAATTTTCTAATTTTTTCAGGTAATTATATAGAAAATCAATTTGTAAATCAATTATCCAATTACCTTGATTATATCAAACAACTTTCAAAAGATCAGCTAATTGAATATTATAAAAATGTATTGAATGTAGGCACTTTAAATGAAAAAGGGAATGCAGGGCTTGGATTAATTAACATTGCTCGTGATGCCAGTAAACTGGATTATGAGTTTAAAAAAATAGATGAAATAAAGAGTTTCTTTTCGTTAGGAATTATGGTTTAATTTTTTTTATTGCACTGATCATATGTCTTTTTCCTGGTGGCCCAGGTAATAAATGTACCTCAAATCCAACTTTTTTTAATGTTCGTTTTACCTCGCCTTTGGCACAATAGGTTGTTAAAATTCCACCAGTATGTAATGAATTAAAAATTTTTTTGAAAACTTCAAAAGTCCATAGCTCCGGTTGCCTTTCCGGAGAAAATGCATCGAAGTATACCAGATCGTAACTAAAAGATAAATGGGCATCGACAAAATTATGGTTCTGTTTTAGTAAACAAAAATTATCTGTTAACTGTACTTTCTCATTCCATGGCGCTTGGTGAAGCCTAAGAAAAACATTTTTGTTAAGCTCTGTATTTAAACACGAAAATGAGAGTTGCTGAATGATCTCAAAGTTATCGATTGGGAACATCTCAAAACTATGATAAAAAACATTTCGGCCGGTTTCTTTACAAGCCAATAAGGTTAATAAAGCATTAAGGCCTGTACCAAAACCCATTTCTAAAATGTTTAGGCAATTTTTATTGACAGCATAAAATCCGTTCTTAATAAAAACATGTATTGATTCTTGTTCAGCTCCAAAAATAGAATGAAAATGTTCGCCAAAGTTTTCGTCGTAAATCGTAGTTGAACCATCGTGAGTTGTTCTAATTTTTCTATTCATCGATATTTGCTTTGAATGAATTTATTTCATTAATTTACCAAATAATAAAATATATTTGCAAAGGATAATGCAAAATTCGAAAAAGTTATTAGCTATACATGAAAAAGCCTACAAAAAATTTGATGAAAATTAGCGAACAAAAATTTCATTTTTTTGTAGGTAAGTGAATACAAAAAAATGTGTTTTAAATAATTAAAATAATTGATTTTATGAAACAGATACGAAATTTATTATGGTTGTTTCTTGTACCCTTACTAAGTAGCTGTGGGTATAATACCATGGTTCAAAAAGAGGAAGCGATAGCAGCCCAGTGGGCTCAGGTAGAAAATGTTTATCAACGCCGAGCCGATTTAATCCCTAACCTGGTAAACACCGTGAAAGGTTATGCAAATTTTGAGAAAGAAACTTTAACTCAGGTAATTGAGGCACGCTCAAAAGCTACATCCATTAATATTGATCCTACTAAATTAGATCAAAATGCGTTAAATAAGTTTGCAGAGGCACAAGATGGCTTGCAAAGTGCTTTATCACGATTAATGGTAGTTGTAGAGCGATATCCTGAACTAAAGGCTAATCAAAACTTTCTTGAGCTACAAGCACAGTTAGAAGGTACAGAGAACAGAATTGCTGTAGAACGAATGAAGTTCAATGACCTTACACGCGACTATAATGCATACATTCGAAAATTTCCACAATTAATTGTAGCCAAACTTTTTGGTTTTCAGCCAAAGCCATATTTTGAAGCTGCAAAAGGTGCAGAAAAGGCTCCCGAAGTGAAGTTTTAATTTTTAATTCTATGCGGAATGTTGCTATTGTAGCCGGAGGATATTCTTCGGAGTATGTAATTTCTGTGCAAAGCGGTGCAATGCTTCAAAAAGAAATTGAAAAAGCAGGCTATCATGTGTTTTTAATTGAAATAAGCCCTGAAAAATGGGTGGTTCATTTGAGTCATGATGTGGTGCTTGATATTGATAAGTCTGATTTTAGCTTTGTGCATGAAGGCCGAAAAGTTACATTCGATGCGGTTGTGATGGCTATACACGGAACACCTGGTGAGGATGGTAAACTTCAAGCTTATTTTGATCTTTTGAATATCCCTTACACCTGCTGTGGCGTACTAGCGTCAGCAATAACTTTCAATAAAAGTGTATGTAAAACTTTTGTTACTACACTGGGAATTAAAACGGCATCGTCCATTCGGGTTGCAAGAGGAATGCAATTTAATCATTCCGATGTTATCAGTCAGTTGGGATTACCATGTATTGTAAAGCCCAATGAGTCGGGATCGAGTTTTGGGGTTAGCAAGGTAAATAATATTGAAGAATTGACTAATGCACTTGAAATTGCTTTTAAAGAAAGTTCTGAAGTGCTTATTGAAAAATATATACAAGGAACTGAAGTAACCTGCGGTATGATAAACCTAGATGGAAACGATCTGGTATTTCCTATTACTGAAATTGTTTCAAAAAAAGAGTTTTTTGACTACGAGGCTAAATATACCAGTGGAATGTCTGATGAGATTACTCCGGCGCGCATTGATAATCAGCTTGTCGTGCAGATTCAAAATTGTACCCGAACTATATACCATGCCTTGGGTTGCAGAGGAATTACCCGAACCGATTATATCATTAGTGATGGCCAGATATATTTCCTGGAAGTAAATACAGTTCCGGGAATGAGCCCAAATAGTATCATTCCTAAACAACTAAAAACCATGAATATAGGCGTTTCAGAGATTTATAGTAGAATTATCGAAAACATTTGTTCAAAAAGGTAAGGAAAATCACCGATATATGTTGATTAAAATCGCCTTTAAAATTTTATATATAATCAGTTTAAGCCTATCTTTGTAGTGGTTATTTCATAATAGTTTGATTTAAGGGTTAGTTTAATTTTAGGTTTTATTGGTGTTTAGGTTAATTAAGGGTTTAGGGTTAGGTTAAAGGGCCGGATTTATTCCGGCTCTTAACTTTTTTATTAGGTTAGTATTTTAATTTAGAATAGAAGATAACAATAAAAAATGCCCTTTTTGCAGGGCATTTTTTACATGAATTTATAGATTCAAACAAATTATTCTGAAACTACATCGAAAGGAACTTCTACAACAACTTCTTTATGAAGTTTAACCTTGGCTACATAACTGCCTACTTCTTTAATCACATCTTCTTTAATGTAAATATTCTTGCGGTCAATGTCAAAACCTTGAGCACTAAGAGCTTCGGCAATTTGAATAGTATTAACTGAGCCAAAAATTTTACCTTTCGAACTGGTTTTTGCGCCAATAGTAATTTTAACGGCTTTCATTTTTTCAGCTAATTCAAGTGCTGCTTCTTTTAGTTTAGCTTCTTTGTGAGCCCTTTGACGAATAGTTTCAGCAAGGACTTTTTTAGCCGATGGAGTAGCAACTATTGCATATCCTTTAGGAATGAGGTAGTTGCGCGCATAACCATCTTTAACCGTTACTATTTCATCTTTACTGCCTAAGTTGGCAATATCTTGTTTAAGTATTATTTCCATTCTACGTATCCTCCTTTCATTTTATTTTAACATGTCAGTAACATATGGCAATAATGCCAGATGGCGTGCACGTTTAATAGCTGTTGCAACTTTTCTCTGATATTTTAAAGAGGTACCTGTGATACGTCGAGGTAAAATTTTACCCTGTTCGTTTACAAACTTTTTTAGGAATTCAGGGTCTTTGTAATCGACATAAGTGATTCGGTTCTTTTTAAAGCGGCAATATTTTTTCTTCTTTATTTCAACCGCAGGGGGTGTTAAATATCTAATTTCTGACTGATTGTTCGCCATAGTTTAATCCTCCATTTTTTTTACAGGTTCTTTTTGTGATCTTTTTTTCTGGGCATATTCAATAGCATGCTTATCCATTTTAAATGTTAAGAAACGAATAATTCGTTCGTCACGACGATATTCGGTTTCTAATTTGTCAACCAGCGAAGGTTCTGCCTTAAATTCAATCAGGCTATAAAAACCTGTGGTTTTTTTCTGGATAGGATAAGCTAATTTTCGAAGGCCCCAGTTCTCGGTGTGAACAATCTCGGCCCCATGGTCGGTTAAGAAATTAATAAATTTGTTAACCGCTTCCTTCATCTGTGTTTCAGACAAAACGGGAGTTACAATGAAAACG
>FQKF010003603.1_pt1 | contig 13820 bp, 13 predicted proteins | sample 1504521 | NCBI WGS metagenome assembly FQKF01 (sample SAMEA4475357, study PRJEB15587) | soil metagenome | biome: Soil; feature: Field | place: India | collected 2015-03-11 | depth 0 m
CGTGCGCGACGCGCACGCAACAGCAAGGGTCTCAGCGTATCCTGAGAATTCATGTTTCAAATACACAGCGCTACGCGCTATCGCTGCTGGCAGTTATAAAGCAAACTTCAGATGCGGCGAAGCCTAGAATCATAGACGATTCAGGAGGCTTTGGGAGGAGACGTGGGCATCAGCGGAGTAATCACATCTGTGACAATGGCCTCAGGTTCAGCACTAAAATTTTCGGGCGATCGCCCCTCTGCCCCAAGACTGACAGCACTGACCAGAGGTTCCAGAGGTGGTTCAGGCCGGTGCAGCATTTCCCGGGCACGCGCCAAGCTAGAGGCTAGACTAATCCCCTCTTGAGTCAAGAGTCCCAATACCCTTTGACTGCCTCGTTCCAGCACCGGCAGTTGGTAGAGGCCACGAGTGGTCATGCGGGCGATCGCAGCAGGTAACGGTTCGTCTGGATAGGCCAGCAACACATCTTTAGTGCAAAGTGCGTGCAGCGGTTGCTGCAAGAGCAATGCAGCGGTTGCTTCATCCTTCGCCCGTACCAGCAAGCGATTAACATCCTGAAGTGTCAGAATGCCAACCAAGTAGCCCGCCTCATCCATCACCAAGGCCGCATGGCAGCGATGGAGGAGCAACTGCTCGCCAGCAGTCTCCAGCGTCATGCTCGCGGGCAGTTGCAGAGGAATTGGTTGCAGGGCATCGATGACCCGCAGTTGATCAGCCCCTTCAAAGGGCAGGGTCACGCCGATTTTTTGCTGTTCGCCATCCGAGTCAAGTTGCATCGGTTGCAACCGTTCTACCATCCAAGCACTCAGCCCCACAGCGGCCATCAAGGGCAACACAATTCGGTAGTCTTGAGTGAGTTCAAATAGCAGCAGAATCGCCGTCATGGGTGCTCGCACACTGCCAGCCAGCACTGCGGCCATGCCGACCATCGCATAGGCAGGTGGGGTTGCCATATAAGGGCGTAGCATCGGTAGGGCGATCGCCAGTACCTTGCCATAGCTCGACCCCAGGGATGCCCCCAAAAACATAGCTGGGGCGAAGAAACCGCCCACAAAGCCACTACCAAAACTCCAGGCCGTCATCAGCAGTTTAAGCACCAGCAAAGCCAGCACTAGCCCCAAGGGAAACTGAACATCCTGCAAAATCGACTCCACCGTCTCGTACCCCACCCCCATGACCTGGGGGAACTTCAGGGCAACCAGCCCCACCCCCACACCCCCCACCAGTGGATGCAGGGGTTGGGGAATTGCTGCCAACCAACGCAACCCTGCCACCTTGCCATGAAAGCAGTCTTGCAAGACGCTGATTGTCTTCTTGAACAGAATTGAAATCAAGCTCGCGAATACCCCTAAACCAATGTATAGCGGCAGTTCTAGCAGACTGCGAACTTCGTAGGCAGGCAAATCGAAAGCAGGCTTGGCTCCCAGGCCAATTTGAGCAATCCACGCGGCAATGACCGAGGCCAGCAGGACAACCGTTGCCGAAGAGGCGACCGATGTCGTCCCGAGCACCACTTCCAGGGCAAAGAAAACACCAGCGATCGGGGCATTAAACCCGGCTGCCAAACCCGCCGCTGCCCCTGCCCCCAGCAACACCTTCTGGCGAGCCTGCGACACCTTCAACACCTGCCCTAACAGCAGGCTGAAGTTCGCTCCAATTTCTACACTGGGGCCTTCCGGACCCAGCGACGCCCCACTCCCCAAGGAGACCGCTGCTGCCACCATTTTGCTAATCGGTTTAAGGGGGAGCAGCTCATGCCCACCTTTGAGCATTTCCATCAGGGCACTCAGCCCCGGCCCAAAATCTTTCACCTGCCACCGCAACACGCCGATCACCGCACCACCGAGGACTGGGATCAGGGCCAGCGTCCAATGCCCCCAGATAGATAAATATCCCGAGACCTCCCCATACATGAACCGGCTAATGATGTGAATGAGGAAGCGAAACAAAACGACTCCGGCTCCTGCACCTAGGCCAATCAGCAAAGCAAGCAGCAGCAAAATCGTATCCGGCGTGGGCCGAAACAGATGCAAAAACCTTTGCAGGAGTGAGTCTGGAGATGCCGTCTCTGGAGGAACAGTGAGGTGCTGCTCTGGAGGTGGGGAAGGAGTCATCATGACGAAGCGGGTGGGCACGGAGTCTTCTTCTATTTTGCGGGATTAGCAGCGGTTTCTGGAGCGTCCTGTCACCCAGTTTGCGGTTTTCCAAAATAGCCGTCTGTTGGAGCGCTGAGTGGAGTGATGGGGCTAGGGCCATCTTCGGCCTGCTGTGCGGGTGCAGACCACCTACCCAGGAGCGATCGCTCCTGTCTGGCCTGACTCTACACCAGTCTGCAGCTCCGCCCTTGGGAGGCATTTTCCCCAAGAAAATTGCGTTTCTTAACCTTGATCCCCTTGCAAACTGTGCAGTTGAGTCCCACACTGGATGTGGGATTAGACATGGCAGTGGAGGGGCAGACGTGAAAAAAGTAATGGCGATTATTCTGGGCGGTGGTGCGGGAACCCGTCTCTATCCACTGACCAAGCTACGGGCGAAACCAGCAGTCCCCCTGGCTGGGAAGTACCGGTTAATTGATATCCCTGTCAGCAACTGCATTAACTCCGACATTTATCAAATCTACGTCCTGACGCAGTTCAACTCTGCCTCGTTGAACCGTCATATTTCTCGTACCTATAGCTTTTCTGGCTTCCATGGGGGATTTGTCGAGATTCTGGCTGCCCAGCAGACCCCCGAAAACCCCAACTGGTTTCAGGGCACTGCCGATGCAGTACGGCAATATCTGTGGTTGTTCCAAGAGTTTGATGTTGACGAGTATCTGATCCTGTCGGGCGACCATCTTTATCGGATGGACTACTCAGACTTTGTGCAACGCCACCGGGAAACCAACGCCGACATCACCATCTCTGTGATCCCGATGGATGAGAAGCGGGCTTCTGATTTTGGTCTGATGAAGATCGACCGCAATGGCCGTGTGATTGACTTCTCTGAAAAGCCTAAAGGGGAAGCGCTGCGCCAAATGCAGGTCGATACAACAGTTCTGGGTCTGTCGCCTAAGGAAGCCAAAAATAATCCCTACATTGCCTCTATGGGGATCTACGTCTTCAAGAAGGACGTGCTCCTTGAGGTGTTGCGGCGATCGCCCGAGCAGACTGACTTTGGCAAAGAAATCATCCCCGCCGCCGCCAAGGAGTACAACGTACAAGCCTATCTCTTCAACGGCTATTGGGAAGATATCGGAACCATTGAGGCTTTCTACGAAGCAAACCTAGCCCTCACCCAACAACCCCATCCTCCCTTTAGCTTCTACGATGAGAAGGCCCCCATCTATACGCGAGGTCGGTATTTGCCCCCCAGCAAGTTGCTCGATTGCCAGATCACTGAGTCCATGATTGGGGAGGGCTGCATTCTCAAGGATTGCCGCATCCATCACTCTGTGTTAGGTATTCGCACTCGCGTCGAGTCGGGAGCAACCGTGCAAGACACCCTAATTATGGGAGCCGACTTCTATCAACCGATGGCAGAGCGTCAGGCCCATTGTAGTCAAGGGAAAATCCCTATTGGCATTGGTGCTAACAGCATTATTCGGCGCGCCATCATTGATAAGAATGCCTGCATTGGCTGTGATGTCCAAATTGTCAACAAAGACCGGGTGGAAGAAGCAGAGCGGGAGTCGCAGGGTTTCTATATCCGTAACGGGATTGTGGTTGTCCTGAAAAATGCCACCATCCCCGACGGCACCATTATTTAGCGTGAATTCGGAACAGCAAGAGTGTTGGGGCACCGCGCCGTGTGCAGTGCCCCAACACCCTCTCAACCCGAGCTGACGTTCACTCACTCACCTTCATGCCCTCGCTGCTGATGTTGATTGGTCTGCCAGGCAGTGGCAAATCAACGCTAGCCCGACACCTTGCGGCGCAGGGGAAAGGGTGGGTGCTGGTGTCTACCGATGCAATTCGGGCCCAGTTGTTTGGGGATGAGGCGATTCAAGGCCCCTGGCTGGCAGTCCAGCGTGAGGTGGAGCGATCGCTCCGTCTCGCGGCTCAGCAAGCTGAAGCTGGCATTGTCGAGGGGGCCATCTACGACGCCACCAATGCAGTCCGCAAACACCGTCGTGCAGCAATCGCCTTGATCCGTCAGTGTGGCTTCACGACGATCACAGGCTTGTGGCTCGACGTTCCCCTAGAGGTTTGCCTGCAACGGAACCAAGCACGCGATCGCCAAGTCCCCCCCGAGGTGATCCTGCGAATGCACTGCCGCCTCATGGGTGCGCCCCCCAGTTTGATGGAGGGCTTGGATCGGCTGGAGAGGTTTGAGGGGTTTGATCGGTTTGCCTGACCTCAAAGCGGGTTTTGGCTGGGAATCCCAACTGCACGAGGAAACTGGGAGGGCGTCGGGTTGACTTTTTGCAGATGGATGGCGTGGCGAATGCTCTGGCTAAGGGGAGTTTTGCTGGGAACAATGGCTGTGACCATCGCTCCCAGTTGCTGAGCGGCTTGCTCTAGCTCAATCGCTTCTGCCTCACTCCACTGCCCACGATAGAGGATGGCCTTCCCTCCCAATTTCAACAGTGGCAATGCATACTCCGCACAAACAGACGGACTGGCAACAGCACGAATCAAGGCCAAATCATACGCTTCGCGGTGTTGGGGATGGTGCCCAACCAGTTCAGCCCGGTCTACCCAGGTTTGGGCATTGGGGATATCGAGTCGTTTGATCACGCGATCAAGAAAGGCAATCTTCTTGCGGGTTGAATCTAGTAAGGTGACAGACCAACACGGCTGAGCGATCGCCACTGGCAGGCCAGGAAATCCTCCACCAGTGCCGATATCAATCACCTTGAAGGGAGGGTTAGGCTCACCCTTGAGTGCATCGGCGGCAGCGCGATCGCCCCTCTGCTGGAGCTTCTCCCCTGGTAGACCTCTGTCAAGCCATTCTCGAATCCCGTTCAGCGAGTCCCACAGGTGTTTCTCCCAAAACTCGTCCGGCGCTAGGATGCGGGTCAGATTGAGCTGGCGGTTGCCCTCCAGAATGGCTTCATAAAGGTACTGAAACGACTCCTGCTGGGCAAGGCTAGGTTGCCAGCCGAGGGTTGCTTGCCATCGCTCTAGCATGTCTGGCAACTGCGGTTGTTGCATGATACTCCCTTGATCGATCCGATCTAGCCTGCGGCTTTCACCAAGCTGGCTGGTTCAACTGCATGCAGTTCTCCATGGTGCAGCGTCCAACAGCGATCCGCGATCGCCGCCAGTTCTCCTGCATCGTGAGACACTACTAGCAAACACCAGCTTTGCTTGAGTTTTGCTAAGACACTTGTCAACTGTTTCCGCATGGACCAATCGAGACCCGCGGTTGGTTCGTCCAGTAAAAGTAAGAAGGGTTGACGGATCAGTTGCACCGCCAGCGCCAAACGCCGTTGCTGCCCACCACTGAGCGATCGCGGTGACGTGTCCTGCGACAGGTGACTCAACCCCACCTCCCGCAGAACATGGTCAATCCGGTTCTTATCCAATTCGGGGTGCCCCAACCGTAGTTCATCCAGGATCGTACTGCCGCAAAAATGCCGCTCTGGAAACTGAAAGACTAAACCTGCCAACTGCTGCAAATTTTCGGGCGCTAATTCCTGGTCACGCCAGCGTAGGCTACCACTCGTCTTTTTGACCAACCCCGCCAGAATTTCTAACAGCGTACTTTTGCCAGAGCCACTGGGACCAATAATTAAGCCCATTTGTTGAGGAGCCAGTTCTAGGGTGACCGACTGAAGAATGGCGTCAGGAGTCGCGGGCGGGTGGTAGGTCAGATCTTGGATGTAAAGCATTCAGGTGCGGGACAGCGGGCCAGGAATTTCTACTGCTACTCCATTCTGGCAAATTTAGTTGAGACTCTGAATGGCTTTGCGGCCTTAGAGTCACTCTAAAAGTCGGCAGGGTCGTCTAGCAGCGTTTCAATCAACAGGTCAACTTGCTGCTGCTGGTGAGCCAAAAACGCCTCGCACTGCCGCAATGCTTTCACCGCTTCGGCAAACTGGCTAAACACTTCCGCGAGTTCCAGTTCTCCTGATTCAATGCGGTCAATCATGGTTTCTACCTGGCGGACAGCGTCCTCGTAACGCCAGTCTGGGGGAAGGCTGAGGGCGTCATGATGGTCGGCAGAAGACTCTGGGGGAAAGCTCGTCATGGCATCAAGAGTAGGAGACAGAATCAAGAGGCAGGATCAATCAGTGCATTGGGATCTGAGCTAGTGCTGGGGAGATGCTCGGTGACAGTAGCGCGAACTTGGCCCTCGGCAAGTTGTATGGTGAGGGACTGCCCCACTTGAAGACTCGTAGCTTGCCGAGCGATCGCCCCATTCTCTAGCCGCACCACTGCGTATCCACGTTGCAGAACCGCTTTTGGATCAAGGGTTTGCAACTTCTCGCGCAACAACCGACAGTGCTGGGTTGCTCGCTGAAACTGGCGCGTACTGCTCTGGATCAACCGTTGCTCTAGCCAGCGCAGGGTGTGCAGCCGTTGCCGCAACTGGTGATCCAGTCTCAGCCGATGCAGGCGATCGCGCAGACGGTTTAAGTGCACCTCGTAGACCTGCACCTGATCCTGGATAGCTTGCCGCAGGCGGAGCGATCGCGCTCGCTGGTCACATAGCAGGTCTTCTAACCGAGGCACAGCCTGCTCTGCTGCCGCTGTGGGGGTATGGGCACAGACATCTGCGGCTAGGTCAGCCAGCGATTCATCTCGTTGATGCCCAATCCCTGCGACCACTGGAATCGAACAGGCTGCCACCGCTCGCACCACCCGTTCATCATTAAAACAAGCCATATCTTCCACCGCACCGCCACCGCGCGACAAGATCAACACCTCCGCCCGCCCATCCCGTTCTACTCGGTGAATTGCCCTGACAATTGCCTCCGGTGCCTGATCTCCCTGCACAAGCGCTGGTGACAGCAGGACTCGTAGCCCCGGATAGCGGCGTTTTAAGGTGCGCTGGATGTCTCCCCAGGCTGCTGCTTGCAGTGAGGTGACCACCGCAATGGTTTGAGGATGGCTAGGCAGCGATCGCTTCCGCTCTAGGTCAAACAACCCCTCCGCCTCTAGCCGTTGCCGCAACTGCCGATAGCGCAACGCCCGCAACCCCTCGCCACCGGGGAGCGCCTGCCACACCACAAGCTGGTAGCTGCCCCGTTGGGGATGGACATGGAGCCGCCCCAGGACAACCAGTTGCTCTCCGGGGGCAGGCACAGACACTAACCGCTGGATCTGACTACTCCAGACCACACAGCTAATCGCAGCCTTTTCATCCGGGTCTTGTAGGGTAAAGAACAAACCACTCCGATAGCGCGTTGCGCTTGACACTTCCCCCGTCACCCAGACCTGCTGCAACTGGGGTTCTTGCTCCAGCAACTGCTGAATCAGGGCGGTCAGACTAGAGACAGACAGAGCAGTATCGGGAATGAGCAGATTCGGCAGATTTAGAGACATTGCAGACCAGAAAAGATCATTATCATGGGACAGCAGGGCACTAAAAATCCAATGTCAAATTTAGTACATCTGTATGTAATTTTCCGCTAAAAACTCTACAATAATCTAGAGCATGCTCGGATGTTGTATCCGGGCAATTCACCCTGGGCAGACTAAGGGCTGGGCAGACTAAGGGAGAATCCGAGTCGGGACAACGATGTCAGTTTCAGCAGCCCCGAAACTTCGTCTATGGTAGACGACGCTATTCCTCGACTCTGCTTTATTCTTTACGCTTTGTTAAAGCTAATCCGTGGCTTCCGGTCGGACAAACCTAATGACTCGCTCAATGTTGGGTTTACACACTCTGCCTTGATTTCCCCTGTTTGATCAAAATTTGATCAATGCAACCCGCTCGGTTCATTGCATCTGCTCTGCTTCTAGAATCAGCGCTCTCTGTGCATCTCGTTCACTGCTTGTTATTGAGGCACTAATGGCTAAAGCTACCGAAGTTTCCGAGAAGGATAAGGCTCTAAATTTAGTAATGACTCAGATCGATCGTACCTTTGGCAAAGGGACGATCATGCGCCTAGGTGATGCATCTCGCATGAAGGTTGAGACTGTGCCAACGGGTGCGCTGACGCTAGACCTTGCCTTGGGTGGGGGCCTGCCAAAAGGGCGAGTCATCGAAATCTACGGCCCTGAGAGTTCCGGGAAGACGACTCTAGCGCTTCATGCGATCGCTGAAGTGCAAAAAGCGGGGGGCATTGCCGCTTTTGTAGACGCAGAACACGCCCTTGACCCAGCCTACTCTGCCGCTTTGGGGGTGGACATTGAAAACTTGCTGGTCTCACAGCCCGACACTGGGGAAGCTGCTCTGGAAATTGTGGATCAGCTTGTCCGCTCCACAGCCATCGATATTGTGGTGGTGGACTCGGTGGCTGCCCTCGTCCCCCGTGCCGAAATTGAAGGTGAAATGGGCGATGCCCACGTTGGTCTCCAGGCACGCCTGATGAGTCAGGCACTCCGCAAAATCACCGGCAATATTGGCAAAACTGGGTGCAGTGTGATTTTCCTCAATCAGTTGCGCCAAAAGATTGGCGTCTCCTATGGCAACCCCGAAACCACGACCGGGGGGAATGCACTTAAATTCTATGCCTCCGTTCGACTTGACATTCGGCGCATCCAGACTCTTAAAAAGGGAGCAGAGGAATTTGGGATTCGAGCCAAGGTCAAAGTAGCCAAGAACAAGATCGCGCCTCCCTTCCGCGTTGCTGAGTTCGACATTATTTTTGGCAAAGGTATTTCATCACTGGGTTGCCTGATCGACATGGCGGAAGAAACTGGAGTGGTCACTCGTAAGGGTGCCTGGTATAGCTACAACGGCGAGAACATCAGTCAGGGCCGTGACAACGCCATCAAGTACTTAGAGGAAAACCCGACAATTGCCCAAGAAGTAGAGCAGCAGGTTCGCCAGAAGCTTGAAATGGGCGCAGTTGTCTCTGCGAACTCTATTTCACCGATAGGTGACGAGGACGAAGACGAAGACTACTTAGACGCCGAAGAATAGCCCTTGATGGGAGTAGTTATGTGACCATCCGCTCCCATCCCTTACCTTCATAGCCGAACTGGAAATGATTGGGATGTAAAATTTCCGCCAAAATCTCCAACGAGTCCACCAACCTAGGACCAGGACGATTAAAGTACTGATTGCCATCGGTTAAGTACACGTGTCCAGTCTGCACCGCTTTGAGTTGCGACCACCCTGGATGCTGGGTCAAAACCTGCGCTTCCTGCCGCGTCCGGTTCAAATCGTAACCACAGGGCAGTATCACTAACACATCGGGGTCAGCCGCTTGCAATGCTTCCCAGGTCAACCAGGGAGAATGCTTACCAGTTGTGCCGAAGGGATGAGGGTCGTGCGGCTGTCCCGCTGCCTGGGTAGCAGCCGTTTGAGGCAATTTTCCTCCTGCCAATTCCACCAACTCTGGCATCCAATTTCCCGCTGCCATCAGGGGATCTATCCATTCAATGCAGGCCACAGCAGGGCGATTGCTCCAGTCCATGAGAGCTGTAACTGAGCGACACGCAGCCACCCGCTGCTGCAAGTCTGCTAGTCCGTTCGGCTCAACCCCCAACGCCTGAGCCACTCGCTGAATATCCTGCCAGACTTCATGCAACACCGTAGGCTGCAACGAAATTACTTGGGGCTGGCTGTGGGTCAACTGAGCAACCGCTGTCTCCACATCTACCAGGCTGACTGCACACACCTCACACTGCGCCTGCGTCAGGATGTGAGTAGGTCGCAGTTGCTCTAGCACAGCAGCATCAACCCGGTAAACACTGAGGGCCGACTGCAACAAGTCAGTAACACGCTGATGGGTCTCCAGACTGGAGCCTGCGGGATTAAATTTTGGTGCGGTGCAGACCGGGCGATCGCACACCTCAGGGGGGTAATCACACTCGTGCGATCGCCCCACTAAGTCATCAGTCAGCCCTAATAGCGCAACAATCTCCGTGGCACTGGGAATCAACGAAACAATCCGTCGCATCTCTCTTGTCCTTTAGATGAGCGGTGTCCTGTAACGTGAATTTAGAATACGCTGAAACTCTGGATTTGTGCTGCACGCCGCACATGACCAATCCAGAGTTTCAGGACATCGCACCGGGCGTGATGTCCTGAAACCCACGTGAATTTGGGAGACACTGAAACCCTTGCTGTTTCGTACATGACGTACACGGAATAGCAAGGCTTGTGGGACACGGCGCGGTGTCCCACAAGCCGCTTGCCCCAAACTGACGTTCAACCCTGCTTCACTCGAACTCACGGGTCTGTCAGCTCTGTATCTGTAAGCTGCGTAGAATACCGCCTTCAGCCCGGTAGACCGGCAGTTAAAATAGAGGAGAAACTCGTATCAAAACTTACAACGGGCGCTCCACTTTCTGTTTTCTTCACTCCATGACCGCATCTCATCCAACCTGGCAGCATTGTTTTGTAGAAACCAATCGCATCCGGCTCCATTGTGTCACTCAGGGCGAGGGGGATCTTGTCCTGCTGTTGCATGGTTTCCCAGAGTTCTGGTATTCCTGGCGTTTCCAGATCCCAGCACTGGCCCGCTACTTCAAAGTAGTCGTGCCTGACCTACGCGGCTACAACGACTCTGATAAACCGAAGATGGGGTATGACCTGGACACGCTGACGGCTGATGTACAAGGATTAATCCACAGCTTGGGGTATCGCAGAGCGCACGTTGTTGGCCACGACTGGGGAGGAGTGATTGCCTGGAACTTGGCTGCTAAGTTTCCTCAGTCCCTACATCGGCTTGCAATTTTGAATGCACCTCATCCCCAGCGTTTTTTGCAGGATATTCTCAGTAATCTGGATCAGTTGCGCCGCAGTTGGTATTGCCTAGCATTTCAAATTCCTGGTTTGCCCGAATGGGTGATTCAACAAAATCTACCAGTGCTGGTGAAAAATTTGTTTCAGGGACAGGCTATTCGCAAAGGAGCATTTACCGCTCAAGATACGGAAATCTATCAGGCTGCACTGGCAAAACCCGGGGTTCTAACGGCAGCAATTAACTACTACCGTCAGTTGTTTTCCCCTCAGGGAGTGCTGCGGTTGTGGGAGCGATCGCCCCGTCCCATCACGGTGCCAACCTTAGTGCTGTGGGGCGAAGAAGACTTTGCCCTGAGCCAATCCCTAACGCAAGGTTTGGAGGACATGATTGACGCCCCCTTTCAGTTGACCTTTGTGCCTCAGTGTGGCCACTGGATTCAGCAGGAAGTCCCACAGACGGTGAATCGAGAATTACTCAACTTCCTGCGTGAGTAAGCAGTGGCATCGCTGCATCCCGGTGCGTAGTTATGGCGCTACACGCTCATGATGTAGACAGCTTTTGATAGAAAACCCTGCGGCACCGGGTTTCCTATCAAAAGCGTTGGCGAGTGGATGTTAGGTCAGGAGCGATCGCGGGCAACCTAGGCTTGAAGATTGTGGTTTAGACGAAACCTAACTTTTCTGAGGAAGGGCGGCTTTGTCGTACTTCCCAACGGATGACCTGTATGCTGCACCCCAACCCCCTCCCTGACCCTGCTCACTTCCAGCCAACCGTGATCCAGAGCGACCTCCAACAACGGCTAGGACTTTACCAGGTTTTCCTCAAACTATACGAACATCACCGCAGCTTACTAGATGAAATTCTCAGTCTGGAAAATGGGGGCTGTAAGACGCTGTCGCGTGTTTCACTGCCCTACGTCCAAGGCATCGTCACCGGCAAAGATGTTGTCCTCATAACGAATTTGGTCAGAGGAGTTAGCCAAGCCTGGCGACAGCCGCAGAATGTTTGGACGATTGGGCGCGATCCGCAGCAAGTTGCCCTGCCTGTTCAAGATCTTCGCCTCTCTCGCCGCCATGCGGCCATTCGCTACCAAGAAGCAAGTGGATTTCAACTCATTGATCTGAATAGCAGCAATGGCTCCTACGTCAATGGTGAACCCATTCGTCAAGTGGTATCCCTATCCGATGGCGATCGCATTCGTCTGGGTGGTCTGTCCTTTGTTTTCTTGATCTGCAATGCAGAGCAGGTGCTTCCCGCTCTCCCCCCGCAAATTGCCGAACAGTTGCAGACCGTTATCACCCCCCTTTCAAATCATCAGCCAACGATGAATCCGTCTGCGTCCAGTCAGCCGTGCAATGACTTAGAACGCCCCATCAATTCACTGGAAGACACACTCCAATTTCGCCGGTGAAGCCTGGGTCAACTCCAAGTCATTCATCCTTTGCAAACGGGTTTCACACTCCCGCAAAGGGTGAAGGTTTTAGCGACCCATGGTGGATGGTCTGAGTGGCTACCTCTAGCCCATCTTGTGTCCCACAAGCCCTACTGGGGTAAGCCGGAGGGCTATAGTGATCCGATAGGCTACGCTCAATTGGCTGACACCTGCTAGAATAACTGGGTTGTTTAGTCCAAAAATCCTGGCTTTGAGTCAATCGGTAGATCTGCCAAAAGTTGATGATTTTCTGCAAGAGCTTGCAACCATCCAGCAAACTGGAGCAAAGCGTATTGCACTGCTTGGATCTCGTCATGTTCCCATTACTCATCAACATCTAATTGAGTTGATGAGCTATGCACTCGTACTGGCGGGCAATCGGTTGTTGACCTCTGGGGCAACCGGCACTAATTCTGCTGCCATTCGTGGTGCAATGCGAGCAGACCCCAATTTACTCACTGTGATTCTGCCTCAAAGCCTTGAGCGCCAACCGCGTGAATCGCGAGAGCAGCTGGAGCAGGTCATGCACCTTGTGGAAAATCCAGCCAATGACAGCCTATCTTTGGCGGAGGCGAGTGCTCTCTGCAATCAGGAAATCATTTCGCGGTGTCAGCAATTGATCTGCTTTGCATTCCACGATAGCCACACGCTCCTAAAAACCTGTCGTGACGCAGAAGAACAACGCAAGTTGGTCACCCTGTTCTACTTCGACTAAGGGGGCGATCGCCGCCTCATTTTCATCAATTCAGGGCGGCGTCTAGATACGCTTGTGGCCAAAATCAATTCACGAATTCAATGCACGAATTTGAGACCTGTCAGTAGGGAGATCCGATTGTGGCATTACTGGCACACCTACCAGTGGGTAAAACGCTATTGATTAGCATTGCGATCGCCGCTTTCCTTGTCTACGTCCCGTTTATTGTCGTTGCCTACGGACGGATGCAGGTTGGTTATGACATTTCTGCCCCCAGAGCACTGTTCGACAAACTGCCCCCATTTGCTCAACGGGCAACCTGGGCACACCAAAACTCCTTTGAATCATTTATGATGTTCGCCGCGGCGGCGTTAATGGCCTATGTTACACAGCAAACAAGTGTCTGGGTGGGGTTGGCTGCGATCGCCTATCTAGTTGCCCGTCTCCTATTCTCAGTGTTCTACATTGCCAATATTCCACTGGGGCGATCGCTCATGTTTGGCGTGGGTTCCCTCTGCATTACCACACTTTTCCTCTTCAGCCTGCTTTCCCCAAGCTGAGCGCGAGCCCCTCTCTAGCAATAGGTGAACGTGTGGGAAATCTCAGGATCACAACTGAAGGATGGCTGACTAGGCCGGAGGGAACAGCCCCCTTGAAAGGGGAAACGCACGCACATGCCCTTGCTGTAACTTGCTCTTCAAGGGCTACAGAGAGTAGCCCTAAACTCGTAATGATGGGTTGGGTCGCGGTCGCAACCTGCAACCCAACCCATCATTATTTGAAGACCACTACCCTACAGAGAACCTGGCTTAACTCAATCGGCTTCGCCTAACCCTAGGCAAAGCGCTAGTATGGAAAATTAGGGTTTAACATCCAGGTTTTCAATCAATCAACCCGTTATCTTG
>FQKF010111951.1_pt1 | contig 13818 bp, 25 predicted proteins | sample 1504521 | NCBI WGS metagenome assembly FQKF01 (sample SAMEA4475357, study PRJEB15587) | soil metagenome | biome: Soil; feature: Field | place: India | collected 2015-03-11 | depth 0 m
TGCTTTGAGGGTCAAAAATTACAGAATTACAGATATTACGCATTTTTCCCTTTCTCTATATATTATATTTATTTATAATACTTTTTTTTTTATTTTTAAATAAAAAAGAAAGAGAAGAGAGAAGAAAGATAGTAATTGTAATGGTTTGAGGGCTATTACAGATTATTACAGACAGTTTTTTCCAGCCGTATAAGTGTTACAAATGCTATATTACAGGTTTTAAATCTGTAATAAAAAGCTGTAATTTATCTGTAATTTGGAACGAAATCTGTAATTTTTTGATACTCTTTTGTAACCATTTTGGAAATGAATTGAAACTCTGGCAGTAATGTTCCAACGCCACTACCACCAGAAGATTTCTTGGAGATTACCCGTTTTTGAATCTCACGCCCTCTTGAGCGCATTTTTGCAGGTTATGCACAGTGTATTTCTATTGTAGCAATGATTAAATGTGTTATATGGGCATTTCATTCTTGCTCACACTCCTCGTCAGCACACCAACTTTGTTCATAACATTTATCACATATAGGTGGGTCTATTGGTAAACCCATGCAACCACAGTCTCTGCCACTACAACATGTGGGTGTTTCTCTTTGCCATTTTTCAATTTCAGATTCCGTAATTTCTGAATTGCAGAAGAAGCATCTCCAATCACTCATTTTACTCACGCTCCTTAAAATTTAATTTTCATTAGGTTCAAAATCTTTACCAGTTAAATACTCATATACTCTGTTTAGAGTAGCTTCTAAATCATAAACTACTTCGTTTACCATTCTTCTTTCAATGAAATCATTTAAGCAAGTCTTATCTAAATAGTTTAAATCAGATTCCACTAATTTAATTAATTCTTCTTTGTTCATATTAATCCCCCTCTACTATATCTGTAATCTCGGCTTGAGTGACATATAGATGGCATACGTTACCCTCTACTATTTTTGAGTAGAAATCCCACTCAACGTGTTCAAAGTTTTCAATGTTTGTCATTTTTACATCAGAATCATTAAGCTGTTCAACCGCCAATCTATACGCTTTTTTAGTGCTTAACTCTCTTTCTGAGTCAACTGCAACTGTAAAAAATCCTGCAAACGGTACAATTACATAATGCGTTTTGCTCATAATTTATTCCTCCTTATTTTAAAACCACAATTTCATTGCCTAATAGTCTTCTTTTGAAAATAAATCATTTAAATAACAGTACATGTCATATAATAATTTATGAACTGCTTTCGCTTTATCTGATTCTTCCGAAATCTCAAGTAATTCACTTGTGCTACTTTTACTTGTTTTACCAAAATACTCTTTTAACAAAATCGCTTCATCTTGATTTAATTCAATATTGATTTTAATTTCCGCTCTAGTATCTGTGATTTTCATATTCTATCCTCCAATCAATTTATCTTATACTAACATTTTACTACTTTTTATCCTTACTGTCAATACATTCGTCACAAATTTTATCTTCTGATTTACGTTTTGTTTTAAGTGGTTTACCACAAATTTTGCACTTCTTAACACAATTACCACAACCATAACAAAATACACAATTAGACATAATTGTTCTCCTTTATACTAACATATTGCCACAGTTTTAATTTGGTGTCAAGTTAATATTCAATAAAATCTTCATCATTGTGCATAATAACCGTTTTGCATTTTGGACAAGCGAACAGATAAACTGAATAACCATAATTTTCTGCACTTACATTATGTTCAAAATATAACCTAATTGGTCGCTCATCTCCATTAATTGCTTCGTATGTTTTATTCCACTCACCAATGTATTTCTCCGTATATTCATATTTACACGATGGACAAATCATAACTACTCCTCCTTATTTTACCCAATGAAAACACTCATTTATTAGGTATTTTACATTCTACACCCGTTGCGAATGCTTATCTACAATATGAGATAAAATTCACTTTCATTGGTTTTCTTCCATATTTTTTAGCCAACTCTACTGAATTTTTATTTACCTCGTCTAAGTATGGTTGTATCATTTCTTTTGCTTCTTCTCTGGTGATTAAATTCGAATTATAAAGTATTCTTGCATCTTCCGCTCTATTTCTAAGTGTGTCAATATTCATAAGACCAACTCCTTTTGTATTTTATATTTATATTATACACTAGAAGTTGGTCTATGTCAAGTTTTATTTTATATTTTTAAAAACCAAAATACCTTCACTATTATCATTGAATCCACTTGTTGACTTTGTTCTTTTTATATTATCTAGTTTTAATGTTTCTACATAATGTAAGCCTATTTCAATACATAGTTTTTTAGTATCTTCAAATAAACTAAACTTATCATAGTCATTGATGTTTATGCATATATAACCATCTTTCACAACATACTTCTTTATATTAAGTAATGTTTGCATTAAAAATCCACCAATCCACTCTTCATAAGTAATGCCATCTTTGTAAGATTGTTCTCCTATTTTGTAATCTTCTAACGCAAAATATGGTGGAGATGAAAATGCTAAACCAATTGTATCCTCCCATTCTGGGACAAATATTTCACTCCCATGTGTTCTTATGTCAAACTTTATGTCAACATTGTTTACTCTATTATATGCTAATCCCATTTTATTTAATCTTTCCGTTAATAGATAATTTGGGTCTGTACCATAATACTCAATATTATTTTTCATAGAGGACAATAACCTGATGCCCCAACCACATGAAAAATCATAATATTTATTATTAATATTGTAATTTTGCAAAATATAGTCAACTGTCTTCATTGGGAAGTTACTTGGTTTTGATGCAACACCCTTCCCACCCAAGCGTATTGCGGTTTCTATTTTTTTTATATCACTATCTGTTTTTGGAAATATTTTTTCATTTTCTAATGTTTTTGCATAAAAAAATCTAATCAAATCATTGCATTCAAACACTTCTTCTATGCTCCATTTTGAATGATACAATTTAACTTTTGACATTAAATCTTTTACAAAGTAGTTGTTTATATCTGTAGTTTTTACTCCACCTTTATGAATATTTTTAAAATTATTAATTACATCTTTTTTATCTGGTTTTTTATAATATTCTTTTTTAATTTCTGTACATTGCTCATCTGTTAGCGGGAAATAATTTTTAGTATCTAATACTTTTCCTTTAAATTCAATAATCATATTTTATACCATCCTTTATAATTTAGTTTTTGCTTACAATATTATTATAATAAATAATATTCACAATGTCAACATATTTTTTTTCAATTTTTTAATTTTCTACAACATAGTAATTCTAACGCTTCCAATTTTCAATTTGTACGATAAAATAGTTGTTTTAAATAGATTTATCCATTGTAAATATCATAACAAAATCACACTCTTCGCAAATATGTGGGATTAAACTAAAATCGCCTCCAAATAAGCTTGTAGCAAATATAGGTAGTTCTATATCACCATTTTTATGTGACCAAATATTTCTAATGTAAAATGTTTCATTGCCACAATTTAGACATTTTATGACACATTTCTTTGCTGAATTTTCTTTTTCAAACATGTAATTATCCTCCAATTCTACCTAATACAATCCGCAATTTATTTAGTTTCAAATTCAAGTTTTGCCAATCTCAATACTTCAATTGCATCTGATTCATTCACAAATACATGTTTACCAAAACTTTCAATATCATAAATATGATTTTCAAATGTTTTAACATGTACACCAGTATCAGTAACTACTAATTCTTTTGCAAAATCTTCTGTGATTCTCATTGGTTTATAAAACCCGTCTTTATTTCTTCCATCTGAATACATCCATAGTGGGTCTATTACAAATAACTTGTCGTTTATCCCACATGGAAATTCAAATACTTTATGTTGTATTTTGATAGCTTCTAATTCTTTTAAATAATTTAAACTTGCGTCAATTAGGTTATCATTAAATCCATTTCCATATTTTGTTTTAATAATACTATTCATAAATCTCACAGCGTCATGAATTGTAATTTCAGTATCATATAATGTGTTCATACTATCTCTCCTTGTCATATAAAAGATTCAATTTATTTTAATTTTGAATTTAACCATTCGACCAATTTATTAATTATTAGGTATAATGGTTCAATTAATTTATTAAAAGCATTCTCAGTGTCTTTTAATTTTCTATTCCAACAGTGACTACACATACCATACATAATGATATTATAATATTCTGTAGAAGTGTCAATATCAAACTCTTCATTACATTCTGTGCAAATGAATGATTTTACATTTTGCAATTTCATCTTCTTCATGCTATCACTCCTTAAAATATTTAGTTTAACACCCTATTATTTCCAATTATCTAAATCAACACTTTTCATTATATTTATTGAACTCTTCACAATCATTTGCAATATCTTCACAAACACCCTTCCAAAATTCTTCTTCTCTTTTGTCGTGCTTTTCAATAAGTCTTTATCAGCTTTACTTGGGTGGTTCGTGATACTATAAAACTCATAGTCTTCCATATCTTTAAACTCATCAAACATTTTGTGATAGTCTTCAATCCACTTATCAATCATATCCCAAACTACGCCCTCCTACCAAAAAAAAAACGTTTGCTTTTAAATTCTTCCACTGGCCTTGGAATACCCATTTCAAACCATGTTATATCGAACGTTAGGAATGTATTTGCAGTTATAAAATCATGCGAAAATCCATCACAATAATCTGCCCAATCACCTGTAGTTCCAACTTTCTCTTTTCTGAAAACAAGAGTTTCCTCATCGGCAATTTCTTTGTATCTGTAGTAATCTTTAACAGCACTACGCAATGAGAATGCTGTGCATTTAGACACAATCTCTATTGGAAGTCCATCCCACTTCAACAACTCCCCATCTTTTGGATTAGCTTGAAATTCATATATTTCCTTTGGTAAATCTAAAACGGCTGGAGAAGCCATGCAAAACCTAACTGCATCAAAAACTTTTATAAACATTTAATCACTCCTTTTATCATCTTTGAGTATATTATATCAAAATTCCCCTACTTTGTCAATAGGGGAATTCATTTTTTTTTTAATAGTATTCTAATTTCTTTCGTTCAGCCCACAAAATTATCACATCATGTTCAATTTGTGTGACACACCTGTTTCCAAGACCTTTTGCTTGAACAATTGCGCCATTTCTAACTTCTATTGTAACTAAACTCTCATCCAAAGATTTTTTATTACGCAAAAGCATTATTTTAGTTTTCATTTCTGACACACTGTTAACGTAACTAGCCACACAGTGATGTAAATTAGCTCCCTCACGGATTAAATCTTGAGGCTCTTTTGGAGCTAAGAACGCGAATTCACCTATCTCGTCCTCTAAATCAATATAATGCTCTACTGCTCGCTTGAACAACAATCCGTCAACAGTTTGTTTTGATGAATTGAAATTTGCCACGGTTATATGATGTGCCGTTAGCAAGTTTTTTGGGTATTTTTCAAATGAACCGTTCAAAAGTACGTCCATCATTCTGGCGTAATCTCTCAACGTTGTAATTGTATTTGGATAATTGGACAATGCCTCTGAATCTTTCAATCGCCTCAAATAAGTCACCAATGTTCTTTTGTTGTATCTGTAAGTAGTTATTAACATTTGGTAAATGCCGAACGCACAATTGTTTTCATATGTTACAAAATTTCTAAATGAACCATTGACCTCTCCATCAAAGTAAATTTCTTTTACGATTTCAAAATATTCAACTAATAACTCTTGGTCAACTCCATTGTACCAATTGTAATAAGCGAGGTTATTTTCTAGTAAAAATCTACCAAAACGCCTATTTATATATGATGGCTTAGGCAATCTAGATTTGCCATAACGTGGGGCTGTAAAACCAGCAGCGAAGAATTGCTCTGCGTCTGGATGCTCTTTTAATTTTCCAACAAGCGTTCCAATAGTGGTACACCCATGGTGTCTAGACACATACTCACAATATCTACCGTACTTTTCATCTTCAAAACTAACATACTTATTGCGTCCATCGTAATCAGTATACCAAGGTATTCGAACCAGCACTCTTGGAGAACCACTAAGGTAAACTTCTTTGTCACCCACAAGTTTTATGAATTTAGATGTTGCAAAATCGTAATAACATACTGTACCATCACTTATTTCAAATTTTAGTTTACTACCTTGTTTTTTGATTATGACTGTATTCATATTAAAACCTCCTACGTTTTTTGAAAATGTTTGAATTTTTGTAAAAATCTTTGTCTTTTACAACTAATTTAGAAAACTCTTCATCTGTCAACAATCGTTTCGCACTTCCAACAAGATATTCTGTTGTAGGCATGAATCCCATTTCCAGCATTTTGATGAGTTTGTGAGCTACTTTTTTGTTTGCCACATGTGCATGTTGTTCATACTTACCATTAGTCCTAACCACAACTACATCGTGTGAACCTCTAACAACGTGAAAATTCAGTGTTCCCATAGGAATCCCACCTTTCATTAATCCCACCCCTTAAAATGTTTTGGCTTGCGCCTATAATCTTTAGGCGACTTATGAACGCCTGTACCAGTTCTAACTTGCTCCATAGACTTATTAATCTTGTTCGCACTATTCAGCAACAGTTCTTTTCCAGATATTTTCATGTTAATGCTCTTCATAAAAACCCCCTAATGAATCATCTGAATAAATTTCTTCACTTTGGATTTCATAGAATCTATCTTCCATTTCGTCACCACCTTATGTAAACAGTATATCACAAAAAGAAAGAGTTGTCAATATGAATCAACAACTCTTTTTTTTTTAATTTTTATTTAACCATTGCAACGACAATGAGCATGAACAGTAAGCCAAGTGCAATTAGGGCAATTGGAGCAAGCATTGGGAGCAATACTACTAGCCACGGAATTGACACACCGTACACTTTTACACATAGTAGGATTAGTGACATAAATGCACCCCAACCAAACATTGAATAATTGCCTTTAGTGTCAGTGTTAATCCTAATTTTACTTTTATCCATTTTGGAATCCTCCTAATTATATACAAAGTTAACTTCTAATTTTTGTCTACCGAAATCGAGAGCTTCTTGATGACTATTGAAAAATACGTCAATTTTATTGCCTTTTATAGCACCTCCAACGTCCTCTGCAATTCTATAACCAATGCCATCGATATGAACTTTACTACCTATTGGAATTACACTAGGGTCAACAGCAATGGTTCTACCAGCTTTCGCTTTAGTTCCAGAGTACGTTATGCCGTCACTTTTACCACAACACTTCTCACAGCTACAATACGCTGATATTGAAAATATACCTAATGTACGCCTACCATCACCTCTGTTAAAAGCAACCGTAGTTTCAGCAACTTTTTTGGGTTCAACTTGAGGTATTGCAATCTCCTCTTTATCTACACTCACATCAAAGAAAGCTGTATCGTTGCTTTCAATACTTGGATTAAGCATGATGTGGTGTGAAGTGAGGATTGTCGCAGTAATAAGTAATACTTTGAACAATTTACTCACATCAACCACTCCTTTCTTAACTAATTATACCACATATTTTGTGACTTGTAAACTATTTATTTCTATCGATTTCTCGTTCAACAAGCTCCATAATGCAATAGTTTGCAATGTCACGCAAGGTATCATCAATTGACTCATCCTTTACCATTTGAGGCTTGTCAGAAAGCAATGTTTCAAGTCGGAATAGTTTATCGTAAAGACGAATTAAAATTGAGTTACTAAAACGCCCTCTGAGCATTGCGAAACTATTTCCATAATCGTTGTTTTTTGCCTTGTACAATTCTGTCATTTCTGTACAAATTCGACTGTGAATGTCACTTGCTGATTGGACTTGTCTGATTAATTCCCACTGTCCAACGTAACTGAGTTGACCTGTTGAATTGCTTTCGACAGTAGTTACAATGTCGCCGTTCTCCATCATATTGATGGCTCTTACGGTTACAATTTCAGACTCGTCACCACTAAGTGTAATTGCCTCGTCACCTACTTTGAATTTTGGATATTCCATAATCCGTACCTCTCTTTCTTTTTCTAATCGTTTTAAAATACTTAACCACGTTACTACCTTTATGGATGTGCAATCCTCACTATTGTTATATAATGCGGTTGTAAACTTTTTAGCCAACTCAATCATTGCCACAATCGCTTCATCACTGAACTTTTTTAAATCAGATTTGATAATTGATTCCAATTTCAGCAATTCATGGATTTCAGCATTTTCATGCATGGACAGCAACTTCACAGCGTAAACTTCAAACTCATTTCTCATAATACCTCCTAATTAAAATCTACATATGACATTGGTAAGAAATCATATGTCACCGCTTGAAAATCTAACTTTTGATATGATGCATCATAGATATTATCATTTTTATCTATGAAGAATATCCTGTTTGAAAAATCAACCTCAATTATTTCACCAGTTTGATTGTGAATTATAACACAATCCTCAAGTATCTTGAATGTTTCGTATTCAATTTCAGTTGAATTACACGTTCTATCATAAGTGTAATTTCCGTATGAGCTATATGAGCCGTATCCGTAATACGCATCAAAACTCTTTGAGAAAGAGAATCTTGTGTGGACTGATTCTATATATTCGAAACTTGTATTTGGAACGTTGTTAAGAATGTTTTCCACTTTTCTAAGTGTTTGTAAAAGTTCATTGACCACTAGGATTTCTTTTACAGTATGTTCACCATAGTAGCCAACCGATAAGTTCACACCAGCAGTTTTATACACTGGACAAATTTCTGAAATATCTGAAAATGAGCCGAACTGCTCTTCGAATCCAAACGATGTTATGAATTTTGTGAACTCTGGATTGTCACAATCATAGAATACTGCATCATCAGCGCCTCTTCTGTCAAGTTCTATGAAAAAGTTTACGTCTAAATCCAAACCCGATTTAGCAAATTTGCCAGCACCTATACAACCAATTTCTTCATCCTCTAAAAGAATTATTGTGGGTCTAAAACCCCTGTTTACTAAATGCAGTATTCCATACACACCAGCTCTATCGTCAGCTCCCAAACCTGTGTCGGCTGTCATTACACCAAACTCATGTCTAACGTGCTTTGGTGGGGCTTTTACAGTGTCCATGTGTGCGACTAACGCTACTGGAATGTCACCCTCTGCATATAAGAAACCATTCATTGATATTGGTCGGTATCCATATTGTTTTAAATAAGAATTACAAAACGCTTTCACCTCGAACTGCGTCATTTTCAAAAGATTTATTAGCATTGAACTGTTTATTTTATTTCTAGCCATAATTTCTCGCCCCTTTCATCTTATATATACATTATACCACGTTACAACTACTTTGTCAAGTTTTTTTTTTTAGACTGCCCTAACAGCTTCAACCACCATTTTGGCAGTCACTACTGCAACGTCTTGTTCGTATGAGTAATTATACCATGAAAAAAAGGAGCTTGTCAAGCCCCTTTTCAAAATTAATAACCGTTGTTTTGTCGGTCAATATTGATTTGGTATTTCTTATCGTACTCTTCCACCATGTTATACCCCAATTGCTGACACACCGATGAAATCATCCAATACATTTCGTTAAGCCTAAACGCAATTATTTCAACATCATCTGATGTAATTGTGACCTTAGACCAATGCTTGAACGTCCTACTGGCTCTTGCGACAATCATTGTATTTATGAAAAGTCTATCTGCAACGTAATCAACCTTTTTGAAATACTCTGGATTGTCAAATAAATTTACGTCGTAAATATTAGCAAGTGTCAGAATGAAATGAAGAGCATCGATGTACTCCACAACATCAGTTGGAGCTTCTTTTATCTCTCTTATTTCATCCAATAGGGCGAGTAAAAAATTCTTTGTGTACTCACGTTCACTGATTTCTACCGCACTATACACTCTCGACACTAGAAGATTTTGTTTTTCTAGTACGAACTCGTTTAGTTCCTGTTGTTTCACTTGAAGTGGATTCTTTAGTGTCTGTTTTAGTATCATCATTTCCTCCATCAACATCGTCAGTGTTAGGTGTAATTTTGTAAATCTTTCGTTCGCTTGAATTTGCTTCACATACTGCTAAAAATCCTACTGTTGCAAAGGCATCCATAAGAGTTCTTCCCATATGTTGTAGCACAATCCTTTCACCATGCTTTACACCAGCTTTATCAGCAAGACCTACCCCTAGCCAATATTCTAAATCTTCCATTGGCATGGACGTAACGATTTCCAATTTCATATTTGAAATAGCAATCAAACTTGTGAATAATACAAGCGATTGCGCCACGATTGTTGCGTCAACATTTCGTAGAACTACGCCACTTACACAGTCACGCTTAAACTCTTCTACAGTGAGTTCAACATTGATTTTTTCAACTTTTCCACTTTTATCAAAATCGACAATGGCGATTTTCTCGCCACTGTCATTATTAATATATCCTACACTACTAACGTATAATCTCATATGTCCTCCTATCTGATTGGACAAACTCCAGCATCACAGCCATCATTTGAAAGTTCGAGTTCAATTTCACGCTTCTCATACTTTGAAATTTTTAACGTACTGATATGTTTATCTTTAATGGCGTTAAAACGGTTCTCATATTCAACTTCATCTATAGATTCATAAGGTAAAAGTTCATAGAAATTATCGTCAAGTGCCAAGAATGAAACTGCAAAAATTGAATCCCAATTATCCCAAACCCACTGTTCAACTTCTTCCCACTCATGCTCCCTTACATGAACTGTTATAGAGCAGTTGTGGTCAACGTAGTTTTCCATGAACATCTTGTAGTTTTCAAGTTGTTCTATAGCGGATACATCATATTTAGTTCTACCTTTAGGAGCTTTGACAGGGAACTCTACAACTTTAGTGGTACAATTTTCATCAGTTTGTCCAACCTCATTTTTTACAACGTAGTCCAACTCTTCGCATACTTTAAGCACAGGGTCATTTGCATTGATTCTTACACGCCTAATGTAATAAGGTGAATGAGAGTAGTGGACTCCACTTGAAACCGTTGGCAACTGGCTCAGTGTACCCTCTGGCTTAACAGTTGTCACTAATAATGGAATCGGTAAATTGTGACTTGTTGCCAATTTATGTGCCTCTGACGTAGCCCTAAATCTTAACATTCTCAAAACACTCGCTTGAGTAGGGTTGTCCATTCCAACTGCATTAACCATGTCTTGCCAACCAGTTAATGAACAACCAGTGAGCCTGTCACGTTTCTGAATAGAGTTCCATTTCGGAAGTTCCAATTCAATGCATGTCATTCTATAAGAAGCTCTAGCAGATAGCGCTTGTACTCTTAATAAAGCGTTCAAGTCTAATTGATTCTCTTCATTCACAAATGCAAATACATTTACAGTTGTTAAATTACACAATCCCTTTGAATCCAACAGAATTTCAACGCATGGATTTACGCCATTGAAATTAGGTCTACGCTTTTTGCCAAGTTCTTCATTAACCCAAGCTGGTTCTCCCGAATAGCGCATTTGCTCTAATTGCCAATGTAGACGCTCTCTTGTAGGCTTTTCTTTGTAGTAAATGGAGTTATTGGACATTTGTCTGTGTGAAAGCGAACTGTTCAATTTCCAAGTACCATCTACGTTTTCATAGAGATTAGCTTTCGCAGAAATTGATTTATCATCGTCTTGGTCAAGTAGTACTATTTCTGCGGTTCTTCTTACTCCACCAGCGACTACACCCTCCCCTAGAGTATTGGCTATGTCGAGACATTCTGTTGCAGTTAAACTTCTATATTTAGTGGATTTATCAGAGCAAATAAACCCGTGAATTTTTGTAAACATATCTGAAAGCACTTCATGTCCACTAGCAGTACCCCCGAAAGTTTTTAATCTTTCACCTTTTGGTCTAACGTTGTCATAGTTCATTATGATGAATTTGATGTTGGAATATTCCTTGGAATACATCAATTTAAAGTAGTATAATAATGCTTGTACCCAACCATCTTTACTGTCACCAACAACAATTTCAGCGCTCTCATTCATGTAGAACTTTAAGCTAGTGTTATCCTCTCTGTATGCTGGTATAACTGGCGTTAATGGTTTTTTAATTAATTGTATGTCAGTTCTGATTTTTGGAAGTTTATCCACATCTGATTGTAAAACTCTTACACCAGCGCCAGAGCCGATTAATAAGACGTAGAATAAATCAGCAAATGATTCAAATTCGTCTATTATCTGGAACGAACAATTAAAGTTTGCCATAGGGAATTTTTCAGCAACAGTAGTTCCTCCTACCCAAAAAGTTCTGCCCGAAAGGAACATCTTCAAATTGAAAACTGCATCGTACAATTCTTCTGCTTCTTCTCTTGATGTTGGAAGTAAGGAACAGTTATATTCTACTGCCCTTTTGACAGTTTCCCACCACTCTTCACGCCTACCTTTGTCCTCCATGAAGCGTGAGTAGGTTCTGTAGTAAACAAGCTCTCCAAGCTGTGTCATAGGCGGTTTAACGTGTTTGTATTTACTTAGAAATTCTTTTGTGAGCAATGTATCAACAGAAATATTTCCATCACGTTCTGTGGCACGTTTTTTACGGTATTCTGAATAAAATTGCTTCACTTTGTGCGCTTCTGCTGACTCAAGCAACATTTCGACTGCATCAGATATATTTTCAACAGTCCATGCGTTTACGCTTCTCGATACCGCAAGTTCAATATCGTCAACAATTGAATCTGCTAGAATTTCATCTACCTCTCCAGCCTCCATCATTGCGTTGAGTATAGCTCTTTTAATTCTTTGACGGTCAAAGTCCACCTTATTTCTATTGCGCTTTATTACTTGCATCTTTTACCTCCTGTGCTTCAAAAATTGTGAATAAGCATCAAGCCTATAATCCAAGTTTGTCATGTTCCATAGATTATCATAAGTTACCCATACTAGGAACTCTCTGAAATGTGTGCATGGCTCGAATTCTGGACAACCCATTCTGTAAATACAGTTCGGGACAATTGCTCTTGCTATGTCATAGTCAATGTTGGAAATTTCATTCTTTAATTTTAACATAGCGTCTCTAGTTTCTGGCGAAGCCTTTTGACATAACCGCTTTCTACCAGTGTCTATTAAATGTTGGACATTCATTTCTCCCTCAAAATTAACCAACTGACCTTGTGGAAGTTCGTCACGATTAACGCCAGTTCTGTCTGAACGTTGTGTAGAAATGAAACATTCCCATGAGTGGCGACTTAAATGAGTAGCAACCCAACTCTTCATGTTCTCAAATCTAAATCTGAACTTGAGAAGTCTTATTGGCGAATGTTCACTTATAATCATCTTTCGTCTAAAATCAGTTGTGACTTCAACGTCACTATAAGCCTTGTTTACAGTGCTTCTAGAGACATTCTTAACATCCATCCAATCTAAATCTGAACGTATCATTTTTAGATTATTCATAAATTACCTCCTTAGAAAGTTAATGTGGTACAATCACCATACAATGATTATACCACACAACTCACCATTTGTCAACTATTCTTTTACGAAAACCCTAACGGTTTTTCCATCGATACTTTTTGGTTTACTCACAAGTCCAAGATTCTTCTTTATAGTCTTACTTAGATTTAACTTTTTAACAGGATGTGTACCAGAGCTTGCACACCATACTTGATAAGCAAGATAAACTGAATTTACCTCCTCATTCTCAATCTTTGGATTGTAGTCTAACCATTCCAAAGTGTTGTCATTGTACATGAGATAATCGTTCTTTTCTTTCTCGCCTAAGTCAGATTTTGTAAACTTACGATTTTCAAGAACTCGTTTCAATCCATCTATTGAGATTTTCAAAAGATATTCAATTGCCTCTTCTGACAATAACTTATCCTCAATGTATGGGTCATAGTCCTC
>FQKF010099290.1_pt1 | contig 13693 bp, 9 predicted proteins | sample 1504521 | NCBI WGS metagenome assembly FQKF01 (sample SAMEA4475357, study PRJEB15587) | soil metagenome | biome: Soil; feature: Field | place: India | collected 2015-03-11 | depth 0 m
AAAAAGCTCACTTTCAAGAAGATTTTCAGGTATTGTAGTACAGTCAACTATGATAAAGGGTTTTGATTTTCTTAAAGAATTCTTGTTAATTGCCCTTGCTACAAGTTCTTTACCTGTTCCAGATTCTCCTGTTATAAGTACATTAGCATTACTTTCTGCAACCATTTGCATTATGTAGAAAACTTCCAGCATTATTTTGCTTTTACCAATTATTTCTGGAAAGGGAGTTTTTATTTTTTCTAATTTTTGAATTCCCTTTGATTTTTCAATAGCTTCTTTTATTACATTTAAAAGCAACTCAGTATCCACAGGTTTTATCAAATAATGATAGGCACCGAGTTTCATTGCTTCTACTGCTTTTTCAATTGTTCCATAGGCAGTAAGCATTACTGTTGGAATTGACATTTCTATATGTTTTAGCCATTTTAATAAATCTATTCCATCCATTCCAGGTAATCGGTAGTCAAGAAGAATACAGTCAATAGGAGTATTTTTAAGAAGTTCTCTCCCCTCTTCTGCAGTAGTTGAAGTGAAAACAGAGTATCCTTCTTTCCTAAGAATTGCTGAAATAGCTTTCAAAGCACTTATTTCGTCATCTATGTATAGAATGTTTGCCATATTCATCCCTCTTTAATTGGTAACTCTATTGTAAATTCAGTTCCTTCATTAACTTTACTTTTAATTTTTATAGTACCTTCATGGTCTTTTATTATTCTCTCCACACAAGCAAGTCCAAGTCCCGAACCAGTAGTCTTTGTGGTGAAAAAAGGCTCGAATATTTTACCCATAAGTTCTTCAGGGATTCCAGTCCCTGAATCCTTTATTGTAATTTTTATCTTTCCATTTATCTTTTCTGTTTTTACAGTTATCGTATCTCCCTCTTCAGTAGCGTCTGTAGCGTTTACTAAAAGATTGAGAACAGCTTGTTTTATTTGATGATGGTCAAAATAAAATTCCGGAATAGAAAGGTCAAAATCTGTTTTAAGAATTTTATTTTCCTCTTTAATTTCAGTTTCAACGAGTTTTATCACATCTTTTAGTGCATTGTTGATGTTTCCCTTTTCATATTTAAGGGGTACAGGTCTCGCATAGGATAGAAAACTTGTTATGAGTTCGTTTAATCTCTCTGTTTCTTTATCTATAATTGAAAGAAACTCTCTTAACACTTCTCCCTGAAAATTTGATTTTAAATAGGAAGTTGAAGCTTTTATAGCATTTAAAGGATTTTTTATCTCGTGGGCAACAGTCATTGCCATCTCTGCCATTGCAGAAGATTTTTCAAGTCTCAGTTTTTCCTTTGTTGTTTTATCAAGTTCTTCGAGGGAATTTTTGAGTTTTAATATCATCTCATTAAATGTTTCAATCATGTATCCGATTTCATCTCCACAGGAAATTTTATAAACATAACAGTCTTTGCAATCGATATTATGGCATTTTTTACAGTTTTCCTTTGCTTCAGTTATAAACCAGCATCTTTCCTTGCCATAGGCAGGACAATCGTTTTTTTCACATTCAAATATATCTTTGCATAGAACATTTGTTGGATTTTCACATAGTTCAAGTTTATCAGTCCCTACGTTTGACATTTTATTTTTAAGTATTTGTATGGGCTTTATAAGTGTTTTTGAAAGCATAAAGGACAAAAAAACTGTAAGAATAAAGGAAAGAGAGCTAAGTATATAAATATAGTTTTTTAGGTTTCTTGTTGCCTCATCTATGTAATGTGTTAATTTTATCTCTGAAACTCCAGCTCTTAAAATTCCAAAGTGAGTGTCTCCAGAGACAATAGGTAAGTTTATATTGATGATTCCTTCATTATCTGTTTTTTGCAACTTATTGAAATCTCCATTTATATATTTCCCGAGATTTCTTTTATCACTATGTCCTACAATTTTCCCATTTTTATCTATAAGCATAATATATTCCATACCCGGATTATTCATTGCTAATGATATTTTTTCATCAATTCCTAAGGGATCAAAGAAAACAAGATGGTCTATTACATCCTTTGATAGATTTTCAAGGAGCAATGAAATATTTCTATTTATTTGGTTTTTCAATGATTTTTTTTGATAATTTATTATTAAAAGATTAATTGAAAGCATTATTATTAGGAAAAGAAGGAGAAAGGAAAAAAATATTTTCCAACCTATGCTTAATCTTTGAACACTTTTTAAAGCCTTTTTAATAACTGAGTTTTTTAAGTATAGATATGTCTTCATCTGTTGCCTCTTTGAAGGCTTTTACTTTGGCTTTATTTAGAATTGTGGGGTCATTGAGTCCTGTAATAAGTTTTTTAACTTTTTCTGTTAATTCATGATTTTTGTTGTTAACTATAGCAAATAACCAGTTAGGTAAGTATTCGCCATAGTCCAGAATTTTGATTTTTGATATATCAACTTCATGAGACCAAACACTTAAAGCAGCTTCCCTTACAAAGCCTGCATCAGCTTCTCCCCTGTAAACTCCGATTATAACCTTTTCTTGCCTTTTTGCATCAATAAGTTTAAAATCTCTTTTCAAATTAAAACCTTTCTTTTCAAGATAGAGTTTTTGAGAGAGATAACCACCTGCTGAAGTAGGAGAGACTATCATTATTTTTTTGCCTCTCAAGTCTGAAATTCTTTTGATATGACTATCTTTTCTTGTAATTATTATACCTCTGAATTTATCTTCTTGGCACATTCCTTCATCTGTTGTACAGTCCTCCCCAACAGTTATGGCAAGAGGTTTTAGGGGATATTTTTTTAATATTATTGAAAAAACATAGGGATTTTGATAAGAAAAGTTCACTTTTCCTTCACCCACTATCTGAATGAATTCTTCAAAGTTTTTCGGAATTACCAGTTTAAATTCGTATCCTGTTTTTTCAGAAAGATATCGCATGAGAGGGTCATATCTTTTATATATGGTTAGTGGACTATATAGTGGAAGTATAGCAAATTTAACAGTTTTAGGACCATATTCAATATAATCAATACCTTTAAGATTTCTAATAAGAACTCTTATATAGTCAAAATCTCTATCTTCAGCAGTTGTAAATTTTTCTACTCCCATTGTTTTGCGAATTGTATTGTCTGAATCCTGTATAATAGCGCTCTCTATTTTATCTATTTCCTCTCTCTCTATATTATTCACATAGGCTATTAAAAATCTTGGAGTAGGTTCTGAATATCTTATTATTTTAAGACCGTCCTTAACATATCTATTTGCAGTTATTTCGCTCATTGCACCTATGTCATAGTCACCTATTAATATGGAAAGGGCGATCCTTTGTTCCTTTTGCAACATATCAACGGATTTAAAATCTTTAATTGAAAGATCAACATCTCTAAGCATTGAGAGAGGAATAAGATAGCTAAAAGAGGACTTTTCTTCTCCAAGAGCAAGTTTTTTACCAAGAGAATCAAATATCTTTTCAATATTATTCCCTTCCTTTGTTACAAATACACTTCTTGTCTCTGCTATTCCACCCTCGGGTTTAATGAGTGGAAATATCTTATTTTTCATATTCCACTTAAGTTCACAATAGGTGGCAGGATCTACGAAAAGGAGATTAATTTTATCTTCCCTTATTTTATTTTCTAAGTCTTTAAAATCCCTGGCTATCTCTATGTTTACAGGTTTTTGAAGTTTTTGGGAAATGAATTTTTTTAAAGGATATAGACGTTCGTAAATTTCTTTTGGAGACTCTTCCGGTAACACACCAATAACAACAGGATCCCCTTTGAATTCTGATATCTGAGTTTGAGATTTTTTTTCTTCAGAAAATTTACAATAGGATAGAAAAAATAGGAGTAATATTGATAATAATACTCTAATCAATCTCATGATAGAAAGGATTTGTCTTTATCTCATTTTGGATTTTAGTTTTTGGACCATGACCAGGCAGTACAACTGTTTCATGGGGGAGAGTAGCTATCTTTTTGAGTGAATTAAGAAGTTTTTCCATACTACCACCTATAAGGTCTGTTCTTCCAACAGAACCTGCGAATAGGGTATCGCCAGTAAAAAGGAAATTATCAATATGAAGAGACATGCTACCAGGGGAATGACCAGGTGTATGGAGAAATGTAAGTTCTTTGTCAAAAATTGGGATTTTCTCATCCTTTTCAATTAATTTATCTGGCTCAGGCTGTGGGTCAATTTCAATTCCAAAGAACTGCATTGCAACTTGAGGTGAATTTCGATAGATTTCAAGGTCTCCGATGTGAAGAATAATTTTTGCTCCTGTTTCCTCTTTTATTTCCTTCACGGCACCAATATGATCAAAATGTCCATGGGTACATACAATGTATTTTATATTTAGGTTTTCTTCTTTTATAAAGTCAAGTATCAAATCAGGCTCATCCCCAGGATCAACTAAAAAAGCATCTTTTGTTTTTTCATCGTACACAACATAACAGTTTACAAAGAGTGGACCTACTTCAAATTTTTTTATATTCATTTTCTTCTCCTTATCTTTTTTAAAATATAACCAAGTTCTTCATGTTTGAGCAAATAGCAGAGTAAAAAATACAACAAAATTGCAATTGTAATTGAAGAGCCAAGCCATAAAAATTTTAGTAACATTTTTTCGCTGTGTAACCACAAGGAGGAGTTGAGCTCACAGAGCCATTTTGCTATTCCTATGCTTATTAGAGAAGCCAGGGAGCTTTTAAGAATTGAAGGGAATAAAGAAGAAAAAGATAGTTCCCATAGGCGTTTTTTTATAAATATTGAAAGCATTAAAAATTGCACTGTTGCTGCCAAAGAATAGGCAAGGGCTAATCCATTATGTTTCATCGTATTCATTAAAAGAATAGAAAAAGTAATATTGGTAATCAGTCCCGCAGTTGCACAGATTACAGGAGTTTTAGTGTCCTGGAGAGAATAAAATGTAGCAGTTATTGTTCTTGCGCCAACAGTTCCGAGTATTCCCAGGCTATAAAAAAGTAAAGCCTCTGCTGTATTAAGCGTAGCAGTAATATCAAAAGCACCCCGTTGAAATAATGTGTTTACAATGGGTTCTTTAAGTACAATTAAACCAACAGTTGAGGGAATTGTAAGAAAAAACAGAAATTTAAGAGAAAAGGTAAAATCCTTTGTAAGTTGAGTATTATTTCCTTCAGCTACATGTTGTGCCAGGGTCGGTAAAACCGCCATTCCTACTGCTACACCAAATACGCCAATTGGAAGTTGAATAAGTCTCATTGAATAATATAAATAAGTAACGCTTCCCTCTGGTAGAAAACTGGCAATTATAGTGCTTACGAATATGTTTATTTGGTTTACAGCCATGGCAATTGTTGTGGGAATGACAAGAATAATTATTTTTTTAAGGGCAGGATGAAAGGCGGTAAAGCCAAAGGAAAATCCACTTTTATAAAACTGAGGGGCTTGAACAAGCCACTGGAGCAATCCTCCTAATGTAACGCCCACTGCAACAGATACAATGGGATTGAAAAAAAAGCTACTAAATCCTGTAACCAATATGATTATTGCAATATTTAAAAAACAGGGAGCAAGAGCTGGAACAAAAAAAACATTATTTGTATTAAGAGAACCCATTGTTAAGGCAGCAAGGCTTATAAATAGTAAGAAAGGAAACATTATTCTGGTAAGTAGCACTGTTAGATTAAATTTTTCAAGATTTTCTGTAAATCCAGGAGCTATTAATTTAACAATAAGAGGACTTAATATTATTCCTAAAAGCGTAATAATACCAACTATTACCATTATGAAAGTAAAGAGACTTTTTACAATTTTTTTTGTTTCTTCCTTCCCTTCTTTTACTTGAGCTTCTTTAAGTACAGGAACGACCGCTGAAGACATGGAACCTTCAGCAAAAAGTTCTCTGAGTAAATTGGGTATTCGAAAGGCCACAAAGAAAACATCACTAAGCCCTGTAGCACCAAAATATTTTGCAAGAATCATGTCTTTTATATATCCTAAGATTCTACTGAATGTGGTTGCTAATGAAATAGCTCCAGCAGCTTTGACTATTTTACCTTTTGCCATTTTTAATATTTTAAAATTTCCAGAAGGTCAAGAATGTCATCTTTTGGGAGGAAGCCCTGCCCTGATTTAGTTGCATCTATTAAATCTTTTTTGAATTTTTCTAAATCTCCTTTGTAATTCGGATCAAACTTAAGAGAATTTTTTAAGGTTTTTGAAGCTTCAGAATAGGCCCCTAATTTCTGATAAGTTAGTGACATATAAAGATGAGCTTGGATAAGCATTATATTTCTCTTTATTGCTTTATCAAAGGAATTTTTTGCTTCTTCATATTTGCCTATTTTGTAATAAGATAAACCCTGAGCAAAATGGGCTTTATCTTGGGTGATAAAGAGAGGATTGCTCAAAGCTTTACTGAAGGCATTTATTGCTTCGTTGTGCATGTTTAATTTCTGATAACAAAGTCCAAGGTTAAACCAAGCATCGGCGTAGTTAGAGTCAATTGCAAGGGCTCTCAGGAATAAATCCCTTGCCATCTCATATTCCTGAAATTCCATGTGAACTAAGGCTAATCCATGAAGGGCATCCTTATTATTTGGGTCTATTTGCAAGGCTTTATGAAATTCTGTGTAGGCGAGTTGATAATTTTTTTCTATGTAATAGGCAAAACCAATCTCTTTATGAAAATCTGATTCGTTAGTTTTCCTTACTATTTCTTCAGAGGCACAAGCTGTTATAACTATGGTAATCAACAAAATTAATATTCTCAATTTCATGATATAGTATATCATTTTTCTTTCTCGAGTTTTAAAATCAATCTGTGAAGAAAAGAAATTAAACTGTTTAAATCTTTAATGCCAACTTCGAATCCATCAGGATAGAATTTTAAATCCTTTATAATTTCCTTTTTTCTGAAACTATTTAAAAGAAAAATTAATCTCCCTGTAAAATTCTCTTCAAGATTCTCCAGCATTATAAATTTAAAGCCTGTTTTTCTCTGTTGAATTTTGGCAATTCTTAATTTTGAGGAAAGAATTCTTATCTGAGCTACTTTAAATAAGTTTTCAACCTCTGCTGGAAGTTTTCCAAATCTATCAAAAATTTCTTCCTTTAATTTTTTAACTTCATCGAGTTCGAAAATTTGGCTCAGTTTTCTATATATCCTTATTCGCATAGATGTCTCCTCTATGTAATCTTCTGGAATGTATGCTGCAACAGTAAGCTTAATATCAGGAAGTTTAATTTCTTTTACGAACTCTCCTTTCATTTCCCTTATCGCTTCATTTAACATTTCAATGTATAGATCAAACCCGAGTCTATTTACTCCAGATTGTTCAATTCCTAATAGTTCTCCAGCTCCCCTTATTTCAAGGTCTTTAAGAGCAATATGAAACCCTGCACCAAGATAGCTCATTTCCTGAATTGCTTTAATTCTTTTTTTAGCATTTTCAGTAAGAATTTCTTCAGGTGGTACTATGAAATAAGCATAAGCCTGTTTGTCAGCTCTTCCTACTCTTCCTCTTATTTGATAAAGGTCGCTTAAACCAAAAAGGTCAGCTCTGTTTATTATGATAGTATTTACATTTGGTATATCTATTCCTGAGGCAATGATAGAGGTGCACAATAGGATGTCAATTTCTCTATCAAGGAAATTAAACATTATTTTGTTTAATTGATTTTCACTCATTTTGCCATGAGCAACAGCAATTTTTGCAGAGGAAACAAGCATTTTAAGTTTGCTTTCATATATGTTTATGTCTTGGATTCTATTATGAAGAAAATATATTTGTCCCTTTCTTTTGAGTTCTCTCTCTATGGCTTCCTTTATTATTTGATAGTCCTCTGAAAGGATAAAACTTTTTACAGCTAATCTTTCCTTAGGTGGGGTTTGAATTATAAATATGTCCCAAAGTCCACTTAGTCCAATTTGAAGTGTTCTTGGTATAGGTGTGGCAGTTATTGTAATTAAGTCAACCTTTGGAAATTTTTCTTTTAATTTTTCTTTCTGCACCACGCCGAATTTTTGTTCTTCATCAATTATTAAAAGTCCAAGATCAAAGAAATCTACTTCTTTGGCAATTATCATATGGGTTCCTATTAAAATATCAACCTTGCCTTCATGGGTGTCTTCAATTGCTTTTTTTATTTCTTTTTTTGAACGGAATCTACTTAAATATTCAATTTTTACGGGAAAGGCTTCAAATCTTTTTTTAAAAGTTCTGAAATGTTGTTCACATAGAAGAGTTGTTGGAACCAAGACTGCCACTTGTTTTTTATCATAAACTGCTCTAAAAGCAGCTCGCATAGCAACTTCAGTTTTACCGTAGCCTGCATCTCCACATAATAGAATTTCCATAGGATAGGGTTGCCTCATTTTAGTCAAGATAGAATTAATAGCTTTTTCCTGATCCTCGGTTTCCTCGTAGGGGAAAAAATCATCAAAATTTTTATGTATTTCCGTATCTTCGCTGTATATAAAACCTCTCTCTGTTTTTCTCTGAGCATAAAGTTTTAAGAGTTTGTCAGCAATGTCATGAATTTTCTTCCTTTCCCTTTCTTTTAATTTTTGCCATCTATTTGTACCTAATTTATCAATCTGTGGAAGAAAACCTTCTTTAGCTGAATACCTATAAACCTTTTCAACGCTCCAAGTAGGCAGATAGAGAATATCCCCGTTAGCATATTCAATTACTAAGACATCCTCTTCATAATCTTCATAGAGTTGTCTTTTGATACCCCTGAAAATTCCAATTCCGTGTTCCTTGTGGACTACGAAATCTCCTTCCTTTATCTCTAATCCATCTGAGGGTACTTTTTGTAAGATAGTTTTTTTCTTTTTATGAATTTTTTCATCAAAAATCTCGTTATCCGTGAGAATTAAAATGTTATCTCTATATAATCCTTCGTAGAGTTCTCCTACGGTAATAGCATATCTACCTGAATATTTAAAAACATCCCTCCTGTTGATAATGGGAGCTATTATTTCATGGTTAAATAGAATTTCTTTTATAATTTCAGCTTTACCTAAAGAATTAAGAACTATAAGTACAGGAATACCAATGGGTTTCAGATTTTTTGGGAATTCAAAAAGATTTTTTCTCTCATTTTTTAGGATACCTAATCCAGCTATTGATTTATCTTTACCATTAATAGAGCTATTTGAATATTTAAGAGGAATATGTGATATTTTAAGGAGTTTACAATTTTTAAGGTCATCCTTTTGAAACTCAGTGTTTGCGGAGATAAGGATTTCTGGTTTTACAACATCAACGATGCTTTTATTTCGAGTAACTTCTCGCTTTGGAAATATGGAAACTTCTGATAAACTTTTAAAAGATTTCTGCGTATCTGGATAGAAATATTTTATCTCTTCTATTAGATCACCAAAGAATTCTATTCGATAGGGATATTCCTCACCCATATTCCATATGTCAAAAACCCATCCGTGATGGGAGAATTCGCCTTCCTGTACAACAATCTCTACTTGTGAGTAACCTGCTTGAATTAATTTTTTAGTTAAATCATCTCTTAATATTTCTGATTCTTTTTGAATTTTAAAAGTTAAATTTATAGTTTCTGGGTCAAACATTAAAGCATCTTTAGTAGTTATTAATCTAATTTTCTCAGAGTTGAGAATTTTGACTATTGTACTTATTCTTTCATCACCCTCATTGGGTAGATAAATTATAGGGGAGGAAATATTGAAAAAATCTGAAAATGTCTTTACCGCAGTGAATATTTTTTGAGCAAAATCTTCATTTTCTTCAATTAAAATAAAAGATTTTTCATAAAATAAAATTCCTAAGGCAAGGGAAGAAATGGAAAGATTATAAATTTCCTCGCTTACTTGAATTAATTCAAGTAAATGATTTTTTTCTTCGATTAGAGCTTGAGACAAAGTGAGATGATTCATTACATATTAATTAGTAACGATAGGGAGATAAAAAGGAAAACTGTTAGACTAATATATCCATTCATATTAAAAAAAGCTATGTCAAGTTTAGAAAGATCATGGGATTTTACAAGAGAATGTTCTCTTATAAAGAGAAGAGCAACAATTAGCATTCCTATCCAGTAAAGTAAATTCAATTTAAATAGCCATCCCGTAAATAATAAAAAAATGAAAGCAATAATGTGGAAAAACCTTGCGAAATAAATGGCTTTTTTTATTCCAAAAACCTTAGGGATAGAATAAATACCAAATTTTTTATCAAATTCCACGTCCCATAGGGCATATAGAGTATCAAATCCTGCAAGCCAGAAGATAACTGTTATTACCATTGGAATAATTTCCCAATTGAAAGTTCCTTTTATCGCAATCCATGCTCCAAGAGGGGCAAGAGCCAAGGCTAATCCAAGAAAAAAATGGCATGTCCAGGTAAATCTTTTTGTATAAGAATAAATAAAGAGAATTAAAATAGCAATTGGTGCAAGTTTAAAACAGAGGGGATTTAACATCCATGCAGAATAAAGGAAAAAAATAAGGCATATAAAAGTGAATAAAAGAGCTTCCCAAAGCTTGATTTTTCCCGATGGAATTTCTCTATTTGCTGTACGAGGATTCAAGGCATCAATTTTTCTGTCTATTATTCTGTTGAAACCAAAAGCAGAGGCTCTTGCAGTTACCATAGCAACAGTTATCCAAAAAATTTGTTTTATCTCGGGAATACCACCTGCAGCAAGCATAGCAGATGCAAAAGCAAAGGGTAAGGCAAATACACTATGCTCAATCTTTATCATTTTGAGATATAAAACTGCTTTATTTGCGAGGGACATAATAGATTATTATACCATCAAAATCCTTTAACAGAATAATATGTCTTTTTTGAATTTCATTATGAATGATATAATTATAGAATGTCCCACCCCCTGAAAATTAAAGAATTTAGAGCTTATTGGATAGGTCAGATAATTTCTCTTAGCGGAACTTGGATGCAGCATATAGCTCAGAATTGGCTTGTTTATATTCTGACAAAGTCTGCTCTATATCTCGGCCTTATATCTTTTTTATCATCCTTTCCCATGTTGATTTTTACACTTTTTGCTGGAGTTTTTGCAGATAGATATTCAAGGAAAAAAATTTTAATTTTTACCCAAATTTTTTCACTATTTCCAGCATTATTTCTTGGAATTATCATTCAAATTAATATGGTTACAATATGGCATGTTGCTATAGCTTCTTTTATTCTTGGTATAGCCTCAGCTTTTGATATGCCAGCAAGACAGGCATTTATTTCCGAACTTGTTCCAAAAGATATGATTACAAAAGCAATAGCAATGCAATCTATATCTTTCAATATTGCAAGAATTATTGGTCCTTTTTTAGCTGGAGTAGTTGTAATCAATTTAAATTTTCAAATGTGTTTTTATTTAAATGCATTAAGTTTTATCCCTTTAATAATAATTCTGATAGCATTGTGTACAAAAAGTTGTTCAACTTCTGAAGTAAATGAATCTTTTAAAGATTTTTTTAAAGAAGGTTTTCATTTTCTTGTCAATAATAAAAAAATTTTGTATATCATTTTTGCTGTAGGAAGTTTTACAATTTTTGGAATTTCCTTCATCCCTATTTTACCTATCATAGTGGATTCCATATTGCATTCTGGAATCGAGGGACTGGGCATGATTGTTTCTTCAGTAGGTTTTGGCTCTCTTGTAGCAGCAGGTATTATTACTTTAAGAAAGGATATAGATGATAAGGAAGGACATATTTTTAAGGCTTCTATGATTATACCAATAGGAATTTTAGGGATAGCTTTTTCAAAAAACATTTATATAACTATGGGTTTTGCTTTTCTTTTAGGTTTTGCTTTTGTTAATTTTTTTGCTATAAGTAACAGTTTCATTCAACATCAAACAGAGCAAAGGCTTAGAGGGAGAATAATGAGTTTCTTTTCTTTTGTGTTTCTGGGTTTTACTCCAATAGGTAATATTTTAGTTGGTCTATTAGTAGAAGCTTTTGGAGTAACAAAGGTATTAATTGCTTATACTTTAATATGTTTTTTGTCTGGATTGTTTTTCCTTAAAATTTTATTTAGGCGGATTAGTTGATATTTCGTAATTATCAATGATAAGCTAAAACTTTACGGGGTAAAAATAGTTTTTATTCTTGACAAATTTTATGCTATCAAAGTAAATATTGAGAATACTATATTAAACTAAATGGAGGTAAGATGAGTTTAGAAAATTACAGATTTCATAAGGAACATACTTGGGTAAAATTATCAGGTAAAAGTAAAAAGGTCAAGGTTGGAATCACAGACTACGCTCAGGAATCTTTAGGTGACATAATTTATATTGAACTTCCAGAGATTGAATCCCATGTAGATGCAGATACTGAAATGGCTGAAATTGAATCAACAAAAACATCATCCCCTGTTATTGCACCTGTAAGCGGTGTAATAGTTCAGATTAATGAAGAATTAGTTGACCACCCAGAGATCATAAATGAGGATCCCTATGGGAAAGGCTGGATCGCTGTAATTGAAATGGACAATCCTGATGAGATTGATGACTTAATGGAAAATGAGGAATACGAAAGCTATCTTGAAGAAGAAAAATAATGAAAGTAACTGTCATTGGAGGCGGTCCTGCAGGATATGTCGCTGCCCTTACAGCAAAGAGAGGTGGCGCAGAGGTTTTATTAATTGAAAAGGAAGAACTTGGAGGAACTTGCCTAAATAGAGGTTGTATTCCTACCAAAACAATTATCTACTCCCTTGAACTCTTAGACAAAATAAAATCTCACAAATATAATAATCGCGAAAATATCTTTGATTTTATTATTGATTTGCCTGCTATCATGGAGAGAAAAGATAAGGTTGTAGAGACTCAGCGTAAGGGGCTCAGTACACTTTTAAAAGAGTCAGGAATTAAAATCATAAATGATGAAGCAGAATTAATCAATCCGAAGACATTAGTATTAAAAAAAACTAAAGAAAAAATTCAGTCAGATAAGATAATTATTGCCACAGGTTCAAGACCTGCAGAACTTCCTATGCTAAACTTTGATGGTAAATTCATTTTATCAAGTGATGACCTCTGGAACATGAAGGAGATCCCGAAATCAATAACAATAATTGGTGCAGGGGCAATAGGATGTGAGTTTGCCTGGATTTTTAATCTTTTAGGAAGTAAAGTAACTCTAATAGAATTGATGCCAAGAGTTTTACCAATGGAAGATGAGGAAATTTCAAAGGCATTGGAAAGATTGTTTAAGAAAAGAAAAATAGACTTTTATACAGATGTCAAAATAGAAGATTTAAAGAAATTTGAAGATATGGTAGAGATAATGCTTTCTAATGGTAAGAAGATTAGCTCAAATCTAATCCTTGTATCTGTTGGTAGAGCTTTTAATACGGATTCACTAAGTAATACTGAATTAGGGCTTGGTCGCAAAGGAGAACTAATAGTAGATGAAAAGCTGAAAACAAACATTGAAGATGTTTATGCAGTAGGAGATGTAAATGGAAAGTGGCTTCTTGCTCATGTGGCATACAAAGAAGGAGAAATTGCAGCTAAAAATGCCTTGGGTGAAAACTTAGAAATGGACTATAGGGTAATTCCTTCCACGATATTTACTGTTTCAGAGGTTGCCTCAGTAGGACTCAAAGAGAATGAGATTCAACAGAGGGAGATTAAGTTTAAAAAAGGCATATTTCCTTTCAGAGCAATTGGTAAAGCTCATGCAATAGGAGAGATTGAAGGATTTGTTAAGGTTATTGCCGATGCTGATACAGATATTTTACTTGGTGCA
>FQKF010782693.1_pt1 | contig 13693 bp, 6 predicted proteins | sample 1504521 | NCBI WGS metagenome assembly FQKF01 (sample SAMEA4475357, study PRJEB15587) | soil metagenome | biome: Soil; feature: Field | place: India | collected 2015-03-11 | depth 0 m
CTCTTAATCAGAACTCTTAGTCAGAACTGACGTAACTCGATCGCCTACGAGTTGCAGCGTTTGATGAAGTGAGCAATTTGGGTTAAGCGGGTGAGAGCATGTTACTTTTGCAGGCCCTCATCCCCCAGCCTCTTCCCCCAGCTTGGGAGCAGGGGATCTAAGCCATCTCAAAGTTCCCCTCCCAACTTGGGAGAGAGATTTCGTGCGGATATCCCAATCGCTACTGGACTGTTCTACCTTCGACTGAAATTTTTATAAACCTTCCTCAGCCTGCTGCCCCCCATGTTCTAGGATGGGCGTGAGCGGGTGAGACGCCCAGGGAGCGCCATGAGGATTCTTGTCGTTGAAGATGATCAACTGGCAGCGCAGGCATTAACGGAAATCCTCTCCAGCCAAAACTATGCAGTCGAAGTGGCCAGCGATGGCATAGCGGGCTGGGAGATGGTGGAAGCCTACGACTATGACCTGATTCTGTTGGATGTGATGCTGCCACGCATGGATGGCATCTCGCTCTGTCGTGAGTTGCGATCGCACGGCTATACGATGCCTGTGCTATTGCTGACTGGACGAGATAGCGGACACGATAAGGCGATCGGGCTGGATGCGGGAGCCGATGATTACGTTGTCAAGCCGTTCGATGCTGAGGAATTAGTGGCGCGGGTACGGGCCTTGCTGCGACGCAGCGGCATGGCCTCAATGCCAGTGTTGGAATGGGGTAAATTGCGGTTCGACCCCACGAGTTGCGAAGTCACCTGCAATGGCAAACCGCTTTCCCTGACTCCTAAGGAATATGCCCTGCTGGAACTGTTTTTGCGCAACAGTCGCCGCGTGTTTAGCTGCGGCATGATTTTGGAGCACCTGTGGTCCTACGATGAAACACCGGGCGAGGAGGCCGTTCGGACCCACATCAAAGGGTTACGGCAGAAGTTAAAAGCAGCAGGACTCCCCCCTGATGCGATCGAGACGGTCTATGGCATTGGCTACCGGCTGAAGCCCCTGGAACCAACTCCTGCTTCACCAGAAATTGCTAAGACAACCACCAGTGAGCCAGCCGAGCCGCTGAAGCAACAGGCGATCGCCCTACTTATGAAGACCTGGAACCGCTTCAAAGGTCGAGTGAGCGAGCAGGTGAGTGTGATTGAGCAGGCGGTGCTGGCCCTCCAGAGTCATGCGCTGACCGCTGAACTGCGACAACAGGCACGGCAGGAAGCTCATACCTTAGCGGGTTCTCTAGGAACGTTTGGCTTTCCTGAAGGGTCGCGACTGGCACGGCAAATTGAGCAGTTGATCCAAGGGGAAAAGTTACTGGGGGAAAAAGAGTGCCGGTCGCTGCAACAGTGGGTGATGGCATTGCGCCACGAAATCGAGCGACCGCCCCACGGTCAACACCTGCTCCCCGAAAGTGAGGATGAATCGCGTCCCTTGTTGCTGGTAGTTGACCCAGACCGGGTGCTGGCAGAACAGATTGTGGCAGAGGCGCAGAAAAATGGACTGCGGGGAGCGATCGCCCTCAGCCTTTCTGCGGCCCGTCGCCAGTTTCACAGCGATCGCCCCGATGTGGTGTTGCTGGACCTAGAGATTGCTGAACACCTGGAAGATGGGCTAGCACTGCTGGCAGATCTGAACCGTCATACCCCGCCTACACCCATCCTGGTCTACTCGGCCCAGGCAGACGTGAATGACCGACTGGCGATCGCTCAGCAGGGGCGTCATACCTTTTTGCAAAAACCTCTGCCCCCCGATCAAATTCTGGAGATCGTCCTACGGGTGTTGCAGCGCATCGACAAAGCCGCCTCCCGCGTCATGATCGTAGACGATGATGTTGGCACCCTCAGCACCCTACAGACTCTGCTGCGTCCCTGGGGGTTGCACGTCACCACGCTGGCCGACCCGCGCCACTTTCTGGAAACCCTGGAAGCCTGTTCTCCCGATCTACTCATCCTGGATGTGGAGATGCCTCACATCAGTGGCATTGAACTGTGCCGCGTGGTGCGGAATGATTCCCGTTGGGGCGGCCTGCCGATCTTGTTTCTCACGGCTCACACAGAACCAGAAGTCGTGAATCAGGTGTTTACGGCTGGAGCCGATGACTTTATTAGCAAGCCAATTGTGGGGCCAGAGCTAGTCACTCGCATTATGAATCGACTAGAGCGGCTCAAGCTGCTGCGCGATCGCGCCGAGGTAGACCCGCTCACTAAGGTGGCAAACCGGCAAAAATCCACTCAGGATCTCGACCACTTCTTGCAGCGGGCTAGGAAGCACGGTGACCCCCTCTGCCTAGCCGTGCTGGATCTAGACGCGCTGAAGCAGATTAACGGCCAATATGGTCACGCCATGGGAGATGCGGTGCTGCGTTACTTGGGTGGTCTGCTGCGGCAGTCCTTTTATGGTGAAGATGTGGTTGCTCGTTGGGCGGGAGGCGAGTTTGTGGTGGGAATGTACGGTGTCAACCAGAAGGGAGCAGTGCAACGACTGCTCAAGGTGCTGGACACCCTCAAACACCATGCCTTTGTGCCCACCGAACCGACTGGCAACAACACGCCTGCTATAGACCCCGTCCCTGATGCCCAACCCCCGCTGCGACATGTCAGCTTCAGTGCTGGAGTGGCCGAATTTCCGTCGCACGGCGAGGACTTGCGATCGCTCTACCGGGCCGCAGATGAAGCACTTCAGCAAGCTAAGCAAACAGGCCGCAGCCGCATCATGCTTGCGCCCCTGCCCGCTGCCGATCAGGAAGTGGCGCATGGTTAGTTTAGGTCTGCCGTTGCCTACGGGACAGCCTTGGGCCAGCAACGGTTGGTAGTCTTCACTGAAGTCAGCCCACTTAAGGAGGGACTGCAACCTGAGAGACTATGGGCCGACGCAGTATATCTCGGACCTCGGACGTAGCTAGGCTCTGTTTGATAGGTACTGTTTTACAGCAAGGCTCCTTTACAGCAAGGCTCCATTCAACGCTAGGTTAAAGAAACAACTGATTGAACAAATGGCGTGGCATATGCAAGACCGAGAAAAATCAAACGATCAGTTGATCGCTGAACTGGCAACCTTGCGTGCTCTGGTGGAAGGCGTGCCAGCACTGATTGCAGCCTTTGAGCGGGTGGATGATGCTGGCAAGACAGACTACCGCTTCACTGCCTTTAATCAGCTTTACCAACAGGAATTTGAACACATTTTCGGCTTTCGGCCCCAGGTCGGGCTGTCGCTTAGTCAGGCGTTGGCCAGCTTTCCCCAGAGCTTGAGTAAAATGCGAGCGGCCCTTGACCAGGCTATGGCAGGCGATCGCTTGCGGACTGTTGAACCCCTGGCCCCCCCTGCTACAGAATACGCCCCCCTAGGCGATGCCCGTCTGGTCAGCGGCGATCGCTCCAGCTATGAAATAACCTACAGTCCCCTACGAGAGGCAAATGGCGCCATCACGGGGGTGTTCCTCATTGGCTTCAACATCACCCCGGCCCAGGACTTAGAAACCGCCCACCAGCAAACGGAAGCAGCACTGCGCAAGTCGAAGGGCGAGACAGAACTGCGCGTCGCAGAGCGAACTGCCGAACTGATCAGCGTCAATCAAAAACTGCAACAGGAGTTAGAGGAACGAAAGCGGGTTGAGGCGGCCTTGCGCGTCTCCCAGGCGCGGTTTGCAGGAATTTTGGAAATTGCCGACGATGCCATCATTTCAGTCAATCTAGAGCAGCAGATCACCCTGTTCAACCAGGGAGCCGAACGGATTTTTGGCTACACTGCCGCTGAAGTGTTAGGTAAACCCTTAGATATCTTGCTGCCCCAGAGTGCGATCGCCGCTCATCGGAGCCATGTGCAAAACTTTGGCGCGTCCTCTGGCAAGGCGCGACGCATGGGAGAGCATGCCCTGCGAACTGCGGACGAACGCCGCCCTATTTTTGGGCGCCGCAAGGATGGAACAGAGTTTCCGGCGGAAGCCTCGATCTCCAAGCTGAGTCAGGGTGGAGAGACGATTTTCACTGTCATCCTGCGTGACATCAGTGAGCAAAAAGAGGCGGAAGAAACCTTGCAGCGCCTCAGTCACCAGAATGAATTGCTCTTGAACGCAATTGGGGAGGGGCTATGCGGCCTCGATCGTCAGGGACGGATTACCTTTGCTAACCCTGCCGCCTTACGACTGTTGGGCTACACCCAGGAAGAATTAATCGGCAGCCCAGTTGGTCTGATCCTGCCCCACACGCGCCCAGACGGGACTCCCTACCCCTTCTCTGAGTCGCCCATCTACACTTCCCTCCGAGATGGAGCCGTGCGCCAGGTGAATACGGAGCAGTTCTGGCGACGCAATGGCTCCAGCCTCCCCGTTGAATACGTCAGCACACCCATTTGGGAAGAGGGCGAAATTGTGGGAGCCGTCATCGCCTTCCGCGACATTACCGAGCGGCAACAGGTCGAACGTATGAAGGACGAGTTTATCTCAGTGGTCAGCCATGAACTGCGTACTCCCTTGACGTCGATCCACGGCTCTCTGGGAATGCTGGCCAGTGGCCTGCTAGACCCTACCTCAGAGCGGGGCAAACGCCTCCTGCAAATCGCAGTCGATAGTACCGACCGGCTGGTGCGCCTGATCAACGACATCTTGGACATTGAGCGGATCGAGTCTGGCAAGGTGAAGATGGCCAAAGAGATCTGTGAGGTAGAAAAGCTGCTGACCGAGGCGGTGGATACAGTACAGGCGATCGCCGACAAAGCTGGGATCACCCTCAAGGTTTCTTCCTGTTCGGCCTCCTTCTATGCTGATGCCGATCGCATTATCCAGACCCTGACCAACTTGCTGAGTAATGCCATCAAGTTCTCACCCCGGGGTGAAACGGTCTACCTCAGTGCTGAACGGATCGACTCGCCAGTCCCTCCCCTTGCCTCTGACGCCAACCAGCCGCCCCGCTGTCCTCTTTGTCAGCCTCCCTACCTGCTGTTTACTGTTAAGGATCAGGGACGTGGCATTCCCGCTGACAAGCTCGATACGATTTTTGAACGGTTTCAACAAGTGGATGCTTCCGACTCCCGCAACAACGATGGCACCGGGTTGGGGCTGGCCATCTGTCGCAGCATTGTGCACCAGCACAACGGGCAGATCTGGGTCGAGAGCACCCTAGGCGTGGGCAGTACCTTCTACTTCACGATTCCACTAGCCGGGAAAGGGGGCAGCCTTGCCACCAACGCCCCTTTGCCAGCCACCGCTGATTCGCCCAAAGGCCCACTGGTGCTGGTCTGCGACGATGACCCTTCCACCCTGTCTGTGCTGCAAGCATTACTGGAACAGCGTGGCTACCAAGTGGTGACCGTGGAGTCGGGGGCAAAGGCGGTGGAAGTGGCGATCGCCCGTCAGCCGGATGTGATCTTACTGGACATGATGATGCCCGAAATGAATGGGTGGGATGTGATGGCTAATCTAAAAGCCCGTCCAGAGACTCGCAATGTCCCCATCCTGGTGTGTAGCGTCATTCCTGAAGCGGAAGCCCAGGCAGAAGTCCGCAGTCAGAAGAACTATGTGGGCTGGGTAGACAAACCGCTGAATAGTATTTCGCTCTTTCAGTCTCTGCGATCAGCCCTCACAGGCCATTCCCAAAAGCTGCGAATTCTCATCATTGAAGATGACGTAGACCTGGCGGAAGTGTTTTGTACGCTCTTCCAACACCACAATATTGAGACCTATTGCGCCCACACTGGCCGGGAAGCCATTCGCCTCAGCCAGCAACTCAATCCTGATCTGCTAGTGCTGGACTTGAGCCTGCCCGATGGCGATGGTTTTGTGGTGGTGGAATGGTTGCGCCAACACAACCGCCTCTCCAGTCTGCCGTTGGTGGTCTATTCGGCCCAGGACGTTAATGAGGAGGAGCGCGATCGCCTGCGCTTGGGACAAACCGAATTCCTCACCAAAGGCCGCGTCAGCACCCAGGAGTTCGAACACCGTGTGCTGGATATTCTGAACGGTATTACCAAAGCAGAGTAGGCTGAGTATTGCCCCCTCTCCTAATCAGTACATGAGTAAGCGAATTTTGGTGGTTGACAATGAGGAGTACATCCGGGAAGTGGCCCAGATCTGTCTGGAGACGGTTGCTGGATGGGAAGTTTTGACGGCAGCCTCTGGCATGGAGGGCATTGCGATCGCCATCGAGGAAAAACCCGATGCTATTCTGCTCGATATCATGATGCCAGATATGGATGGCATCGCCACGTTCCAAAAACTGCAAGAAAATGAAGCGACTCGCTCGATTCCAGTCGTCTTACTCACTGCCAAAGTGCAAGCAGCAGACCGACGACGCTATGAAGCCCTCGGCATTCGGGCTGCGATCGCCAAGCCATTTGACCCCCTGCAACTAGCCAGCCAAGTGGCTACCGCCTTGAACTGGAGTCTATAGGGATGCACGTTGCCTTAAAACAGCGTTCAGTCCAGACCGAGCAGGTGGATTGAATCCTCTGGAGAGATCACCACAGAGACACAGAGGTCACAGAGAAAGTTCTCCGTGCTCTCTGTGTCTCTGTGGTTCTATCTTGCGGTTCTATCTTGTGGTTCTATCTCTTAGCATCTCAATCAATTCACATTCCTAACGAATTTCCAATTGGGCGTTGTGATAGCGGAACGCCAGTTCATTTTTGATCTGAATGACGCCAATTGCCCAGACGTTGGAAAGGTTGACAATGCCTTGTAGTTCGGGATTACTCACGCTGCCAGAGAGGGTGGCGATCGCATCCACACTGCCATCAACCGGCAACGGAGGATTATTCATCAGATCCAACACTAAAGGAATTGGAATATTTCTGGCCTTCAGTTGTCCGGTGGACTGGTGCGATCGCAAATTTCCGGAGAAATTAAGCGCTAGATCTCGGAAAGCCAGCGGTCGCTCGGTTGGCAGCGCCTTTGCCCGTCGATACAGCAGTCCTTCCAGTTGGGCTTTTGGAATCGTTAGGCCATCTTGGGTCAGGCGCAGGTTTGCCAGGGTAATGGTTTGCAGGGTGAAGTTGCGCCACTGCCAGTCTTGCCCCCGCAGGTTCATTGCCGCTGTCAGGGGACTGGAGCGAGAGCCGCAGAGGGTGATCTGGGTCTGAAATCGTCCCCGCACCGTTGCCACATCTTCAGGCCATGCTCGAGCTGTGGGTTGCAGCCAACGCACAGCCGTCACCACGTCTTGCAGGTTGCCCTGTTGAGTCATCAGTTGAACTGAAAATGCAGCGTCTTGCTGGGGAGCAAATTGTCCTGCAAGCTGAAACTGGCTTTCTCCAAACCGCAGGGCACCCTCCGTTAAAGACAATTGTCCACCAGCAAAGTTGAGTTTGCTATGGAAGAAGTCGGCTTGATGACGGGCGATCGCCCCCTCCTCTAGCCTGCCAAACCGTGGTTGCCTCAAGGTTAGCCAGCCCCGGAGATGGGGGTCATCCAACGCGGCCAAGTCCAGATCAAAAGCTCCAGAAACGTTGCCACTGAGGGAGTGCAGGGGTAGCGAACTGCCCACCAGCAAACTCACAGTTTCCAGGGGTAGGTCTTTGACCTGTAGGCTGAACGGTGTGCGTCTGGTGCGCCTGTGAAATGCTTTGTCTAACCAATCAATCCTCCGTCTTCCCTCAAGCCGAGCCTCTTTGGTTTGCAGGAAAATTCGTTGGGGCAGAAAGTCGCGATCGAGGTTGAGCAGAATTTTGTCGCGATCGCCTGCTAAATTCAAAACCACCCCCCGCTGGGGAGAAAATGTCACTGCTCCTGCAAGTTGTGGTTCAAACATGAGTTGATTAACAGCAAACTGCTTGAGTTGCAGATGTCCCTCTAGTTGAGGTGATTCGGGTGTGCCTGTTAATCGGCCTGTAAAATCAGTCGATCCATTCAGGTTGAGGAATCCTGGCAGGGCAAGGGGAAGTGTCTTGAGATTAAACGCACTGACATCAATGTGAAAATCCATGTCAGTAATTTGTGGCCGTAAATTTTCCGTCAATTTAGCATCAACCCAGCCATGAATCCTGAGTCCATCAGACTTAGCATGGTTGATCTGGAGTCGTTCGCCGGTCCATTGCAACTCTGCGGTGAGGGGCGATCGCAGCCACGTCCCTTGTTCGGCGGCAAAACGTACCTCTCCCGTGGCCTGTACTGCCTCAGGAGAAAGGTCTTGCCAACTGCCTGTGAGTTGCAGTTCGCCGGCAAGCTGTCCTGGCAGGTGGGGCAGAAAAGCAGCAGTCTGGAGGCCAGGAGTCTGCACTGTGGCATGCCAGTTTCCGGCGATCGCGCCTGCCTGTGCCTGGAATACCCCGGCTGAGGTATGAAGGGTGGCGTTTGCTTGAGCGGCGATCGCGTCCACGCTGAGGTGATCAACATCCCCCGTTAACGACACCTCACCCGTGAGTAATCCAGGCAACTGCGGCACCACTGACGACACCGGCAGATTGGTGGATTGCAGCTTGGCACGCCACTGGCCAGCCGTCAGGTCTGCGGTCGCCGCCACCGTTCCTGCTGGCAGATGCACCGTTGCCGAGGCTTGGGCTGCGATCGCCGCTAACCGGAAATTCTCTAACGCCCCACTAGCCCTCAATGCTCCTGCCAATTTCCCAGTGGGAACCGCAGGATTTGAAACGACCTGGTTTAAGGGCATGCCATCCCCCTGAACCACCGACTGCCAGCGGCCTTTGGCGACCGTTCCGGTTGCCCAAATCTGGCCTTCGGGCAATTGCACAACGGCGCTGGCATCTCCCACTAGTCCTAGATCCGGTTGCTTGAAATCCCCTGCTAGCAGAGCCTTTACCTGCAAAATACCAGGCATCTGCGGGGCAAACTGACTGAGAGAAATGCCCTTGCCTTCCAGTGTTGTCTGCCATTGTCCGTTGGCTAACCGTCCTGTTAATGCCAGCGTTCCCTGCTGCATTTGAATATGTGTATTCTGAAGCGTGAGAATTTCGTCCTCTAACGTCAGCGTTCCTTGAGCGGGAAACGTTCCTCCGCTAGTCTGCCACTGCACGGAAATCTGGGGATTGTCTTGGTGAACAGTGACCTGCCCAGTGGCGTTCAATCGTCCAATCGACAGATCTGCACCCTCAAAAATTTTAGGCAGCCTGGCTCCATAGATTTGCGCGATCGCATCTGTGGGCACATCCTTGAGGGCGATCGCCACCTGGATGTCATCTTCCTGGCCTTCGTCCTGGTCGCCTAACCAAATATCGGCGGTTGCCCCCAAGCGTCCCCCCCCAACCGGGTTAAACACGAGATTTTTGAGCATGAGGCGATCGCGCGACTGGCGATCAAACTTCTCCAGCACAAATTCCGTATGGGCCGAAGCGAGTTTCACCCGGTCTAGTTGAATCGGTTGGGCATCGTGAACTGTGCCTGAGAAAACCAAGTGTTTCCCTGGTTCGCCCTGCACCCGCACATGGTCCGACCTGAGCGCCCCTGTGACGGCAAACGGCAATTCCAGCTTGAAGGTCTGCATGAAATCAGCCGCACTGACTGAATCAACCTTGGCATGAAGGTCGAGTCCTGTGTCGGGGTGGATGGTTCCTGTGACGTGAAAGGGGATCTTCCCAAAGCGCAGAAAGCCAGTTTCAATCACCACCTGGGCTCCGGCAAACCGCAGTTGGGCCGCAATGTCGCTAAAGGCATTAGGCTCGCCCTGTAGCCAGAACGTTCCCTGCCGAATGCGAGCGTTCCCCCTGAGGTCAAGTGGGCGATCGCCCACCTGCTTAAGCTTCCAGTCGCCACTGATCTCTCCAGTTTCGGCGGTGACATCGGCAGGCAGCAGACCATTGAGGGGAGCGATCGCCACCTCCTTAGCCTGTATCCTGACCTCTGCAAAATCATCCTCAGGCGCAACCTCCCCCTTCAGCAACAACTGTCCCCCGGTTGTGAGCGTTGCTGCTGCCTGAAATGCAATGAGTTTGGCATTGTCTCTCAACACAACATCAGCACTACCATGCTCAAGCTCAATCCATTGATGCAAAGATCGGTTGTGCTGCTGGCTGTGATTGGCTTGAATGGGAGGCTGTTTTGCTGGCTGGTCACCATTCCCCAAATGATGACTCTCACCGTTCCGCAGCGTTGCGTCGGAATGAGGGGAGGAGTAAGGAGACAGCCTCAGCCGCGCATCTCGCAACCGCACCTGGCGGACTTCAAACGGTGCATCATCACCAAAATTAAACTCGGTGGCAAGCCACTCTCCCGGTGCTTGCTCATCTAGAACGATTTCTGGACGAACAAGTGTCACGTCCAGCCCAACCTTGCCAGTCTGGATGGACTGCAAGGGGTCAAAGCGAATTTCCACCGCCGCAATTTTCACCCCGTCGCGGTCTGCTGTTGTTGGCGGGATGGCTGACTCGCCAAGCTGCATGTAGCCCAGCGAAACGGCTTCTAGTTCACCCAAGTAGACGGGACGGTTGAGACTTTTGCTCAGGTCGCGGGCAATGGTAGGGACAACCTGTTGCCGCAAATAGTCCGTTGTCCAGTGGATGCCTGCGGTCCCCACCACCAGCACGGGCACTCCCAGGAACAGGCTAGTCTGCATCAGGAGCGATCGCCACCGCCGCTGGAGCAACGTGATGTCAGAAGTGCGAGAGGGTTTCATGAAAAATCGTCTCCCCTGAGTCAAACCAACTAGGTCAACCGAACCGTCTGTTATTCAAACCGTACCACATCTCGCAAGCCCCACCAGTTGTGGCGTTTGATGCCCCAGGGAAGAATGATGATGGTCGATAGAAACAGCGTGCCGAGGGCGATCGCCAGGGGAAGATTCATCGTCAGAGCAGACCCCACATTCGTCAACAGAAATGTACTGGGAATGATCCCCAATAAGCTGTTGAAGGCATAGCGGGAGGCATTCATGCCCGAAATTCCAGCGCCATAACTGACCAGTTCACTCGGCAAGATAGGAAAGGCATGGCTGAAAAACACCAGCCATCCTAAAAACTGTTCGCCGCGGTGGTTTGATAGGTGTAACACTTTTCCCGTCAACGCTTTGACAGCAGTGCGGCCCAGCGTTCGCCCAATAAAGTAGGCCGCTACACTGCCCAGAAATAGGCCGACTGTGCCGTAAATCCCAGCGGGGATGCCCCCCCACACAGCGCCAGCAGCAATTGTGAACGGAGTGCTGGGAATTGGTCCTACGATAATTGCCAGGGTTACCAGCGCTATGTAGGCCACCACCCCAACCCAACCGGAGTGTCCAAACGCCTTGATCACGGCATTGGGATTTGCCAAGTCAATCTGCGATTGGGTCAACACCCACCACCCTCCCAGAGCAAAGGCAGCCAGACAGCCCAGCGCCAGCATATTGGGAACGCTGCAAAATTTCCACAGATGACGGTTTTCAGAAACAGGTTTCATCTCGGAGCCAAAAAGTATCGGTTGCCATTCTAACGATTTCTCTCCCGATCGTTGTTGCTCTCAGGCCCCGGTGTCTTGCCAAGACACCGGGGCCTGAAAAACCATGAGTTTAGGCAACTGGGGCAGGCTGCTCTAGCCTGACTTCCTGTTCGATGGGTAGACCTGCCAGCAGGGTGCGGTCTTCGCTGATATTAGGGAATTTCAGTTGCGTATCGGTAGCACCGCGTTGGATGAGGCGATCGCGCACTTGGGCAAAGCTTCCGGGTGCGAGAATCCGCAGACGAGGCGGCGGCACTTGGTCACGCCGCTTCACTTCGTAGGACGTGTGCACTTCCTTCAGTGTCCTGTCAAACTGCTGCAAAAATGTGACTGGGTCTGTCAGGCTAGAGCCGGGAGCCAGTTCAATGTTGACCAAGTAGGCAGCGGGGATAGTGTCTTCCGCCAACGTAATGCAGAAGTTCTCTAACGACAGGTTGAACATCTGTTGTAGGATTTGCATCGTCTTGACGGCGTGATATTCTGTCGTCTTCTCTGTTGTGGAGGACAACAAGCCCCCCCGCCGATAACGGAACACAAAGATCGGCGCTTGGTTATAGAAGCCTTCAACCTCCACCACATCCCCAATGTCATACCGATAGAAACCGTTGTAATTGGTTACGAGGATGCGATAGCGCTGCCCCGGAACCACCTCACCGGGTAGCAGGGTTTTCGGTTGAGCCACCTCCCACTGGTCTTCGGGGACAAATTCGTAGAAGCCGTTCTCGACGGCAAGGATCACCCCATCGGTGCCAAAATCGCGGTGTACTCCAAAGACACATTCTGCTGAGGCATAGGTGCCCCCAAAGATGGGAGTATCGCCAAAATATTCCGGGTAGCGTTCAAAGTAAAAATCCGAGGTGCCGCCGCGGGCGGTAATCATGAAGGCCAGACGAGGAAACGCCCGGTAGGGAGTAAGGCGGCCCTCCGTCCTTAAGACCTGCCATAACTCAGTGGCCCGCTGGGGAGCTGCTGTCCATTGTCGCTCTAGTTTGGCCCTCAGGTGCGGTTCGAGTTTCAACCAAGGCGCGATCGTCCCCCGCTGCAGGTCGTTCACCAAGTCTTCACCATACTGCTCCAGGTAGTTGGCCAGTCGCAAGGCCAGCACTGGGAAGGTGGCTGCAATCATGCCCACATCGGGTTGGCGCAGGGCAAACAGCAAACAGAGGTAGTGACGGGCTGTGGTATCTGCAACTTGCAGGGCTTCAAATGGAAAGGCAAACACACTACGATACAGACTTCCCATTAAGCGCAGGTCACTGGTGCTGTTGGGGCCGTAGGGGATGCCGCTGTCGGTATATCCCAACAAAGTTGTGGGACTGGTGTAGAGAATTTTGCCCAAGGGAATGTGGCGGCGGCGGGCAGCAGCCGTGGCAAAGCCAATGGCAATGCTGTTGGCACGGGCGACAATCTGCCGCGATCGCTTTGTAATGGGAATCAGTTTACGCTTGCCTGTGGAACCACTCGTGAGGTTAAAGAAAATTACCGGATCCGGTGTGAGAATATTCGTCTCACCCTTAGCCATCCGTTCAACGTAGGGTTCGTAGCTGCTGTAGGGGAGAATGGGGACGCGATCGCGAAATTGGTCAATCGTGCGGATCTCGGCCAGCCCAAACAGGCGACCCACTTCCGTGTGCTGGTGGTGATGCAGGAGCGATCGCAAAAAGCGTTCCTGCACAACATCTGCCTGGTTTGTTTTACGCATAAAATCACGCATCGAGTGCTGACCCAGAGCAGCTAACCCTGAAAGAAGAAGGTTCATTGAAAACCTCAAATCATCAATTAGAATTAGGACAAAAATTAGAATCAAGACGCAAAATAATTGACTGAAGTGATCGGCAAGTCGCAGCAGACCGACCAAAACCGAACCGATCAACAGCAGAGAACCTAATAGACGAAAATCATAAAAATTAAGTTCCAATCCATCTTCAGGTTCTTTAGTCTTGCGTTTATGAAACGCTCCATACGATGTAGGTCGCCACAACAAAGGCTATCTGTGACGTGGTGTGGGTGAACTGTGTATTCTCACATCAAATTAATACATTACATTTAGATGTTGTTAGATGTTGACAATATCATTTGTAAACATCAGTTCATTCCTCAAGCTCAGGAGAGTTTCAATACATCAGCGTTGACACAGCTATCTCCAAAATCATCTCCAATATTTCATGGTTATAAATATTGCATGGTTATAAAATAACTGAAACTTGAATGGCTTTACTTCATCCAACTAGATGACCTGATCGAGCGATCGCCCTCCCTGAGGCGCATGTTTGGTCTGGTTTCCCTGCCCTCCCACTAGGGGAGAAGCATCTAATACCAACTCCATCGGTGATTGAGTCGGTTGGTTGT
>FQKF010248202.1_pt1 | contig 13657 bp, 10 predicted proteins | sample 1504521 | NCBI WGS metagenome assembly FQKF01 (sample SAMEA4475357, study PRJEB15587) | soil metagenome | biome: Soil; feature: Field | place: India | collected 2015-03-11 | depth 0 m
CTCGATGATCTTTGTGGTAAAAAAATATATTTAACCACAAATATCCAAAGAGAAAAATTTTTATATTTCTTTAAGCACGTTGCGGTTTGATAAATTATGTTTTTTTACCAGATATTACTATAAAAAGTAACCATTCTTTATTTTTAGTTGGTCATTAGAGATTTTTTTCAAAATACGCTGTTATCATCAAATTGAACATGGATTGTTAAACTAAAAATAAATCAAAAAAAACATTGACAAACTGAAGCTTATTAAAAATTTATATATTTGCGCTTCTAAAAACAGAAATTTTAAACATTAAAATTATACTCAAATGCAGAATAAAGGAGCCGTTAAACTACTAGCCATTTTGCTTGCATTGGTATGTATTTACCAATTATCGTTTACTGTTGTAACTTATATACACGAGAACAAAGCAAAAGAATATGCAAAAGGCGATTTAATTAAAGAATTAAACTACCTCGATTCGATTTCGGGAAAAGAAGTCTACAATTTCCTGTTTCTAAAGAAATATACTTTTAAAGAATGTAAAGAGCGGGAAATTAATTTAGGTTTGGATTTAAAAGGCGGGATGAATGTAATTCTTGAAGTTTCGGTACCTGATATCATCATGGCATTATCGAATTACAATCAGGATACCACCTTCCTGAGAGCAATGGAAATTGCCCGTAATAAACAAAAAACCAGTCAGAAAGATTTTATTAGTCTATTTGGTGAAGCTTTTAAACAGGTAGACCCTAATGCAAGACTGGCAGCCATTTTTGGTACCAAGGAATTAAAGGACAAGGTCACATATAATTCTTCCAATGATGAAGTCTTAGAAGTTTTAAGACAGGAAACCGAAGCTGCAATTAATAACTCATTTAAAGTTTTACGTACCCGTATTGATAAATTTGGAGTTGTTGCTCCCAATATTCAACGAATGGAAACCGCGGGTCGTTTACTTGTTGAATTGCCCGGTGTAAAAGATCCCAAACGTGTACGCAAATTACTTCAGGGAACAGCAAATCTCGAATTTTGGGAAACCTACGAAAATAGTGAAGTATACAATTCATTACTCGAAGCAAATAAGAAAATTAAAGAAATAGAAGAAGCTTTAACTGATTCAATTCAGAAGTCTCAAACAAAAGAGTCAGAAGTAAAAATAACTAAGGCAGATCAACAAAAAGTTCAGAAAGATACTACAACTAAAACTGAAAGTGAATTAGCTTTACTTGAAAAAATGAAAACTGACTCGGCAAAAGCCGATACTAGCACTGCGCTTTTACCTGATCAGTTTAAGAAAGAGTATCCATTATTTGCTATATTAAGGCCAGCCATTTCCCGAAACAATGAATTGATGACGGGTTCAGTAATTGGTTATGCCAATTACCTTGATACTGCAAAAGTTAATTATTACCTCAACTTAAAACAAGTTAGGTCAGTATTTCCGCGCGATATTAAGTTTTTATGGAGTGTAAAACCAGTGAAATATGATCCCACTGGTTCTACCTTTGAGTTACATGCCATAAAAGTTACCAGTCGTGATGGTCGTCCACCACTTACTGGCGATGTAGTTGTAAGTGCCAGAGCCGACTTTAATCAGCAAGATGCTACGGCAGCCGAAGTATCAATGAGTATGAATGGCGAAGGTACCAAAATTTGGGCCCGACTCACTCGCGACAACGTCGGACGATGTATAGCAATTGTACTTGATAATGCTGTGTATTCAGCACCAAGGGTTAATCAGGAAATTACCGGTGGAAACTCGCAAATTACTGGTGATTTCACTAAAGAAGAAGCTGACGACCTTGCCAATGTGTTAGAATCAGGTAAGTTGCCTGCACCTGCACGTATCATTCAGGAAACTGTTGTAGGACCTACACTCGGTAAAGAGTCGATAATGGCTGGTATGCTATCGTTCATTTTCGCATTTATAGGTGTATTATTGTACATGTGGTTATACTATAGCCGGGCTGGTATGGTTGCCAACATAGCACTATTTGCCAATATGCTGTATCTGTTTGGTACCATTACTTCGTTAGGAGCGGTTCTTACTCTCCCTGGTATTGCGGGTATGGTATTAACTATAGCAATGGCTGTCGACGGTAACGTAATTATTTACGAACGTATGCGCGAAGAAGTACGCGCCGGCAAAGGTGTTCGTTTGGTAGTTAAAGATGGTTTCAGGCACGCTTATTCGGCAATTATTGACGGTCACGTCACTACTATTTTAACCGGTATTGTATTATTTATGTTTGGTTCAGGGCCTGTTCAGGGTTTTGCTGTAACACTGGTAATTGGTTTATTACTCTCATTATTCACATCCATTTTTATTGCACGTCTTGTTTTTGAATGGATGCTCGATAGAGATATTCCTATTACACTTGGTAATAAATTTACACTTAATGCTTTTCGTAATCTAAATTTCGACTTTATTAATATACGAAAATTTGCATATCTGATATCGGGGATTGTTATTTTAATTGGTATTGTATCATTATTTATACGAGGACTTGACCCCAGTGTTGAATTTACCGGAGGTCGTACATATATTGTACGTTTTGAAAATCCTGTTATAACACAGGAAATACGTAATGAGCTGGCTAAAACCATGCAAACTGCTCCTGAGGTAAAAACTTTTGGTGCCGATAATCAGGTAAAAGTTACTACAAAATTTATGATTGATGATAAATCAGCAACTGCCGACTCTATTGTTGAAGCTGCTTTATATAAAGGGTTAACCAAATATTTACCTCAGCAAATGACTTTCGACCAGTTTGCCAGCCAGGAGGAAGGCAAACAATATGGTATCATGAGCGCACAAAAAGTTGACCCGACCATGTCGAAAGACCTTGTTTATCAAGCATTTTTAGCTGTATTTTTTGGTCTAATCATTATATTTGTTTACATTGCAATCCGCTTTAAAAATTGGAAGTATGGTTTGGGTGGGGTAATTGCTCTTTTCCACGATACAATGATTATTATAACCGCTTTCTCACTTTTCTATAAGTTATTACCCTTTAGCATGGAAATCGATCAGCAATTTATAGCTGCCCTGTTAACCATTATTGGTTATTCAATTATGGATACTGTTATTGTCTTCGACCGAATTCGTGAGTATAATCACTTGTATCCTAAACGCAGCTTGATGGAAAAAATTAATGGTGCTATCAATAGTACTATTGGACGTACCATTAATACTTCTGGTACTACAATAGTTACGCTTATAGTCATTTTCCTTTTCGGAGGTGAAATATTACGTGGATTTGTTTTTGCCTTGTTAATTGGGGTAGTAGTTGGAACTTATTCATCTGTGTTTATTGCTACTCCTATTGCTTACGATTTAATTAATTTAGCAAAAAAGAAAATTAATAAAGCATAGTCAAAATTTAGTCCATATGGTAAAAGCTGCTTTGTTAGTGCAAAGCAGCTTTTTATTGTTTTAACGTGATTATCATTTTAAAAACTATATTTGTGATTTAAATTAATAATGCTGCATATGAATTATAGTGGTCTGAGTGAACAAGAATTTATACGCCGTCAATCGCTGGAGGAGCTTCGTAAATTAGGTATAAACCCATATCCGGCCGAGTTATACGAAGTTAATACCAATACCAAAGAGATATTAGATAATTTTAGTCCAGAGAAAAAAAACTTTCAGGATGTTAGCATTGCCGGACGAATAATGACTCGTCGTATAATGGGAAGTGCTTCGTTTGCCGAAATTCAGGATGAAAAAGGCAGGATCCAAATTTATATCAAACGCGATGATATTTGTCCTGGTGAAAACAAAGACCTATATAATGTTGTATTTAAGAAATTACTCGATATTGGCGATATTATTGGTGTAAAGGGTTTTGTATTTATTACCCAGATGGGCGAAATTACCATTCATGTGAAAGAGTTCAAACTGCTTAGTAAATCGCTTCGACCTTTACCCATAGTAAAAGAAAAGGATGGTAAAATTTTTGATGCTTTTAGTGACCCTGAATTAAGATACCGTCAAAGGTATGTCGACTTAATCGTAAACCCTCATGTTCGCGATGTTTTTATTAAACGCACGAAGATAATTAATACCATGCGTGAGTTTTTTAACTCGAAGGGTTACCTCGAGGTTGAAACACCTATTTTGCAACCAATACCTGGTGGAGCCTCTGCACGTCCTTTTGTTACGCATCATAATGCATTGAACATACCTTTATATTTACGTATAGCTAACGAATTGTATCTAAAGCGATTAATTGTTGGCGGGTATGAAGGTGTATACGAATTTGCTAAAGATTTCCGTAACGAAGGTATGGATCGTACCCATAATCCTGAATTTACAGTTATGGAAATATATGTGGCCTACAAAGACTATTTCTGGATGATGGATTTTACAGAAGAGATGATTGAAAGGGTGGCTATAGCTCTACATGGAACCACACAGGTGAAAGTAGGTGACCATATTATTGATTTTAAACGACCATTTCCCCGTATTACCATGTATGAGGTAATTAAAAAATATACAGGTATTGATATCGAAGGGAAAACGGAAGATGAATTACGAACTATTTGTCAGCAGCTTGATATTCCTGTCGATAATACCATGGGCAAAGGTAAGCTAATAGATGCTATATTTGGCGAAAAGTGTGAACCTCATCTTATTCAGCCTACTTTTATTATCGACTATCCGGTTGAAATGTCACCCTTATGCAAAAAGCATCGTTTAAACCCTGAACTTACTGAACGTTTTGAGTTAATTGTAAATGGCAAGGAATTATGTAATGCATATTCAGAACTCAACGATCCCATCGACCAGCTTGAACGTTTTCAGGAACAACTTCGGCTTTCTCAAAAAGGCGACGATGAAGCTATGTTTATTGACTATGATTTTGTTCGCGCACTCGAATATGGTATGCCGCCTACCTCAGGTATGGGAATTGGAATTGACCGTCTTACTATGATCATGACCAACCAACCATCTATTCAAGATGTATTGTTCTTCCCGCAAATGAAGCCGGAAAAAAAGATACAAAAAGATGATGATGCAGCTTTTCTTGAACTAGGAATCTCACAAGAATGGATTGAACCCATTCAACAACTAGGTTATATGACAGTTTCTCAACTAAAGCAAGTTTCGGCCGGTAAACTATTTAACGACCTTTGTGGGTTTAACAAGAAAAATAAACTTGGATTAACTAACCCCACTCTCGATCAAGTTAAAGATTGGCTTAAAAACGACTAATGAAGGCTTTTATTCAATTTCTCAAAAATAAAAACCGCAGGAAATAATTTATTACTGCGGTTTTTTCTTTAACTTTTTATTTAAAATCTTTCAAGTTTAGAGAAAAAATAATTGCATTCTATCTCAGCATTTTCGTCGCTGTCGGAACCATGGATGGCGTTTTCCTGTACACTGGAAGCATATAATTTCCTTATAGTTCCTTCAGCAGCATTTGCAGGATTGGTTGCTCCTATTAAGTTACGAAAAGCTTCTACTGCATTATCCTTTTCTAAAATGGCAGCTACTACTGGACCTGAGGTGATAAAATTTACCAGATCATTAAAAAAAGGCTTATCACGATGCACAGCATAAAAACCCTCGGCCTGACTCTTCGATAACTGAATCATTTTTAAGGCTCTTATTTTAAAACCGGCATTTGTAATTATTTTTAAAATATCGCCGGTTAAATTTTTGCTTGTGGCATCAGGCTTAATCATTGTAAATGTAATTTTTCCAGTCATAATTTATCGTTTTAAGTATTTTTTCGTTTAAACTGTTAAAAAAATGTTTTGTTCAAATGCAGTTGATTATTTTCTCATTAAAAAATTGAATTTATCTTTACCATTTTAAAAATTTAATACAAACATATAAAAAAAATGACTTACTGAAATTTTAGTGAACAAAGAGTCTGGATTTTTATGATTTTATGCATATACTATTTGAAAACGATAGGAAAGGAAGCATATTTAAAAAATGAAAATTGAAAATTTGATGAAAAATAAAGTTGATAAAATTAAGGAAAAATTAAGTAAACCATCGAGAATTGTGATATTTACCCATGTAAATCCCGACGGCGATGCAATGGGATCGCTCATGGGGCTATATAATTATCTGATAAAATTAAATCATCAGGTAACACCTATCACTCCAAATGAATTTCCTTTTTTTCTTAAATGGTTAAAAGGTACAGAAAATGTTCAAATTTTCAATCAGGTGCCTCAGGTAGTAAATCGTGTAATTGCTGATGCTGATTTTATTTTTTGTCTCGATTTTAATGACCTTCGAAGGCTTAAAGAAATGGAAAAGATGGTTTTAGAAAGTAAGGCAACTAAGATATTAATTGATCATCATCCTAATCCTTCGCAGGTATTTGATTATTATATTCATCGGGTCGATGCTTCGGCAGCAGCTGAACTGGTATACGATTTTATTATTGAGTCGGGTCATGAAAGTTTGATAGATACTACTATTGCCGAATGTATATATGCCGGTATTATGTCCGATACCAATAGTTTCAATTATAATATAAATGATTCATCGACTTTTAAAAAGGTAGCCCGACTGCTTGAATACCCGATTAGCCATGCACGCATATATGGCTTACTTTACGATAATTACTCGTTCGACCGAATGCGATTAATGGGTTATTGCCTTAATCAAAAGATGGTTATTTTACCCCACCTGCATGCAGGTTATATATGGCTTACCCAGAAAGAAATGGATGAGTATAATTTTCAAACTGGCGATAGTGAAGGTTTTGTTAATTTGCCACTTTCAATTAAAGGAATATATATATCGGCCTTACTTACTGAGAAGAAAGACCATGTACGTATTTCTTTTCGTTCAAAAGGAGATTTTGCAGTAAATGCATTTTCGGCCAAACATTTTGATGGGGGAGGCCATAAAAATGCTTCTGGGGGTGAAATAAAATTACCGATTGAGCAAGCTTTAAAGCATTTCGAAAAAATATTGGAAACCTATAAAGATGAAATTACAGAATTATATAAGAATTTTGAGTAAGTTGTTTTTCTTACTTTTTATTTCGTGTAAACAACCCACAGTCGAACCAGTTAAACCTTCTGAAAATAAAGAGAAAGAGACTTTTATTCGTGTTAACAAATTATTACTTGACAGGGATATGATTCGCATTAGCGAATATGCTAAACGACATCAATTAAATCTCGAAAAAACAGAAAGTGGGCTGCACTATCAGGTTTTAGTTAAAGGTAAAGGCGAAAAAATAAGTCCAGGATATGCGGTATCTATAACATATAAATTATCGTTACTCGACGGAACTATTTGTTATTCGTCTGACTCAACAGGCGTAAAACATGTTAAAGTTGGTAGTGGAAAAGTTGAGAATGGTCTCGACGAAGGATTATCATACTTACACAACGGAGATTCAGCTATATTTATATTGCCTCCTCATCTGGCATATGGTTTATTGGGCGATAATAAATGTATACCACCCCGATCATGTATTGTATATCACGTCAGGGTACTTAGTTTAAGTAAATAATAATTGTATTTTTATTATTACTGACCGATTTAAAAATTAAAGAGGGGGCACTTAATAATGAAGTCAGGGGAATAATCCTTATATATATCATACCGTAAAGAAACGCAATAATTTTATTCTGTGGCTCTCTAATGGCTTAGTGATTAATAATTTTTAATTTTTCACCACGGAGAGCCACAAAGAAAAACACAGAGAAATAAGCGTTTTTATCTTTGCAGCACATGGCGTACTTTGCGGTTAAATAAATCGAAAATAATAAAGCGCTTATTCAAAACAGATTGGTAACTTTTGAAACTACACTTAGTTCAACTAAGTTTATTTTTAAAAAAATTAGAGATAGGCTTTGATAAAAATTAATCTATTATTTTAGTTATGAGATGCACAATGTAAAAAGGGTAATCAGTTTTTTATTTTTATCGGTTATTAGTGTAATTGTTAAAAACTTACAGAAAAATCTATTATGAAGAAAAAAATAGGTTGCTGATGATTAGTCTAACCCTCTGCCATTCCTGCTATCAGCAACCCGGTTTTTATTTTGCAATTATCCTAAATAATCTTTTAGTAACTTACTACGCGATGAGTGACGAAGACGTCGAATTGCTTTTTCCTTAATCTGACGAACACGTTCACGTGTTAAATCAAATTTGTCGGCAATTTCTTCGAGAGTCATTTCTGAGCAGCCAATTCCAAAAAAGCATTTGAGTATTTCACGTTCTCGTTCGGTTAATGTTTCCAGAGCACGTTCAACTTCTTTCGATAATGATTCGCTAATTAACGCTTTATCGGCGCGAGGCGAATCGTCATTAACCATAACATCGAGCAGTGTTCCATCTTCTCCTTCACTAAAGGGTGCATCCACTGATACATGTTTTCCTGCTGCTCGAAGAGTTTCCATAATTTTTTCCTTTGGCAGATCAAGAATCTCAGCCAATTCATCAGGGGTAGGGGTTCGTTCATATTCCTGTTCAAACCGTGCAAAGGCCTTGTTTATTCGATTTAATGAACCTACCTGATTTAATGGCAATCTAACAATTCTTGCCTGTTCAGCTAATGCCTGTAATATCGATTGCCGTATCCACCATACCGCATACGAAATAAACTTAAATCCTCTTGTTTCATCAAATTTTTCAGCAGCTTTAATCAATCCAAGATTTCCTTCATTAATCAGGTCAGGAAGCGTTAAACCCTGATTCTGATACTGTTTGGCAACCGATACCACAAAGCGCAAATTAGCACGGGTAAGCTTTTCGAGGGCTGCTTTGTCGCCTTTACGAATTCGCTGGGCAAGTTCAACTTCTTCTTCAACAGTAATTAATTCTTCGCGACCTATTTCCTGTAGATACTTATCGAGCGAAGCACTTTCACGATTGGTGATTGACTTGGTAATTTTTAACTGCCTCATTTTTATCTTTTTAAAAACGCTTGCAAAAATAGGTCAAAACATATTTAAATTCAATTTAAATTAGCCCTATGACATTGCTTTTCATAAGTGAATTAAATTTAAAACATTGAATATCAATTAAATAAAAATTTAACTTTTTTTTAACCAAATAGAAATATTTTTTAAGATTGTTTCTAAATAATAGTAAATTATGCTTTCATAAAAATATTATTACCTTTATGGTGTCTTATTTTGCTAAATCGCTATAAATAGTAGCATTAATTCATTCAATAAAAAAATAGAAAAATGAAAGCATCTGATTTTTTTACCGCGACACAGAAAAAGCAAATAGAGGATGCTATTAGCACTGCTGAAAAAGAAACTTCTGGTGAAATTCGAGTGCATATTGAGCTACGATGTAAACACGATGATGTAAAAGATTGCGCAGCTAAAACATTTGCAATGCTTGGTATGCATAAAACCGAATTAAGAAATGGGGTTTTAATATATCTGGCCATTGACGATAAAAAATTTGCCATTATTGGTGATATTGGTATTCATTCAAAAGTTGGTCAGGCATTTTGGGATGATGTAAAGGAAATTATGCAATCGAATTTTCAACAGGGTAGGTTTACTGAAGGTTTGGTAACTGCTATTCAAATGGTGGGTGAAAAATTAAAAACTTTTTATCCTTATCAAGCTAACGATATTAATGAATTACCAGACCAGATATCGTTTAATTAAAGAGCTATAAATAGTTGAATTTTATAAACGTGTTTAAATATAAATTTTATGAAGCCATCATTTTTAGATACATATAAGGTGCTTAAAATTCATCATCTATTTCATCAAATATTCTTTTTTTTAATTCTGAGTTTTCATTTTATTATTTGCTATAGTCAAGATATTCCAAAAAGGCCTGTTCCACCCAGATTAGTAAATGACTTTGTTGGTATACTTAAACCAGAAGAGGTACAACAGCTCGAAAGAAAATTAGTGGCCTATAATGATAGTACATCTACTCAAATTGCCGTAGTTATTGTCAGAAGCTTGAATGGATACGATGCTAATACACTGGCCTTCAAAATTGGTGAAGAGTGGGGAGTAGGACAGAAAGATAAGAATAATGGTGTTGTGCTTTTAATTAAGCCGAAGACACATGATGAGCCAAAAGGTTACGTGGCAATTAGTGTAGGGTATGGTTTAGAGCCATACATTACCGATGCATTATCGAAACGGATTATTGAAAATGAACTAATTCCTTACCTGAGGCAAAATAAGTTTTACGAGGCTATTGATGCTGCTACTACTGCAATAATACTGGCTAGCGTTGGTGCATATAAAGGTTCGCCAAATAAGGATGTTCCACCTCCTGCAGGAGCTGTATTTTTAGCTATATTTTTATTGGTTATGTTTGCTTTTATAGTTTCAGTACTTCAGACCCGCCGTCGATATTATACCATATCTCGTCATGGAGCATATGATATTCCATTCTGGATATTGATGGGAACCATGTTCAGTTCATCAGGAAAAGATAGAGGCAGTAATTGGGGAAGCTTTTCTTCGGGTTCTGGAAGTTTTCGTGGATTTGGTGGATTTGGAGGAGGATCATTTGGTGGTGGTGGAGCCAGCGGAAGCTGGTAAGTTTCAACCTTCCATAGCCTTAGTCGATAATAGACCACAAGCCGCCCATATGTCCTGGCCTCGTGATGCACGAATGGTGGTTATTATGCCTTTTTCGTTTAATTGACGGGCAAATGTATTTATGGTATTATCATCGGGTGCTTGTAAATCGGAATTGGGTATTTGATGAAAACGAATTAAATTTATTCTGCAATTGAGTCCATTTAAAAGCCTTGCTAATTCTTTTACATGTCGTGGTGTATCATTAAACCCTTTAAAAACTATATATTCAAATGATAATCGACGATGTTGGTTAAATTGATATTTTTTTAATTCGGTTAAAACTTGTTTTATTGGATAGGTCTGTTCAATGGGCATAATTTTTCTTCTTTCTTCAGGAAAGGGTGAATGTAAGCTTATGGCCAGGTGGCATTTACTCGTTTCAAGAAAGCGCTTAAGATTGGGCAAAACCCCAATGGTAGAAACAGTAATCCGTTTGGGAGCCCATCCATACCCATAATCCGAAGTGAGTATTTCAATGGCTTTTAATACTTCGTCAATATTATCGAGTGGTTCGCCCATACCCATAAAAACTATGTTGGTTAATTTGTTATACTCAGGTATACTGCGAACCTGGTTTATAATATCGCTAGCCATTAACTGCCCGTTAAATCCCTGGCGAGCAGTCATACAAAATTTGCATCCCATTTTACAACCCGCCTGCGATGAAACACATAGGGTAGCTCTATCATCGTCGGGAATGTATACCGCCTCTATAAATCGATGATTGCTTACTTCAAATAAATACTTCTTTGTTCCATCGACCGATGAAGCTACACCTATAGGATCATACCCGCCTACCTGAAAATGTTGAGAAAGTAATTGTCGGTTTTTCAATGCAATATCGGACATTAATGCAATATCGTTTACATTTTTTTTATAAATCCAGTTTGCCACTTGTCGGGCAGTATAAGCAGGTAAATTTAAAGAATGAGTTATTTCTGAAAGTTCATTTAAGGTTAACCCCAATAATTTTTTCTTTTGCATGTAAAAATTTATTTTCGATGCAAAATTACGTGAATCATTTCATATACACTAAAACACCAGTTAATAACTTTTGTTTTTTTATAACTTTGTGAAACTAGCAATAATGTTATGCCTATTGAACGTTGTCGGCAAATACTTAAAAAATACTGGGGATTTCATGCCTTTCGACCATTACAGGAAGAAATTATTGAATCAGTATTGCAAAAAAAGGATACACTGGCTTTAATGCCTACAGGTGGAGGTAAATCTATTACATTTCAGGTGCCTGCAATGGCAAACGATGGACTGTGTATAGTAATTACCCCGCTTATTGCTTTAATGAAAGATCAGGTAGAAAATCTTAAACGCAAAAATATAAAGGCAATTGCTATATACTCAGGCATGACTAAAGAAGAAATTGATATTTCACTCGATAATTGTATTTATGGCGATTTTAAGTTTTTGTATTGTTCACCCGAACGGATTGGAACCGAAATATTTCGGAATAGGGTACAACATATGAAAGTAAATTTGATTGCTGTTGACGAAGCTCATTGCATATCCATGTGGGGATACGATTTTAGACCATCGTATCTGAAAATTGCCGAATTACGAAATCTTTTGCCTGATGTTCCTATTCTGGCATTAACCGCTACCGCTACTGCTGAAGTAGCAGAAGATATCATGAATCAACTTCGTTTCAAAGAAAAAAATATTATCCGTAAAAGTTTTGTCCGACCCAATATTCAATATGTAGTACGTGAAACTGAAAATAAAGCAGAGCAACTATTTCGAATTTTTCAACATGTAAAAGGTAGTGGAATTGTTTATGTGCGTAATCGGAACAAAACAAAGGAAATTGCTACGTTACTGCTTAAAAATGGTTTTTCGGCCGATTATTTTCATGCTGGCCTGACAGTTGAAGAACGGTCGAAGAAACAAGAAGCTTGGACAAGAAACAGAACCCGAATTATGGTTGCCACCAATGCATTTGGTATGGGAATAGATAAACCCGATGTGCGTGTGGTAGTCCATTATGACCTGCCCGACTCGCTCGAAAGTTATTATCAAGAAGCTGGACGCGCCGGTAGAGATGAAAAAAAAGCTTATGCCGTATTATTGTTTAATGCTGGCGATGAAGCAAACATTCAACAACGAGTTGAACTTAATTTTCCCGATATTAAAACCATAAAAAATGTATATAATGCTCTCGGAAATTATTTGCAGGTGCCAATTGGGGCTGGTAAATATGTTGCTTACGATTTTAACTTATATGAATTTGCTGCTAACTACAAACTTAATATTCAGCTTGCCTATAGTAGTTTAAAGGTACTTGAACAAGAAGGTTATATTGAGCTTAGCGATGAACTGAACAACCCATCAAAAATTCATTTTTTGGTTAATCGTGACGATTTATACCGTTTTCAGGTGGCCAATATTGCTTTCGATGCGTTTATAAAACTTTTATTAAGGTCGTACGAAGGTTTGTTTACTAATTATGTGAATATTGATGAAGCAACGCTGGCTAAAAAAGCAAATACATCAGTTGAAAATATTTACAAATACATCAACAAATTGTCATCTAGTGGCATTATTCATTATATACCGAGAAAAACAAATCCTGTGGTGGTGTATACCGAGGAACGACTCGAAGATAAAGCATTGCATATCAGCTACGAGAGGTATATGAAACGTAAAGAAGTATATACTGATAAAGTGATAAAAATGCTTGATTATGCAAAGGCGCAAAATAAATGTCGAAGCGAAATAATTTTACATTACTTCGGCGAAACCAATACTACTCGCTGTGGGGTATGTGATAATTGCCTGAAGCGTAATGAATTAGATTTAAGTAAATATGAATTCGATTTGATTTTGACAGAATTAAAAAAAATTTTGCTTTCTCAATCTTGTACCATTGAAGATCTTACAAAACAAGTGCAATTGAAAATATCAGAAGAAAAAGTAATTAAAGTAATTCGCTGGTTATTAGACAATGGAAAGATACTGATCGATGAAAAACAATTGTTAAAATGGAAACACTAATTTTCTTTGCATTAAATAATAATAACAAATAAAAAAAGCTACCATTTTATTCCTGGTAGCTTTTTGTGATCCCGCTGGGATTCGAACCCAGGAC
>FQKF010029622.1_pt1 | contig 13647 bp, 11 predicted proteins | sample 1504521 | NCBI WGS metagenome assembly FQKF01 (sample SAMEA4475357, study PRJEB15587) | soil metagenome | biome: Soil; feature: Field | place: India | collected 2015-03-11 | depth 0 m
GTAACTGTAAAAGTCAGCTAACTATTAATGAGTATTTACAAAGTAATTTTCAATGCCCCATATGTAAGGCATCATTTAATGAAGCATGTAAAAATCACTACTGTTATTATTTTAAAATTTAGTCAAATAAGCTTCTTATTTTTTCAAAAAAGTTTCGTTCGTCTTTATCTGGTGCAGGAGTAAAATTGGGTGATTCAGCAAACTTTTCAATTATCTTACGTTCGTCTTTAGTTAGGTTTTTAGGCACCCAAACATTTACATGAACCAATAAATCACCCTTTCCGTATCCATTCACATCGGGAAGACCTTTTGATTTAAGCCGTAATATTTTACCTGGTTGAGTACCTGGATCGAGTTTTATTTTTACACGACCTTCAAGGGTAGGTATTTCCACATGACCACCTAACGCAGCCTGGGGAAAGCTTACAAATAAGCTATAGTATAAATCATTACCATCACGCACAAAGTCGGGATGTTTTTCTTCTGAAAATGTAACAATCAGATCGCCATTTACACCACCACGTCGGGCAGCATTTCCTTTTTTACTTAGTGTCATTTGCATTCCCTCGGCTACACCAGCCGGTATATTCAGTGTAATTATTTCATCGCCTTTAATTATACCTTCGCCAAAGCATTTAGGACATTTAGATGTAATTATGCGTCCTTCTCCACCACAGCTTGGGCAGGTTGTAGTTGTCTGCATTTGTCCGAGAATAGTATTAGTAACTCGAGTTACCATTCCGGTACCTCGACAGGTAGAGCAGGTTGAATATGATGAACCTTTGGCGGCTCCCGTTCCACCACATTCATCGCATGAAATATATTTATTAACTTTTATTTTCTTCTCTACTCCCCGAGCTATTTCTTCAAGAGTTAACTTAACATTAATTCTTAAATTTTGTCCTTTATTGGTTCGCCTTTCGCTGCTTCGGCTACCAAAACCAAAACCACCAAAATGTCCTCCAAAAATATCACCAAAATGTTCGAAAATATCTTCAATAGTCATTCCTCCACCTGAGAATCCACCATTACCGGCATTTCCTAATCCAGCATGACCATATCTATCGTATTGAGCTCGTTTCTGGTCGTCGCTCAATACTTCGTATGCCTCAGCAGCTTCTTTAAATTTTTCTTCTGCTTCCTTATCTCCAGGATTTCTGTCGGGATGATATTTTAGTGCCTGCTTGCGGTAGGCTTTCTTTATTTCTTCTTTAGTTGCATTCCTTGGAACTTCAAGTATTTCGTAATAATCACGCTTTGCCATAGTTTAAATTTTTGTATATTAATTTTTTATTCTCCAACTACCACTTTCGAAAATCTTATTACTTTATCGTTTAATAAATAGCCCTTTTGCACCACATCGACTATTTTACCACTCATGGTTTTATCTTCGACAGGTATTTTGGTTATGGCTTCATGGTAGTCGGTATTAAATTCGTTATCTTTTATTTCTATCTCTTTTATACCATTCTGGCTTAAAAAGTCACGAAATTTATTGTAAATCAGGAAAATTCCCTCTTTCAATGCCTCTATATCACTGGCCTGTTCAATGTTTTTAATTCCTCTTTCGAAATCATCAACTACTGGTAAAATATTTTTTAGTACATCTTCGCTGGCATATTTGGTCAATTCCATTTTTTCTTTTAATGTTCGTTTGCGATAATTATCAAATTCGGCCGAAAGACGTAAATACTTATCTTTCCATTCATTTATTTCGGCTTCATAGGTTTGTCTCATCTTTTCCATCTCTAATTGAATGTCGCTAATTGTTTTGGTACTCTCATTTTCAGTTTTTTCTTTTTCTTCTACAAGTGTATTTGTATTCTCTGCCAAATTTTCTTGATGGTCTTTTTCTTCTGAATGATTCAGTGTCATATTTTCGTTTTTTAATTGGGTAGATTCTGCTTCAATTTTACTCTTTTTACTTTTCTTCATAGTTCAATACCTCCTGAAATTTTAACACAATCTCATTAAAACTTTATTTCAAAAGAGATAATAATAATTTCTTATTATTGGTATTTTTTATGTTGCATGTGCATTTAGACAAATAGTTTGCCAAATTTTTTTTTAAGTCAAATTGGCACTGCAAAATTAATTTACTTACCGATAAATATTGTTTATTAACCGAAATTAAATAGGCATTACATAAAATCATTTTCTATCTTTACATAAGAATTAAATAAAAATAAATCTATGTCAAAAATGGGAACAGGAATATTTTGGGGCATTATCCTTATTATCATTGGCTTAAGCCTGATCATCAAAATTGTTTTTAATATTGACTTTCCTATTTTTAAATTATTAATCGCTTTTTTCTTTATTTATTTGGGAATCCGAATTTTAATTGGGCCTTCATTTAAACCTTTAAAAAGTGGAGATCCATATAACGTAATTTTTGGTGAACGAGTAATTACGAAAGTTGAAAATATGCGCGAGTATAATGTGGTATTTGGAAAAGCTATTTTCGATTTAAGAAATTACGTACCCGACAGTAATGTGGTTGATATTAAAATCAATACCGTGTTTGGCACATCGGAAGTTTTATTAAATGATTCAATTTCATCAAAAATTGAGGCAAATGCCGTATTTGCCCATGCTGATCTGCCCAATGGTAATTCTGCATCATTTGGTTATACCAGCTTTTTTAAGGATTCGACTAACCAATCGAATGAACTAATTATTATTCATGCTGATGTAGTATTTGGTTCGTTTGCTACCCGATAATTTTTTTATTTCACTCCTTTTTGAATTATTTTTAATTTTATTCAACTTCTAAATTTTTTTCATCTAATCTGATAATGGAATTAGGTGAGAAAGTCTTCATTATTACAAACTTACATACTAAAAAAATATATTATATTTAAATTTAATCTTTTTTGATATATATATTTGTAACTAAAATTAAGTGTGGTAAGCACTGTTTTTTTTAATATTTTTGCATGAGATTATACAATTTATTACTAAAAATTGACTACCTTTATAATGAGTATAAATTGTATTGAAAGATAAACTGTTCTTAGCCCACATTGAAAGTATACCTGGACTTATTGTTTTAAGCGAGATCTAAATCGATAATTATTTGATTTATAATTTAATCATGAGGAAAAACATTATTATTACTGGTGCAGGTAAGGGATTAGGACGAGCCATAACACTTAGATTAGCTAAGACAGAAAATAATTTTTTATTAGTTGGTCGAAACGAAAGCGAATTAATTGAACTTTGTGAACAGGTTCGGCAAATGAATTGCGAGGCAAATTTTGTTGCAGTTGATTTAGCCCGTCCTGAATCAGCAGGACTAATTATTAATGCATGTATTGAATATTATACAGGAATTGATGTGTTAATAAATAATGCGGGGGTTGCAAATCCTTTTAGTATAGAGAATACTCCTGTAGAACAATGGGATTTGATGATGGCGGTAAATGCTCGTGCGCCTTTCTTACTCTGTAAAAAAGCTATTCCTTATTTACGACAATCGACACAACCTGTAATTATCAATATATCATCCATAGTTGGGCGAAAAGGTTACATAAACCAGGCTGCTTATACAGCATCTAAACATGCGTTAACAGGTTTTACTAAGGCACTGGCTAAGGAATTGCAACCTATGGGTATTCGTGTACATTTAGTCTCTCCCGGAGGCGTAGCTACTGAAACACTCAACAGAACTCGACCAGACCTTACTCAAAGTGGTTTAATGCAACCTGAAGAAATAGCAGAGGTTATAGCTTTTTTATTAAATATGCAGGGTAATGCGGTTATTGACGAAATAAATTTACGCCGTATAGGTTCCATGCCTTTCGATTAGAAAAAAGTATTCTGTTTTTTTATTTATAACTTTGCTGGCTCCATAAAAAGCCAGTTATGATTTGGGTATTATTAACTTTTTTATCAGCATCTTTATTAGGTATTTACGATATTTTTAAAAAATTATCGCTCAATAAAAATGCGGTTATTCCTGTTTTGTTTTTATCTTCTACAGTTAATGCCATTATTTTTATTCCATTTTTATTAGTAGCCTATTTTGGCGATTTTTCGCCTCAGTCACTTTTGAATTTTGGTCATCTGACATTATTTGACCATTTGCTTTTTTTTATTAAATCTGTTATTGTTGGTTCATCGTGGTTGTTAGCTTATTATGCCTTAAAGCACCTGCCTATTACTATTGTATCTCCCATTCGTTCATCGGGTCCTGTGTGGACTATTTTAGGAGCCTTAATTATTTTTGGCGAAAAACTCTCAATATGGCAATGGATAGGCATATTTTTAACCATGTTTTTCTATTACTTGTTTGGTCAGGTTGGACAAAAAGAGGGTATATCATTTAGAAACAATAAATGGGTCATTTTTATGACTATTTCAACTATCATTGGTTCAATAAGTTCGTTATATGATAAGTATTTGATTAATCATTATAATCGTCTTGCTGTTCAAGCTTATTATCATATTTATATGGTACCATTAATGTTTTTACTATTAATGGTATTATGGTATCCGAAACGCCATAAAGAAAGATTCGAATGGCGATGGTCAATTCCATTGATTGGCATTTGCTTAACAGCTGCCGATTTTATTTATTTCTGGGCACTTTCGTTTCCCGGTGCTCTTATCGCAGTTGTTTCAACTATTCGTAGAGGTAGTGTAATATTTTCTTTTTCTATTGGAGCTATCATATTTAAAGATAAAAATATTAAGCAGAAAGCATTGGTACTGCTTGGTATTTTATTAGGTATAGTTGTGATTATGCTCGCTTAATTTTTATGCATTTTCAATTTCGAATTTGATAATTCAAATACATTCAAAATACTGTCTATTTGACAGTTTTGTTTTCATGGCATATGCTTTGCCTAAGCAATGGCAATAAAAATTCAAACAAAAACTAAATCGTATGGCAACAGGTAAAATTGGTGTTCAGACTGAGAATATTTTTCCCATTATCAAAAAGTTTTTGTATTCCGATCATGAAATATTTTTACGTGAAATTGTTGCAAATGCTATTGATGCCACAAATAAGCTTAAAGCACTAGCATTATCGGGAGAGTATAAGGGTGATGTCGAAAATTTAAAAGTTTCGGTAAGTGTCGACGAAAAAAACAAAACGATCAAAGTCTCCGATAACGGTATTGGTATGACCTCCGACGAAGTGGAGAAATACATTAATCAAATTGCTTTATCGAGCGCCGAAGAGTTTGTTGAAAAATATAAAAATTCCGCTAATACTATAATAGGACATTTTGGATTGGGCTTTTACTCGGCCTTTATGGTTTCAAAAAGGGTTGAATTAATAACCCGGTCGTACAAAGATGGTGCTCAGGCTGTCAAATGGAGTTGCGATGGTAGTCCTGAATATACACTTGAACCAGCTGAAAAAGACACCATAGGAACTGATGTTATTTTATATCTCGATGACGAATCGACTGAATTTGCCAGCGAAACAAGAGTTAAACAACTGCTTGAAAAGTATTGCAAATTCTTACCAGTACCCATAGCTTTTGGAAAGAAAAAAGAATGGAAAGATGGAAAAGAGGTTATTACCGACGAAGATTTGATAATTAACAATACTAAACCTGCCTGGACACGAAAGCCTGCTGAACTGAAAGACGAAGATTACATGGCTTTTTACCGTGAGCTCTATCCAATGGCCGAAGACCCCCTATTTTATATACATCTGAATGTTGACTACCCATTTAATTTAACCGGTATACTTTACTTTCCTAAAATCAAAAGTAATATCGATATTCAGCGAAATAAAATTCAGTTATATTGCCGACAGGTATATGTAACCGATTCGGTAGAAGGTATTGTGCCTGACTTTTTGACACTTCTACATGGAGTGATCGACTCGCCCGATATTCCATTAAATGTTTCACGTTCATACTTACAAAGTGACCAGAATGTGAAAAAAATTTCAAGTCATATAACCAAAAAGGTGGCCGACCGGTTACAAGAGATTTTTAAGAACCAGCGTGAAGATTTTGAAAAGAAATGGGATAACCTGAAACTTTTCATCGAATACGGCATGATGACCGATGAAAAATTTTATGAGCGAGCCGAAAAATTTGCGCTATTTAAAAACGTTGAAGGTAAATATTTCACATTCGAAGAATATGAAAAACTTATTAAATCTAATCAGACAGATAAAAACGGCACTTTAATATATTTATACGCCACCGATAAAGAAGGGCAGCATTCATTCATTGAAGCTGCCCAGAAAAAGGGCTACGATGTGTTATTAATGGATGGGCAACTCGATACCCACTTTATTAATGCACTGGAAACTAAGTTTAAAAACAGCCGATTTACGCGAGTCGATGCCGATATTGTTGATAATTTAATTAAAAAAGACGAAAACCGCGAAGTAAAACTTACTCCAAGACAACAAGAATTATTATCGCCTGTTTTTAAAGCTGTGTTGCCTGAAAATGGTCAATACTATGTGATATACGAAGCCATGAACGAAAACGATATGCCTGCAATCATTACGCAAAGCGAATGGATGCGACGAATGAAAGATATGTCGTCGCTAGGTGGTGGCTTAAACTTTTATGCCGAGATGCCCGATAATTACAATTTTGTAATTAATGCAAACCATCCGTTAATTAATAAAATACTTTCAGAAATTGAATCGAACATTCCGGATGAAGTGAACCAACTCGATAATGAACTGACTCAACTACGAAGTAGACGCGACCAGTTGAACGAAAGCCATAAGGGTAAAAAATACGATGAAATACCTCAGACCGAAAAAGATGAACTTAACGAGATTGATAAAAAGGAAGAAGAAATTGAAGATAAAAGAAACAAATTATTGGCCGAACTGGGCAGAAATAATAACCTGGTAAAACAGGTAGCCGATCTGGCACTGTTAGCCAATAACATGTTAAAAGGAGAAGCCTTAAGTCGCTTTGTCCGACGTAGTGTAGAACTCATAAAATAAATGAGATACAGCTAATTATAAAAATCCCGATAACAACATTTATCGGGATTTTTGCTTTTTTTAAACTTTCTGCCCTAATTAGTAAAAAAGCATAACTTTGTTATGTAAAAAAGTAATTTTTAAATAAAATATGCGAACCATTTTAGAAACTGATAAAGATTTTATTTGCGATATTCAAGCACCATGTTTTCAAATGCTTTCGACCGATGAAATTAACCTGGTTCGATCGAGTAAAACTCAGATATTATTTCGAAAAGGTGACAACTTAACCAAACAAGGCGCATTTGCATCATACATATTATTTGTTATTACAGGTTATGCCCGACAATATATTGAGGGGAACAATGGAAAAACTTTTAATTTTAGGATTATTCAACCGGGTGATTTTGTTGGATTATCAACTGTTTTTACAGATTATACATTTAAATATTCGTCGATTGCCTTAACCGAATGTCAGGTGTTTTTAATTGAAAAAGATGTAGTTGAAAAATTAGCCCGGCAAAATGCCCAATTTGCTTTTAATATTATTCGCCGTTATTGTGAACAAAATATTAGTTTATACGAGACCATTGATACCGTTTTGTATAAACAAATGAATGGTCGACTGGCCAAAACATTACTCTATCTCGATTCTTTTCGAATTAAGTTTCCTGAAATTTTTCAGATTCTCTCAAGAAAAGATATAGCCGATTTTGCTGGAATATCGACTGAAAATACTGTCAAGTTATTAAAAAGTTACGAAAAAGATGGTTTACTTCAGCTTCAAGAAAAAGATATTATTCTTTTGAAAAAGGATGAATTAATATCGATTAGTAAATTGGGTTAAAATTTTATAATTTCATTTTGTATTCTATTTAATTAAAATGAACGATGAAGAAATTATAAGACTTGTAATATCGGGCGATAAAGAATCATACCGTCATTTAATAGAACGTTACCAGTTATTAGTTTTTCGAACCTGCATGGGATTTGTTCATAACAAAGAAGATGCTGAAGACTTAACTCAGGAATCTTTTATACAAGCATATCAGTCGCTTTCATCTTTTCAGCGAAAATCGAGCTTTAAAACATGGTTAGTTCGTATTGCTATAAATACCAGTCTTAATTTCTTAAGAAAGAAAAATCAGCTTAATATATTTTCAATTTTTAATCAAACGCAAAAAAGTGCTGATACTGAAAAATTTGAATCGGCACAATGGATTGAAAATATCAATCCTGAAAATATTCTCATTGATAACCAGACCCGGGAAATATTAAAAGAAGCACTCGATAGTTTACCTGAAAAACAAAGAATAGCCATTGTTTTAAGTAAGTACGATAACTTATCACAAAAAGAAATAGCACAAGTGCTTAATACCTCCGAAGGAGCTGTTGAAGCCTTAATTCAACGGGCCAAAACAAATCTTCGAAAAAAATTATCGAATAATTTGTAAAATAGCCTGAGGTTTCCCAACGTTATTACTTTATTTTAAAAAGCTTATCTTTGCCAGAATACACATAGAATTAGATTATTATAAATTATGGCGCGCAAAAACAAGAAAAAAGGAAATGCAAATTCCACCCAATTAGTTAATGCCATTATCGATATATTCTCGAATTATCCTACTCAGGCATTTAATTATAAACAAATAGCTAAAAAATTACATATAAAAGATGAAAAATCGAGAATAATCATCATTGACATACTGGAAAAATTAGTCAAAACTGAAGATCTTGAACTAGTATCACCGGGAAAATATAAACTTCATGCCAAAACTCGATTTATTCGCGGCACAGTTCAAATGACTTCCAGCAACAATGCATTCATCATCAGCGACGAAATTGATGAAGAAGTATTTGTTGCTTTTAAAAACCTTAATCATGCCATGGGTGGTGATACAGTGAGGGTATACCTATATGCCAAACGTCCTGGTCGAAGGTTAGAGGGTGAAATAGTTGAAATAATTGAGCGCAAACGAAAGCAAATTGTTGGAAAATTGGAAGTCACAAAAAACTTCGCATTTTTAATTCCCGATAGTAAAGATATACCCTACGATATTTTTATACCATTAAATAAGCTTAATAAGGCTCGCAATGGGCAAAAGGCAGTTGTTAGAATTACTGATTGGCCTGAAAATGTAAAAAATCCTTTTGGTGAAGTTATTGAAGTGCTTGGTGCACCCGGAAAAAATGAAACAGAAATTCATGCAATACTTGCCGAATTTGAATTACCGTATAAATTTCCGAAAGAAGTTAATGACGAGGCCGAGGCTATATCGGATAAAATTACAGCCGAAGAAATTTCAAAACGTCGTGATTTCAGAGATATACCCACATTCACCATTGATCCTATTGATGCCAAAGATTTCGACGATGCCTTAAGCTTTCGGACGTTACCTAACGGAAATTACGAAGTAGGGGTGCATATTGCAGATGTTACACACTATGTGAAACCTGGTAGCTTAGTCGACAATGAAGCGTACGAACGAGGAACTTCAGTTTATCTTGTGGATCGTGTAGTACCAATGTTGCCCGAAAAATTATCGAATTATATTTGTTCACTTCGACCTAATGAAGATAAGTTATGTTATTCGGCTGTTTTTGAACTCGACTCTCAGGCACATATAATTAATCAGTGGTTTGGCCGTACCATTATTCGTTCCGACCGACGTTTTAATTACGATGAGGCTCAAGAAATAATTGAAACCGGACAAGGTGATTTTGCTGATATACTTCAAACACTTGATAAACTAGCCAAAATAATGCGCGAACGACGAATGAAAAAGGGTGCCATTGAATTTGACCGACTGGAAGTAAAATTTAAGCTCGACGAAGAAGGACGTCCTATTCAGGTTTTTTATAAAGAAAATAAAGATTCAAACAAGTTAATTGAAGAATTTATGTTACTGGCTAACCGGCAGGTTGCCGAGTTTATAGGGAAAATGAAAAAAGGAAATAAGCCGCTGACATTTGTATATCGAATTCATGATAAACCAAATGAACAAAAGCTAAAGTCGTTTGCTGAATTTGTAAAAAAATTAGGACATAAAATTCATACAGGTTCGAACTCAAAGAAAACGGCTGAAAGCATAAATGCTCTTCTCGACAAAATTAAAGGGAAAGCCGAAGAATCGATAATTGAAAATCTTGCATTACGTGCTATGGCAAAAGCTGAATATTCAACTAAAAATATTGGGCATTATGGATTGGCATTTGATTATTACACCCATTTTACCTCGCCCATACGCCGATATCCCGATGTAATGGTTCACCGCTTGCTTGATCATTACATGAAAAATGGAAACTCGAAAGAACAAAGCAAATATGAAAAAATGTGTAAACATGCATCCGACATGGAGCGAAGAGCTACTGAGGCTGAAAGAGCATCGATTAAGTACAAGCAAGTAGAATTTATGAGCGATAAAATAGGCAATGTTTATGAAGGTACCATTTCGGGAGTAACCGAATGGGGACTGTATGTAGAGATTAAAGAAAACCTTTGTGAAGGCATGATTCCTATAAGAGAACTTGACGACGATTTCTACTATTTCGATGAAGAAAATTATTGTTTAATTGGACGTCGACGTGGTCGTAAATTTCAGCTTGGCGATACTATTCATATTAAAGTGTGGCGTACTAATTTGTTAAAAAAACAAATCGATTTCCGGCTTTATGAACCTTAATTGGCTGTTAAAAACTTGTATTTACTCTTCTATGCCAATCAAAAAAAAAGCTATAATGGTATTATTTATTTTTTTACCATCTTTATCCATTTCCCAAAATATTCATCCAGCATTAATTGCATCGGCATATGAACAAAAGTCAATGCTCGATTCTGCCATTTTCTATTATACTGTTTTGATGAATAAAAATACTGATAAAGACAAATGGCTTATAGAAAGGGCAAGGCTATATATCAATATAAAAAACTTTCAGGAAGCAATGAATGATTTGCTTTATGTTGAAAAAATTAAACCTGGGGCCGCTTCCTATTTTCTGGCAAAATTATATGCGCTTCAAAAAGATACTCTAAAAACAATTGCATTCTTAAGCAAAAACTTAAATTCTAGCTATAAAGTAAATAAAGGTGAAATATTTTCGGAGCCAGCTTTTCAGTACTTATACCAAACCGCTATCTGGAAAGAATTATGGGCAAAAGAATGGTATTCAAAGAGCGATTACCAGGAAGGAGAAATCCGATATTTGTTTAAAATTGGCCAATATCTTGAGGTAATTAATACAGTGGTCGATATTGAACAGCAAAAAAACAAACTTACACATAGGATGAAGTATTGGCAGGGAATGGCTTATGCACAAATGCAAAATCTCGATGCTGCTATTACTTGTTTGACTCAGGCCATTGAAATGAATAAGAAGCAGGTCGATTATTTTTATAATCGTGCCTTGTGTTATATCCAGAAAAAACAATACAAAAAAGCAATTAATGACCTAACAACTGCCATTGCCTTAAATCCTGGAAATAAAGACTATTACTATAATAGGGCACTGGCTTTTTCACATAATAATCAATTAGATGAGGCACTAAACGATATTAATATATTAGTGCAACTATTTCCTGAGGAAGAATTATATCAATTTTTATTGGGTCGGATAGCTTTCGATATGGAAAAGTATATATTGGCAATTTCTTGTTTTAATCGGTTAATTGAAAAAAATCCATCTCATTCTGATTATCTTTTTTATCGGGCTCGCTGTTACACTCGTACAAATATGACATTGCAGGCAATTCGTGATTATACCAACTTAATTGAAAATTTTTCCAATTCACCTTCTTTGGCGCAGTTTTATTATGAACGTGGTAACTTATATTACAATACTGACAATAAAAAAAATGCATGTATCGACTGGCGACAAGCTGAAATTTTAGGACATGTAAGTGCTTCGCAAAAAGTATGGGAAAACTGTCAATAAAAAAGGCTGCTTAAAGGCAGCCTTTTTCTTAAACAAAAAATTTAACTATGTGCTTGTTGTTTAGTTTCTTCTAAAATTTCCAATGCCATATTTAATATGGTCTCGTCATCGAAAGTTACAATACCTCCATCAGGGCCTTGTTCAATATGAACACCTACTGTTTTTCCTTCGCCATTCTTGTAATGTGTGCCACCAAAATAATTTCTTACTGTATCTTCATCAAGATTTAGCTTTTCAGCAATTCTCTTCATACTTCCCGATGGAAGACTATCTTTTATTCTTCTGAGTTCATTAAATGTAATTGCCATAGCTTTATGTTTTTAAATTTAAGTTTATTTTTTTGTTAAATTTTCTTTCCGAATGTACAAAATTCTTTATTAAAATTCAATTAAAATTGCGTTTTTTTGACTAAAATTTATATTTATAAATATTTGTATATCTGATTGTTATAGGAAACGCATTTTTGTATAAAATAGTATTTTATACAAAATTTTTCTTTATTCTGTGTTTATTTTACTGATTTATACTTCTACGTATTAAGCAATTAAATAGAATTTAAGATTGAAGGCTTATATTGATGAGTAGTTAGATTTTTTAATTTCTTTCGTTTTAAAGAAATTCAACTTTAACCTTTTTAAGAAATTTTTCTTCTAAAATTTTTACAATCCGACGGACTAAGGTTCGACGAATTTCTAATTCGATTGGAATAGAAGGATCTTGATGGGCTTCATTAATTGATGTACCCACTACAAATAAAATATCATCGCTTTCTAAAAATAATTCTACAATTTGGTCGGCAGGACCATTGCCAAGTAAATAGTTAGGTGAGTATTTATTTAGTATGTTATTTACTTTATTCAGTGTTAGTATTCCTTCAGTATATAAATCTATATTTTGCATCTGATTCATAGGAGGCAAATCTGGATCGGTCTGAATAGGAATATTTGAAATTTCGAGATTTAGTTCGCGCGCGATAATCTCGCCCGTAGTGCCGCCACAAATAATTTTTTTTCCAGAAAAATTTTTTACCATTTGTGCCATTTCATTGTCATGCTCGGGTTTGGCAGGAGGGCCGGTACACACTAATAGGCGTCGTGGTTCACGGAAATAAATGACAGCACAGCTGGTATCATCTGTACATTGAAACCCATCTTTTTTAAATGCTTCGTTTATTACTTTAAATGCCAATGAAGTTGAATCAATCGACGGTTGGTTGATAACAATTTTTTGTACAAACTGATGAACCTGTTCAATAGTCCATCCCCTTGGAAAATTCGGGGAACCCAATCCAGCCTGCGATACACCATCGGTAAATAAAATGATGCGATCTTCGCATTGGGCTTGAAATGTACAACATTTTAATTCACGACCGACAGGACGTTTAAGGTTAAGAAGTAAACAAGTCCATTCAGGAAAATAAATTTCTTTTCCACGTAAAATTAAACATTGAGGATTTTCGTATTCTAGTATGGTTACTCTTCCGGTTGGCTCAATATCAACAATTGAAAAAGTGGAAAATGCTGATTTTTTTTCACTATCGACTGGAAGTGTATTTAAAATTATTTCGGCAATCTGTATTGCATCTTTATGCTCACGGGTAAAATTTATAGCCATTGATGCTGTAAGAATTGCAAGCATATTGGCTTTTACCCCATGACCTAAACCATCGGCTAAAACAATAATGGTACGTCCCTCTTCTTTAAAATATTTTGCCAGATATACATCGCCACATACTCGTTCACCACTACAATTGTTCTGGCGACAACTTACATCGATATACAATGGATTATTCACTT
>FQKF010013484.1_pt1 | contig 13637 bp, 14 predicted proteins | sample 1504521 | NCBI WGS metagenome assembly FQKF01 (sample SAMEA4475357, study PRJEB15587) | soil metagenome | biome: Soil; feature: Field | place: India | collected 2015-03-11 | depth 0 m
CCCAAACAGGGGAAGAAAACACCCGTGCAATGGTCTCCTTTTTTGTTTTTTTCCTTTATCTGTGCTATAATATCATACCTTAATTTTTTATGGAGGAGAAATCATGCGACGAAGCCAGATGCTTCTTCCCACGCTTCGAGAAGATCCCAAGGATGCAGAGATTGCCTCTCATATTCTCATGATGCGAGCAGGGATTATCCGAAAACTGGATGCAGGACTTTATACCTTTTTGCCCCTGGGCCATCGTGTACTTCTCAAGGTTATTCAGATCATTCGGGAAGAGATGAATAGAGCCGGGGCTCAGGAGCTCCTTCCCCCTATTCTGATTCCGGCAAGTCTCTGGAGAGAATCCGGACGCTACGATATCATGGGCAAGGAGATGATGAGACTCCAGGATCGCCACGAAAATGACATGGTCCTTGGTCCCACTCATGAAGAGGTTTTCACCCACATTGTGAGAGAAAATGTGCAGTCCTATCGCGATCTCCCTCTCAATCTCTATCAGATAAATACCAAATTCAGGGATGAGATCCGTCCTCGATATGGAGTGATGCGGTGTCGAGAATTCATCATGAAAGATGCCTACTCCTTTGATATTGACGAAGCCGGTCTTGAGAAAAACTATCAGGCCATGAGAGAAGCCTACAGACGTATCTTCACCCGATGCGGGCTTGAGGTTATTCCTGTGGAGGCAGATACCGGAAATATGGGTGGATCAAACTCCGAAGAATTCATGGTACCTTCTTCTGTGGGAGAAGAGACCATCATCCATTGCCGAAGTTGTGGGTATGTAGCCAATGTAGAACGGGCTCAGGCAAAGCGAGAGTTTTCTCCTTCTTCTGAGGAGATGCTTCCCCTTGAGGAAATCGCTACCCCAAATGTCCGGACCATTGAAGAACTGGTGGCTTTTCTCAAGGTTTCCGCCGAGAAGTTTATCAAAAGCTTAGTCTATCGCACAGAAAACGAGATAGTGATGGTGCTGATCCGCGGAGATTTCATGGTCAATGAGACCAAACTCAAACATGCCATAGGGTGTATTGAACTTGAACCGGCCACAGAAGAAGAGGTAGAAAAAGTGACCGGCGCTCCGATTGGATTCGTCTCTCCTGTTCGTCTCAGGCAAAAGGTGCGCATCATTGCTGACGAATCTATCCCCCCCTTGCGCAATGCTATCTCCGGGGCTAACAAAAAAGACTATCATCTCAAAAACATAAACCCTGGAAGAGATTTCTCATGGGATGTCGTGGCTGATATCCACGAGGTCCAAGAAGGCGAAAAATGTCCCTACTGTAGCCAGGAACTCAAGAGTTATAAGGGTATTGAGGTGGGACATATCTTCAAACTTGGCTACAAATACACAGAGGCTATGAACGTCAGAGTACTGGACAAAAATGGCCAGAGTATTACGCCAATTATGGGGTGTTATGGTATTGGTGTGGGTCGTACCATTGCCAGCGTGATAGAACAGAATCATGATGCCAATGGCATTATTTGGCCAATGAGCATAGCCCCCTTCCATGGCATCATTGTCCCCGTTAACATGTCTGATCCCGCTACCGTTGAAGCCGCCGAAAAACTGTATCAGAAGCTTTCTACACACTTTGAGATACTGCTTGATGATAGGGATGAACGACCCGGGGTGAAATTCAAGGATGCCGATCTGATTGGTATTCCTATTCGTATCACCATTGGCAAATCCTTTACCGAAGAAAAGAAGGTGGAACTCAAACTCCGTCGTTCTGAGGAAAAGCACCTGGTAGCCCTCGATGAGGTGGAAAAGGTTTTTGAGGACTGGTATGAGAAAGAGATGGCTCCTTATCGTCTGTAGTGGGATTCTTCTCGGGCTTTTCTCAGGATGTGGGAAAGCGGTCCGACGACTTGAGCCTTTTTTCTACCGGTTTGATATAGGTCAAACCCTTCGGTATCGTTTTCGAGTCGAAAGCCAGATGTCCCTTGAGGCCGGGCTTGTCGGTTATCAGGGAACGATCATCATAACCGGGGCTTTGTATCTCACCCCTGTAGCCTTTACCAACGGAGAGTATCTCTTTCACATGCTGATCAAGGATGTCACCGTAGAAAATGCCGACAGAAGCCTCTCAGGAGGGATTTACGGCTACATCAACTACCTGAGTGCCACCTTTTACGAATGGTATATGACACCTACAGGGAAGATCACGGTGTACTATCGGAATCTTCCCCTCTACCCCCTCCAGTGGTTTGCCAATATGGTGATTGTGGATGTCTCCCAGTGGGATGAACTCACAGGAAAGGGAGAAGAAAAAGCCACCAATTTCTCAGCCCTTTTCCAGAATCAGGAAATCACCGTGGATACCACCCTTTTTCAGCGGCTTGTGGGAAGCTCTTCCGAAAGTTATACGATCTCCCAGCAGTATAGCTATACAGCCTACAAGGAAAAGGCATTTCCATTGGCTACCGTGGAGATGCAGATGGAAACCAAACTCGGCAGAAAATCTCATCGTCTTTTGTCCAAAGAAGGAAGTTTTCAATTCCAGGGAACCGTACCCTTTCTCCGACAGGGGATTTTTACCCTTTCGGCACGTTTCCAGGGACTTGGTAAGTTTACTCTCGAGGAGGACCCTCTTCAATGACAAGAGACACACTTCTCAGGGAAATCCACCGTTTTCTTGATCATTTAACCGTGTCTTCTATCATGGTCCCCCGTTCAGAGGTGATCCTGATTGATGCAGCCTCGTCTTTTCAGGAGATTGTGGATATTATCCGAAAAGAGGGGTATTCTCGATATCCCGTGTACGAAAATCACGTGGATAATATCATAGGGGTTCTCTATGCCAAGGATCTCCTGGGACAGATGGTATCCGAGGAACTTTCTCTCAAGAAAATCTTAAGAAAACCCATCTTTGTATCCGAAAATAAAAAGGTATCCCAGCTTCTCTCCGAATTTCGTCAGACCCATATTCATTTGGGTATCGTGGTCGATGAATTTGGAACGATGGTGGGTATTGTCTCCCTTGAGGATATCTTAGAGGAACTGGTGGGAGAAATTGAAGACGAATTTGACACCAAAACAACGGAAAAGGAGTATGAGATTCTCCCGGATGAAAGTGTTATCCTTTCTCCCAAAATGGCCATCAGTCGTTTCAACGAGGTTTTCAAACAAAAAATTCCCGAAGATAATTTTGAAACCATCGGGGGCTTTTTGATGGGAGAAAAGGGTTATGTGCCTTCTTTAGGGGAGACTATCGAATACAATGGGCTTGTGTTCACGATTCTTGACGTCAAGGGTAGCCGTATTCAAAAAATAGGGATGAAGAAAAAATGAGGCTTTTTATCGCTATCGATATTGATGAATCCACCAAAAAGACTCTTGCCGAAGCTGTGAGATCACCCCAACAAAAACTCAAAGACCTTTCCTGGACCACGCCAGAGCAGTGGCACCTCACCCTTGCCTTTTTAGGAGAAGTAGAAACCTCTCTTGCCCTTTCTCTTCAAAAAAGGCTTGCTGAGGTGAAAGCCTTTCCTTTCGTCCTGAAGATAGGAGGAACAGGGGTTTTCCCCCATTGGGCAAGTCCACGGGTATTCTGGGCCGGTGTCTCTGAAAGCGAAGACATGCAAAATCTCTATGCCCATCTGTGGGATATCCTCAAGACAGAAGGTTTCTCCCCTGATGAAAGGGGTTTTCACCCCCATCTCACCCTTGCCCGTATCAAAAAAGTCCTTTCGCTTGAGGAAAAGAAACTTCTCCAGACGGTAAGCATACCGGCAAAGGAAGTCCACATCGACGCCTTTCATCTCTATCAGAGTGAACTTCATCCACGGGGGGCACGATATACGAAACTCATGACCTATCCTCTCAAGGAGACACCCAATGGATAAAGAGTTTGCCACGGTTGTTCGAGGTCTTCTGGAAAAGGGCCAGCCCTTCAGTTTGAAGTTCTATGTCATCAACGAGGATATCGAAAGAAAAGTAGAAACAGCCCTTCATACTGTTTTCGAGTTTTATAACCGCCAGGAATACACAGGGGTAATTTATACCTGTGTGAAGGAACTGATGATCAATGCCACCAAGGCAAATCTCAAGCGTGTTCTTTTTGAGATGAATCATCTTGATATCCACAACGAGAATCACTATCTTGAGGGAATGCTTGCCTTTCGAAATCTTTTAGCAGAAAAGAGTTATCATACCTTTCTCCCCCAGTTGAAAGAAAAGAATTTCTGGGTGACGGTCCGTCTGAACCATTCCCCTGATGGAGTCAAGATTGAGGTTATCAATAACGCCTGTATGGCCCCCATTGAAAACCGTCGTCTGAGAGAGAAACTCAAGAAAGCCATGCAGTATGAAAGTTTAGCCGAGTTTTATCTTGAACAGGGAGATGAGATGGAAGGGGCGGGTATGGGAATTGCGCTCATTGTGATGCTTCTCAAAGGAATGGAACTTGACCCGGCACTCTTTCGTATAGGAACCACCCTTGATGATCAGACCTTTGCCAGAATTGAGGTGCCGTTTACCCTCCACTATAGAAATGCCAGAGAATAGGGGGATAGTATGGAAATGGAACTCTTTTCCCATACCATTGCCGAGATTGTCGAGCAGAAACAGCCTTTCAAACTTCGTTTCTATGTGCTCAATGAGGACGTAGAAAGACGGGTGGAAGAGGCTACCAACTATGTGTTTTCCTATTATGGCCATGGAGAGATGGTAGGGGTTATTTACACCTGTGTCAAAGAACTCATGATCAATGCCACCAAAGCCAATCTCAAAAGGGTTCTCTTTGAGGATAGCCACCTTGATATCAATAATGAAGAGGCGTATGTCCAGGGGATGATCTCCTTCAGAAACTATCTCAACGAGGCTTCCTATGCAGAGCATCTTCCCGCTCTGAAAAACCGTGGATACTGGGTAGAGATTCGCTTTGAGTATAGTGAGGACGGGGTAAGGATTGAGGTATTCAACCATGCCCGTATGACGGATCTTGAAAACAAACGTCTGAGGGATAAGCTCAAAAAAGCCATGCAATATGAGGATATTGCCACTTATTACATCGAACAGGGAGATGAACTTGAGGGAGCCGGCATGGGAATTGCCCTGATTGTGATGCTTCTCAAAGGGATTGGGGTAGATCCAGCCTACTTCCGTATTGGCAATACCTCAAATGACACCACCGTCGCCCGTCTTGAGATTCCCTTTACCGCGAATTTTCATAGCCTGCGTGAAAGAAAAGAGGGGGCTCGATGAAACTTCTTCTCACCAACGACGATGGATACCAGGCTCAGGGCATAAACACCTTGGCCGAGGTGTTATCCCTTTCTCACGAGGTGTATCTCTGTGCTCCTCTCTCCCAGCAGAGTGGAACAGGACATGCTATCACCCTTTTTCAGCCGCTGGAATTCCGACAGGTAGGAGAAAAAGCCTATGCTGTAGATGGCACACCGGCTGATTGTGTCAAAACAGGTCTCATTCATTTCTTTCGGGATGTGAAATTCGATCTTGTCGTCTCCGGTATCAACCACGGTCCAAACATGGGTGAGGATATTTTCTATTCGGGAACCGTAGCCGGAGCACGGGAGGCGGCTCTTAATGGTCTCCCCGCTGTGGCTCTCTCTCTCAATGAGTGGGAAAATCCTCTCTATTTCCGGCAGGCAGCAGAACTTTTTGCAGGTCTTTTGGCCTGTTTTGATAAAGATATCCTTCAGCCAGGTCTTCTCCTCAATATCAATTTCCCTCACACGCCGGCATATCGTGGTCTCAGGATTACCCATCTTGGTAAACGAATTTATCGGGATACCGTGAGAGTGGCCTCTCAAGAAGAGAAAAATTATGTTATCATTGAAGGAGAATGGCCTCACTTTGTCCCTGAAGATGGAACCGATATGAGTGTGGTCGATGCAGGCTATGTTTCTCTCACCCCCCTTGCCATCGAACGCCAGGACAAACGTTTCCTCTCCCATATTGAAAAAATCCTCAAAAAATATGAAAAAAGGGCTTGCATTTCTTCATAAACCTGGTATAATAGAAGGGCACGTTTTGGGAAGGAGATGGGAATGGCACTTTCTCTTGAGGATCAAATGCTCTATGCAGAGAGTTTAGAAGTACGTCGAAATGCCGCCATTACATTGAGTAAAAATCCTTCTCCCGAGATGGTACCCTTTTTTTTGCAGGCTCTTTCCGATAGTGAGGATGTGTCCATTTTTGCCATGTATGGACTTGTCAAGATAGGCGTACCGGCTGTACCCCAGATCCTTGAGATGCTCAACTCCTCCCCCCATACGGTCACGAGAGCAAGCTGTGTGGAAATTTTGGGAGAAATCAAGGACCCAAGAGCTCTTCCCGTGCTCCTCAACATAGCCGAACGCGACCCCAATACCTGGGTTCAATCCGCGGCCATTCAGGCCTTAGGGGGATATCAGGAACCAGAGGTGAAGGATCTTTTGGTGAGACTTCTCTCACATCCTGATTCCTGGATTATGACCTTAGCGGCTGTGTATCTTTTCAAAAGACAGTACAAAGAAGAGAATCTTTTCCAGCGCATGTTAGAGAGGTTTGTGCGACCCGAAGAAACCAAACGTGGAGTTATGGCATGGGGACTTATCGAGGTAGGTTCTCAGAAAGACGTTCCCCTTTTGAAACAGGTTTTGCAGGGGGTCCAGGATCCCCTCATTCAAAAGATGCTTCAGGAGATTCAGAAGCAAATTTCGTGGAAGAAGTGAGAGAAGTTGTTTCCCAACTCTTCAGATCCAAAGAATTTTCCCTGGAGACCCAACACCCTCATTTTTTGCATTTCTCTTCTTTTTATGCCATAATATATACTACCATGAGCGAAACAAAGGAGTCTACCATGGATAGAGAAGCGGCTATCAAGCGTTCTAATCTCTCTGAGGCCGAATTACAGCTGATTGAGAAATATCTTGGGAGAAGCCCAACCGTCGAAGAAATCGGTATGTTTGGCGCCCTCTGGAGTGAGCACTGTGGGTATAAGAATACAAAACCCCTCATCAAAAAACTCCCCACCAAAGGCAAACACCTTCTCCAGGGTCCAGGAGAAAACGCCGGCGTTATCAAAGTGGGAGAATATGCTGTTGCCTTCAAGATAGAAAGCCACAACCACCCTTCGGCCGTCGAACCCTACCAGGGAGCCGCTACAGGAGTGGGGGGAATTCTACGAGATGTCTTTGCGATGGGCGCACGTCCTATCGCTGTTCTTGATAGCCTGCGATTTGGAAAAGTGGATTCTCCCCGTACCCGTTATCTTGCCAGTGGGGTTATCAAAGGTATCAGTGATTATGGGAATCGTGTGGGTATTCCCACCGTTGGAGGAGAGGTGGTCTTTGAGGATAGTTATGAGGAAAATCCCCTTGTCAATGTGATGTGCGTGGGTATAGCCAGGCCAGAACACATCATCAAGGCTGTAGCCAAAGGGGAGGGAAATCTCCTCTTCTACTACGGCTCCAAAACCGGGCGGGACGGGCTGGGTGGGGCTACCTTTGCCTCCGCTGAACTTTCCAGTGAGGGGGAGGATCAGCGTCCCTCTGTTCAGGTCGGGGATGCCTTTACTGAGAAATTGATTCTCGAAGCGACACTCGAACTCATTGAGAAAAACCTTGTGATCGGTATTCAGGACATGGGGGCGGCTGGTCTCACCAGCTCAAGTGTGGAAATGGCCGCCCGTGGAAAAAGCGGAATCGAAATCGATATCGACAAAGTCCCCGCTCGTGCCTCCAACATGACGGCGTATGAGTTTCTGCTCTCCGAAAGCCAGGAACGAATGCTTGCCTGTATTGAACCCTCCAAACTCCCTGAAGTAGAAAAAATCATGCAAAAATGGGAGCTTGATTATGCCGTTATTGGCAAGGTAACCTCCACAGAAAGGGTCGTTGTCTATGAAAAGGGAAAAGTCGTGGCTGATATTCCTATTCGCTATTTAGTGGATGATGTCCCTCTCTATGTCCGCGAGGTGAAAAGACCTTCCTATTTAGACGAAGCCCGTACCGTACCTTCTTTTCACCTCCCCCATGATATGACACCTCTCTTGAAAGATCTGTTGAAACACCCTTCCATCGCCTCCAAGCGCTGGGTATACAAACGGTACGATCACATGGTCCAGACCAATCTGTTAGCCGAACCCATGGAAGCAGGTGGCGCTATGCTCCGCCTCAAAGGAACCACCATAGGCCTTGCTATGAGTACCGATGGGAATGGTCGCTATACTTACTTAGATCCCTATGTGGGAGGAATGCAGGCTGTAGCAGAAGCTACCCGAAACATCAGCTGTATGGGGGCTGAACCCTATGGTATTACCAATTGTCTCAATTTCGGTAATCCAGAAAAGTCCCACGTCTACTACCAGATTGCCAAAGCCATGGAAGGCATGGGAAAAGCCTGTGAAGTATTAGAAGTTCCTGTGACGGGCGGAAACGCTTCCCTCTACAATGAAACCGATGGAGAGGCTATCCTTCCTACCCTTATCGTCGGAGTGGTAGGAGCCATTGAAGACTACAAAAAAGCCGTCTTCTCTCCCTTCAAAGCCCCAGGTCATACCATTTACCTGCTTGGTAAACCTCGAGAAGGTCTTGGAGGGAGTATGGCTCTCAAACTTCTCACCGGCAAAATTGCTGGCGAATGTCCCTTCCTTGACATAGAAGAAGAAAAGCGTCTCCAGAAGTGTATCCGTGAACTGATTGCTAAGGAACTCGTAATTTCCTGTCAGGATGTGTCTGATGGAGGCTTAGCCGTCGCTCTCTCGGAATGCGCCCTTATGGGAGGAGTGGGTGTCCGTGTAGAAACAGAGGGAGATATTTCCCCTGAGGCCTTTTTCTTTGGAGAGTCCCAGTCCCGTCTTGTCATTTCTACTTTGCCCCAGTATGAAGACACTATCAAGAACATCTGTGAACACTATGATATTCCTCTCACACGCTTAGGAACAACCACTTCCGATAATACTATACATCTCACCTACGGAAAACGCACCATCTCTCTCTCTGTCCAGGAGGCAAGAGAATTGTATATGACAGAGTACCTGTAAATACTGTTTAAGGAGGCATATATGGGGTTTGCGGGGTTGTATTTCTTTGTTCTGTTTGGACTCTTGTTTCTGTTCCTCTGGGCAAATTTGACAAACTCTAAACTCCCCGCCGCCCGGGTACTCTCGCTCAATGTGTTTCTTTTTCTGGTGTGGATCTTTGCCAAACTGATGTTAGTCTCCGGCATAGGGTGGGAAAGTACTCGCTTCTGGCTACAGATCATGACGGCGGTCTCCTGGCTTCTTCCAGCCTCTCTTCTCCATTTTGTGATTGAAATACGAAGAACTCAACCGGGAAAGGTGTATTACCGTACCGGGATTATCCTGACCTATAGTATTCCGGTTCTCGTTTGTATAGCCCTTTTTTCCTTTCCAGCCCTCATGCCATCAAAGTATATCTATATTGGTCAATATGTCTGGGATGGTCTTTTCTCTCCCCTCTTTATGTATCTTCACGTCGGGTATATAGTGGTCTATATCATAGCCACTCTTGCTCTTTTGATAGTGTATCGTTATCCTCTTACCGATAGTCTTCTGATAACTTTCTCTTTTCTGAGCTTCTTTCTCAGGACATTTCTCCTGACCTTTGATATAGGCACCTACTGGAGAGGGTGGTTTTTCTGGCAACCATTTCTTGCCTTTCTTTCTTATCTTTCCCTCTGGCTTTTGTATAGAAAGAATTTCTGGCTCGAAGAAAGTTTTTCCTTTAACGCCCTTCAAAAACTTTTGAAGGATTTTTCTGTTCCTGTTCTCATTGTGAAAAAAAATCACTCCATCTGGTATATGAACCAGGCCATGCAAAAACTCTTTTCTCCCCTCTCAACTTCTTTCTTGAATACCTCTCTTCATGAATATGGCCATTTATTTGCCAATAGCGATGAGTTTTTTGACATGCTTGAACGTCTTTCAGCTGATAATCCCACAACCTACAGGATTATTACCATAAAAACAGAAGAAGGACATAGATCGTTCTATACCCACGGCGAGGCTATCACCCTTTCAAAAAAACTCATCGCTGGTTATGTCTTTACCTTTACGCTACTCGAATCCGAAAAAATCACCCATCTTGCTGAAAAACATGTAAAACTCCACAAAAAGTTTGAATCTCTCCACTGTCTTTATCAGGAAGTTCTCCAGACCATTGATCTTCCCCTTTTTCTCACAGATTCCTCCTGGACCATCACAGAGATCAACAGGGCTGCCTATAAACTCCTCGGTTTTAACCCGGAAAGTACCCCTTTAGTCGGAAGTGTTCTTCCCATTCCCCGTATCATCATGGACCAGATGAAAACCGCAGAAAGCCAGAAGTTTCTCCTCGAAATAGATTTCGGCGGAAGAGAATGGCAAAAGATCCATTGCCAGAGAAAAGATAATCCTGTGATTGAATTTTTTGTCAAAAAGATGGAAAATTCTTATCTCTTTTTGCTCCGGGATACCCTTTCCCTGTCTCCGGCCGGAGAACGATTCTCCTTTGAGAGCCGATTCTATCGCCATCTTTATCGCCTCACCATGAGTATTCTTCAATCCCCTCACTCTCCCCCCTGGGAGAAAATCCTTGAAACCTTTGTAGAGATTTTTCCCTCAACGGGATACATCGTTTCTCTTTCAGAAGTACAAAACAATGAAATTGTTATCCCAAAGGCTTTGCGCGGCCTTGACACCACACTGATTGAAAAGGTGGAAAACCTCTTGGGAAGCTCTCTCTTTTCGCTTCCCCTTCGTATTCCCCCTCATTTTGCAATGGAAAAAAGTATCATGCTTTCAGGAAAACTCAATAGAATTACCGGGGGACTTCAGGAACTCTTCTTTTACTCTGTAAACCCGATGGTTACCATGATTCTTGAACACATGGCTGGGGTAGGAGATATCTATGCTGTCGGTATCAGCAATAAAGAAATAATCCACGCTCTGCTGGTTATCATTATCAAAAAAGGCTTCACTTTCACAGAACTTGAGTGGCTTGAACCCTTTGGAGAAGAGGTGAGTCGGATCCTGGACTTTCGTTCTCTTCTGCCCTCTCCAAAAGAAACAAAACAATAACCCTGGCCCTGGTCAAAGCCTCAAATGTTCTCATCTCTCCAAGGTCTGAAGCAAAAGAAACGTCTCATAATCACGGGAAGAAAAGAAAACTAAAATAATTTTTTCAAAAACGCTTACGTATTCCTTCACCACAGAACACACAAGTGGTACAGAGCGTTCAAAGGGAAAGCCATACACCCCTGTCGAAATGGCTGGAAAAGCGATACTCTTACACCCAAGTTTGTGAGCAAGCTTCAAAGATTCACGATAAGCGGAAAGAAGTGTTTCATCTTCGCCATGGGTTCCCCCTCTCCAGATAGGCCCAACCGTGTGAATCACATACTTTGCTGAGAGTCTTCCTGCTGTGGTAGCCACAGCCCTTCCCGGGGGAAGTCCCTCAGGCCACTCTGTCTCGCGAATTTTTCGGCACGCCTCAAGGATCTCTGGTCCACCCACACGATGAATAGCCCCATCCACCCCACCCCCACCAAGAAGGGTAGAATTAGCCGCATTCACAATAGCATCAGCCTCTACTGTGGTGATATCCCCCTGCATCACTACGACACGACCATCACACAACCTCTTCATCGGTTTCCAAGCCCTATTCTCACAATTAAAAGAATCAGAAATAAAAACGAAGTAATGGTGGCAAAAAGTCCGTAAAAGAAGTACCTGTTCTTTCTCATAAAAATCTCAGATATCCCCACAACAGAATGGACTATCTGCTTGGCATAATCTTCGGGCTGATGGAGTTGCATCAGAACCTTCATATAACGCTCCACCCGTTCTCTATGATCCTTGCCAAGTCTCAGGATATCCCCTGCCCAGAAAATACCATCCCCCTCTTCATTGACCTTGATCTGGGGGCGCAAAAGCCTGTAACAAAACACACTGGAAACAAGAAGAAAAAAAGCACTGATAAACAAAAGAAAAAGAATAAACACAGTAGGCTTTGCCGCCGAGAAAAGAAGAACCACCTCCCGCCCCAAAAGGACTGCAATCACTCCATTCCAGGAAAGGAGAACAGAAACCTTCACATCAAATTGCTGGATCTGTTTGGTGATAGCCTCATAGGCATGAACCACAAACTGATATCGAAGGTTTTCCTGCATGTTCTCCTCTCCTGAATGGAAAAAACTATTCTATGTCCAAACTTACCCGACAATTCTTGAGACTGGTTGGATCCACGCCGGCAAGAGGCTTCGAAGAACCGGCCGCACGAATAACAAACTTACTCTTGTCAAGCTGAGAATTCTTCAGAATATAGGCAAGCACTGCTTCAGCACGCGCCTTGGAGAGAGCAATATTTCCCTGTTTCCCATCCTGGGGCTCCTCTGGTCCTACCGCGTTGGCATGTCCTTCAATCACCACCTTTCGGCCTGTGGGAAGCGCATTGATAGCCTGAGAAAGTGCGGGAATAAGCACCTGTTTCATGAAGGTATCCACATCATACCCCATCACGGTATACTTGGGATCCTTCAAGGGTAGTTCTGCAGAATTGTACGCAAAAGGAATATCCGCAATCCGCTTCTTGAACTCTTCTCGTACCTTTTGATAGGCCTGCTGCTCAGCATTTCCTGCCGCCTGCGTTGCCTGCTGCTTCAAAGCCTCCGTATTTACATTCACCTGAGCAAAGACAAGACCTGTCATCGCCACCAAAACCAGAAACCATGTCTTCCTCATTGTATCCTCCTTAAATATAGAGAAGATTTCCTTTACATTATACGATAAATATACTCTTTTTCAACAAAAAAGACAAATATTTCCTGATGTTATTCACTCTTTCGACGAGGCGACACATACCCTTCCACCAGGGGCACCTCAATACGGGCAATCGTTACCCCATGTTTCGAGCCTATCCGAAAGAGAGAGGGATCCAGCCCCATACCACGAAGCAGAAGAATAACTAACGCTATCCCAAGCCCTGCCCCCTCCGTTGTATCCATCTGTTCTGCATAGTATTGGGCAAGGTCGGTATATTCCATGGCTAATTTGAGTTTCATCCGTACTCTATATTCCTCAATGGGAATAATCTCCGAGTTATTAATCACCTCAAAAACAATAGCTTCCTTGTGCCAGTTTGCCCGAAACTCCACCCAGAGATCATGTTCTTTCAGCATCTTTTCATACTCAGCATATTGAAGCTTATCAAGCATCTCCTTGAAAAGGATAAGACCATTCACATACTCTCCCATGTTATTGATATCCAAATGATTCTTGAGAAAAAAGACTCGTTTCAGGTTGGCCTTTGTGGCATTGACCACCAATTCCTTGACACAGGAATAGATGGGATCAATATATTCTTCTTTGCCGGTCTCAAGAAAAATCTGACTGATAAACTCCCGAATATTTTCATTGACTTCCTCGTTATTGTAATAAAAACGCACATGAAAACGGGTATGTTTCTTGAATTGATCAAACCACCCCATACAACGCCCCTTTACCTGAGATGTATGTATATTATACGGATTTTTGAAAAAAAATCTATAGTTTTCTTAAAAAAAGAAAAAATTTCCTTTTCAAAAAATCCTCTCTCTTCCTCTTGACTTTCCCTTTCTTTTGCCTTATAATATTAGTCTCAATAAGGGATGACGACGCGGGATAGAGCAGTCTGGTAGCTCG
>FQKF010035432.1_pt1 | contig 13602 bp, 13 predicted proteins | sample 1504521 | NCBI WGS metagenome assembly FQKF01 (sample SAMEA4475357, study PRJEB15587) | soil metagenome | biome: Soil; feature: Field | place: India | collected 2015-03-11 | depth 0 m
TATGTACCAAGTCCAAGTTATAGTATAACTTTACGAGTGGAGATTGAAAACAGAATAGGAATGTTCGCCAAAATCGCTTCAGCCATAAGTGGAGCTGGTGGAGATTTAGGTTCAATTGATATCGTGAGAGTAGAAAGAGGAAGAATTATAAGAGATATTACAGTACACGCCCGAGATGAAGAACACGAAAAGAAGGTTATCAAAGCACTAAAACACATTGAAGGAGTCAAAATTTTAAGGGTAATGGATAGAACCTTTCTTGTTCATGAAGGAGGTAAAATCGGCATATATAATAAGGTAAATGTAAAGGGAAGAGAAGACCTCTCAAGGGTTTATACGCCTGGTGTGGCAAGAGTTTGCCTTGATATACATAGGAATCCAGACCATGTTTACAGATACACTATAAAGGGAAATACAGTAGCGGTTATAACAGATGGCACAGCGGTTTTGGGGCTTGGCAACATAGGACCTGATGCAGCAATGCCTGTGATGGAAGGAAAATGCATGCTTTTTAAAGAATTCGGAGGTGTAGATGCTTTCCCAATAGCGGTAAAAACCACAGATGTAGACGAACTTGTTAACATTATAAAAAAAATTTCAACTCCCTTTGGTGGAATAAATCTTGAAGACATTGCGGCACCTCGTTGTTTTGAAGTTGAACGAAGACTTAGAGAAGAGCTTGACATTCCAGTTGTTCATGATGATCAGCATGGAACAGCGATTGTAGTATTAGCTGCCCTAATAAATGTGGGAAGAATACTTAAAAGAGATATAAGAGGCTTCAAGGTTGTTATAGCCGGTGCCGGTGCTGCTGGAACAGCTACTGCATATATGCTTCTTGACTATGGAGTAAAGGATATAATTGTTTGTGATAGAGCAGGAGCTATTTATGAAGGAAGGGTAGAGGATATTGACCCTTATAAAAAGGAACTCGCTTTGAAAACAAATCCAAGAAAAATTAAAGGAAAACTTACAGACGCCCTTGAAGGTGCTGATGTTTTTATAGGCCTATCTGCTCCAAATATTTTAAAACCAGAGGATGTGGAGAAGATGGCAAAGGATAGAGTTGTATTTGCCCTTGCAAATCCAGACCCTGAAATTGCGCCCGAACTTGCCATGCCTATTGTAAGAATAATGGCAACAGGTAGGTCTGACTATCCCAATCAAATAAACAATGTTCTTGCTTTTCCCGGATTGTTCAAGGGATTGCTTGAGGTTCGTGCAAAGGGGATTGATAAGGAGATTTTCTTTGCTGCTGCTAATGCCATTGCTAACATAATAAGAGAGGAAGAATTGAATGAAGACTATATTATTCCAAGTATTTTTAATAAGAAGGTTGCGCAAGTAGTTTCTCATGCTGTATCAGAGAAATCTAAAAAGTTAAAGTTATCAAGATAAAGGCATAATTATGTTGACTTTTTTTGATTTTTTTAATATTATCATTAAGATTCTAAATAAGGAGGGGTAAAATGAAAAAAAATGTCCTTATTCTCTTAAGCCTTTTTCTCTGCATTGCCTTTGTTTTTGGTATCGCAGTAACCTCAGAAGCAGCAAAGAAGTTCTATGTAAAATGGGGTGCTACATCTGTACGTTCAGGCCTTTATGCTAACACCGTTGCAATGGCAAAGGTTGTTAACAAAGCCTATCCAGGTGAAATTGAAGTTACTGTTGTTGAAACTGGCGGATTTCTTGAGAATCTCTCAAGACTTCAGAGAAAGGCAATTCACATGGGACCAGCAGATGCAGCAGCAGGATATGCAAACTACATGGGAATCATCGATTATCAGGGTAAAGCAAATCCGAACTTAAGAATTCTCTGGGGTGGATATATTACTCCTATTCATATTGTTGTAACTGAAAAGAGTGGGGTAAATGAGGTAAAACAATTAAATGGCGTTGATTTCGCTATGAATCCAGGTACAACTTCAGGTAGAGTCGTAGAACTATTTTTCAATGCCTTAAATATCAAACCGAATTATAAGATGATGGGAATTGGAGCAAGCGTGGATGCACTTAAATCAGGTGTTGTAAAGGGGTGGTACAAGGCTGGATATAAAGATTCAGCTATCCTTGACCTTGAAGCAAACATGGACATCAAAGTACTTCCTGTATCAAAACAACTTATTGATCAATTTAATAAAGTCTATCCTGGACAAGGATTAATGATGGATATTCCTGCAGGTTTATTTAAAAGTGTTAAGAAGGTTCAGCCAAGTTTAGCGTATGTGGTCACAGACTTTGTTGACAAGGATGTACCAGAGGATGTGGTTTTCAAAATTGTAAAGGCAGTATATGAAAACAGAAAGGAAATTGTTGGTGCTCTCGCTACCCTTAAAGAAGGTAATTTTGAAGATATGTTTGGTATGGCAGCAAAATACGTCAATGTTCCTTTACATCCAGGTGCAGTTAAGTTTTACAGAGATGTACTAAAAGTTAAAATTCCAGATAAACTTATTCCTCCAGAGATGAAAAAGAAATAGGAGGCAACAATGAAGACAAAATTATTATTTATAGCAATCTTTATTTTTGTAGTTCCTGTTTTTGTGTTTGCTCAACCACAAGTTACAATAAATCCCTCTAAAGGGGAACCAGCAGCCGTAATAACTATTGAAGGAAAAGGTTTTCAGTCAGAGGAAGAGATTGACATTGTAATAACCCTTGATGAAGGTGAGAAGGTTGGATTAGGGACTGAAAAAGTAGATATAATTAAAGCTGATACGAATGGTGCATTTTCTGTAAAATCTGGCATTCCAATTAATGCAAAACCAGGGAAACATAAAATAGAAATAATTGGAAACAAAGGTAGTCAATTAGAGACGGCAATAGAAGTTACACCAAAGGAGAAAAAATAGAAAAGTAGAACCAAGGAGGAAATGGGGAAATAATGCGAGAGCTTAAGGGCTTTTGGAGATTAATTCTTAATCTGCTCGTCGGAGTCTGGGGAATATTTATACTTTATACAGCATTACTTTATGCTTTGCATCCGCTTCTGCAGGGTGGTATTTCCCTATCAATAGGACTTGCCATAGTTTTTCTCGTTTATCCCTTTTCAAAGAGGATGCTTAAATGGAATGTTCCAAAATTCTTCCAATACCTATTAACTGGAACAAAAAATGCACCATCCTTTATAGATTTAATATTCATTGCTATTAGCTTAATCCCTTGCATTTACATAATGATTCACTGGGAGGATATAGTTCGAAATCCTGGTGTTTTTGAACAGTATCATTTAGTCTTAGCTGTGCTTCTCATCATATCTTTGCTTGAAGGAACAAGAAGAGCTTTAGGATTAACAATTCCTATACTTGTATTGTTTTTTATCATTTACACAGTAGCAGGTCCTCACATACCAGGACGATTTGGTCATCCTGGATTTAGCTTTACAGATATACTTTATCAGCTATATCTAATGACCGAGGGTGTTTGGGGATTACTCACTGATATGGCAAGTAGAATAATAGCACCTTTTATCATCTTTGGTCCTATACTCTTTGCCACAGGGGTAGGCTCGACAGTTATGGAGCTTTCAACCTATTTTGGAGGCAAAATAAGGGGCGGACCCGGACATGTAGCTGTTATATCAAGTTCTCTTTTTGGAATGCTCAGTGGTTCATCGGTAGCAAATGCGGCAACAACTGGTTCATTTACCATTCCACTTATGAAAAAATTCGGCTTTTCGAGAGCTTTTGCAGCTGCAGTTGAGGCAGCAGCATCTTCAGGTGGTCAGATTATGCCACCTATTATGGGTGCTGGCTGTTTCATTATGGCAGAATTTCTTAATATTCCCTATACTCATATAATGATTGCAGGGTTAATTCCAGCTCTAATTTATTTTGCAGGTATTGCTGCAGGAATTTGGATAGAGGCAGGCAGAACAGGTATGGGCAAGCTTCCTAAGGAACTTATGCCTGAGCTAAAGAGTATCCTAAGACCAAATAGAATTTTAGGTTTTATTCTGCCTATTGGAACCCTTGGTGTTTTACTTTTCATGTTTTTCCCTGCTCAAATATGTGCTGCCTGGGCAATTGTTGTTTCTGTTATATTTTTCACATTTTTTGGCGGTCCTCTTAAGGCAAAAGAAACATGGAGTAGGATAAAGTCAATCTGGGGTGGGCTTTATGAAGGCGTTGTGAAGGCTCTTGCTTGGCTGATGATAATGATGGCCTGTGTTCAGATTGCCGTAAGCCTCATATCACTAACAGGATTTGGAGTTAAGGTATCAGAGTTAATAATAGAAATATCAGGCTATAATGTATATCTTGCACTCATTGCCACTATGCTTACAGCAATAGTTCTTGGAATGGGTATGACAACCACCGCTGCATATGTTATTGCCGCTGCTGTTCTTGTTCCAGCTCTTCAACAGATGGGAATTAATCCTCTGGCTGCCCATTTGTTCATATTTTACTTTGCCATTAAATCTGGCTTAACTCCACCAGTCTGCATAACAGTATTTACTACTACGGCAATTGCAGGGGGAAGTTGGCTCAAGGCTGCCTGGAACTCCATGAAACTCGGTATAGGTGGATACATAATGCCCTTTTTCTTCATCTTCGTTCCAGCCTATCTCATGAAAGGTCCTGCTTGGGAGATTATCTTTATCTCTATTGGTGCCTTTGTTGCTATGTTTGCTATTGAAGCTGGTGTTTTGGGCTACTGGAAAAAACCATCTACTCCCCTTGAGAGAATCTTTTATCTCATTGGTGGTTTAATCATGATGGCACCAGGATATTGGACATTTGTCGGATTAGCGATTTTTGCAATAGGGCTCATACTTGAAAAATTTGATGTTCAGATTCCAGTGATAGCAAAAAGACCTGCTCAAATTATAAAGAAGCAAACTCCTTAGTCAAAACCTCAGGCACGGCCTGAGGTTTTGATTTTTAATATTTCATTGAAGGTAATCCAGTGAGGGCTGTCAATAACATATGTTCTGGCAAAGGGAAAGCAAACTTTTAAATCTTCTAGAGCCTTAATAGGCAGTATTTTATCATTCTTTCCTTGAATAAGAGTAAGTTTTGCATGATCAGGGGGAAAGTCTGATACTTGTGATGATATTAAAAACTCAAGACACTTAATCAACTTCTCATATTCAATTTTTTTAGGCAGTAGAGGATTAGCTCCTGCATTAAGAAGAAAATCCTTAATAACTGCCTCAGGGGAGTTCTCCATCTTATCAATCATTTTTTTTATGACTCTTGGATTGATGTAATTAGTAAATTTATTAAATCCTGCAACAACAATTATTTTGTTGAATCTTTGATGAAAAAAAGTCAAATTTTTAATAACAATATGCCCACCCGTAGACCAGCCAACGAGTATTTCTCCTGATTTTTCTTCAAAAAAATTTAATATTCCTTCCTCGTCAAATTCAATGAAAGGGACTATAAAATGCCAGTCCACTGGTACATCGAGTGTCTCTTTAAAACCTGCCCATCCTGATATGAAAAAATTCATTTTCAATTTAGTGAATATTTATATTTTTCACGGGATTATTTTTTGTATTTCCATTTTTATGATTTTTCAATAAGGGATTTCATAATTTATTCCTTTAGTTTTGTACCCTATTGAATCATAAAAGGAAAAAAACAAAAAATTCAATAATAATTTTTAAAGTTCAGAGGTAAAAGGATACATCTCTGGAATATTTTTAAATGTTATAACTTTTTTATTTTTATCTATTTTGTTATAATGATTTGAGTGCTAAATTTAATCAAAAAATTTATAAATAGACTTCGTGAAGATAGATATTTTTATCTTAAATTCAGACTAATTCTTTTAAATACATTTTTTGCCATAATTCCTCTTGTAATTGTTGTAACAATAACTTATTTTTGGATTTATGAGATAGTTCATGATGATTTCAGAAACAATCTTAGATGGCAGATGGAAGAAGCAAGGCATACCCTTGAATTTTTCATTTCTGAAAGAAAATCTGCTCTTAAATTTATTGTAAGCTCTTACCCTGACGAATACTTCTCCGATGAAAAGAAATTTTTTAAATTATTTTCAGATTTTAAAAGAGAATTTGAAGGAATTGTTGATATGGGAATTGTAAACAGTAAGGGCATCCAGACTATTTATGTTGGACCTTACCAGCTCAAAGGTAAAGACTATTCGCAGACAGAATGGTTCAAAGAGATGACATTGAAAAGTGAATATGTTACAGATGTTTTTCTTGGTTACAGGAAAATTCCCCATTTTTCAATAATAATTAAAAAGGAAATGTCTTCTGGTGGTGATTTCCGGCTTTTGCGAGTTTCTATAAATATGGATATTCTACAGAAGCTTGTTTCAAATCTTGAAATTGCCTCACAGGATGATGTATTTCTAATAAATAAAGAGCGTATACTTCAGACTAACTCTAAATATTTTGGAAATTCTCTTGAACCGCTCAAGTTGAATGTCAATATAGAAGCCGAATCGAAAAATATAAAAATTTATGACGTCGATATTAATAGTAAACAGGCATATATTGCCTATACTTCCATTAGAGAAACCCCTTGGATACTCTTAACAACAATATATTCAAAACCCTACGCTAAAATTCCTGCTTTCTTTACAAAAGAAGTCACGATGATAAGTTTTATGAGTATTACCATAATTTTCTTTGTTATTACCTCATCAATAAACAATCTAGTAAACAGAGTGCATAAAGCTGATCATGAAAGAGAAATTGCAATAGCCAATGCAGAACATGCTGATAAACTTGCATCTATTGGAAGACTTGCTGCGGGCGTTGCTCATGAGATTAATAATCCTTTGGCAATAATAAATGAAAAGGCAGGTCTCATGAAGGACCTTCTTCAATACGGTGATCTTTCACAGAATAAAGATAGATTTATACAGATCATAAGTTCCATACAGGAGAGTGTAACAAGATGCAAAACTATTACACACAGGCTTTTAAGTTTTTCAAAAAGAATTGATAGTGTAAGAGAAGATTTCAACATTAATGAAGCTATACAGGAAGTTGTAGGATTCATAGAAAAAGAGATTCATGCTAAAGGAATTAATATAGTTTATGAATTTCAGGAAGACCTTCCAAAAATCACGACAGACAAGGGGCAGTTACAACAGGTTCTACTGAACATAATAAATAATGCTGTTGATGCTGTTGACATAGGAGGAACAATAGAAATTAAGACAAAATTAAGCGATAAAAACCATATAAAAATATATATTAAAGATAACGGACCTGGAATTCCAAAGGATAAATTGAAACACATATTTGAACCCTTTTATACAACTAAGAAAAAAGGGACAGGACTGGGTCTATATATTTCCTATGGAATAATAAAAAAACTTGGAGGTGATGTCGCAATACAAAGCTCAGAGGGCAAAGGAACTATGTTTACAATAGAAATACCTGTATATCCTGCAGTGGGGGAGATAAAATGAATAAAGCAAAGATATTAATTATTGATGATGAATTTGAGTTAGTCACCACATTAACAGAAAGACTTAATCTGAGAGGTTATGTTGCAATTGGAGTAACTAAATATATAGATGCTGTGAAATTTTTAAATGAAATACCTGATGTTGTAATCTTAGATATTGGATTACCTGATATGGATGGAATAGAGATTCTTAAGAAAATAAAAGAAATAAACCCTTCCATTCAAGTAATAGTGCTTTCAGGATATGGAGATAAGGAAAAAGTCAATAAAAGCCTTATGTATGGCGCCTATGATTATCTGATAAAGCCTGTGGATATTGAAGATTTAGTTTCCAAAATTGAGAGTGCCAAATTAAAAAAGGAGGAAATGAAATGATTGAAAAACCCTTAGCTTTTGTGGGTAAGATAATCGCTGACTTTACTCATGAAATTAATAATCATCTTGCCTTGATAAAGGAATCCGCAGGACTTATTGGTGACATATGTAAGAGTAAAAAGTCAATTGATAAAAAGGAAATGCCCTACGTTCTCGAAAGCCTTGAAGCAATTGAAAATCAAATACATAGAAGTGTGACTTTTATTAATTATTTCAATAGGTTTGCACACCGAATGGATACTCTGAAAAGCGTCTTTACATTAGACACGATTATAGAAGAGCTTTTTGAACTCCTCAGGAGATACTCAAACAGAAAGAAGGTTACCCTTAAATATGAGTTACCTTCAAATCTTCCAAATATAAACAACTCACCATTTGTGTTACAGTTTTTGATATTTTATACCGTTGATAGTTTCTTGAAAAAATCAAGCCCCGATACAAAAATTATTGTTTTGGCCACATCACAAAATAATTTGATAAAACTCACATTGCAGTATGAAGGAGAATTCAAAGAAGATACTACAAAGGAAATCTTAGATCTCTCAAAAGTTCAGGAGATTGCATCAATTGCTGACATAAAAATTTCTGTAAATGATAAAACGACTACAATAGATATACCAGTTTAATTGCTATTCTTCTTTATTTTCCATAATTTTTCTTGCTGTGTCAAACTCTCCCTCTTCAGCAAAGGCAATCGCAGACATGGTAAGCTCAAGCTTTCTCTGATAGGCACCCTTAATTTTATCCATCAAGGTTTCAATATCTACAGGTTTTCTTAAAAACTCATAGGCACCGAGTTTCTCTGCTTCTTCCTTGTCCTTTTCTGTTCCGTGAGCAGTTAGAATAATAATCTGCGTTGTTGGATATGCCTGCCTAATTTGTCTTAAAACCTCAATACCATCCATGCCTGGCATTCTTAGGTCAAGAATTATAACATCAGGTTCCTGCTCTTTTGCATAACTGATGGCTTCTTCTCCGCTGTATACTGTATCTGGCTTGAGCTCTCTCATTTCAAGTCTTTTAGCAAGAGTTTTTACAAATTCAACTTCATCATCTACAAGTAAAACTCTCATCTGTTTTCCCATTTTTCCCTCCTAATTTCTCGGGGTATTTTTAAAATATTAAAAAAATTTCAGAAAAATGTAAAGCTATTATAAATTATCTCGTTATAAAAAATTATAATAACATTTTTTTTGGTCATTTATGTAATAATTTTATAATCTTATATTTAAAAAGTTAGGAGGTTAGAATGAAAATAAGAATTATCGGAATGGTAGTTCTTCTTCTATTTTCCTTTATTTTTACTAACTCTGCTTATGCAGAAACAACAACTCCTGCAGACAGCTCTATGCCCTGGTGGGCATGGCCTCTTATTTTGTTTATCGTAACATTTATACTCGGAGTTCTGGCTGTCTTAGGCGGAGTTGGGGGAGGGGTACTATTTGTTCCAATTGTTGGAGGCTTTTTTCCTTTTAATATGGATTTTGTAAGAGGTGCAGGATTATTTGTAGCTTTAGCAGGTGCCTTAGCAGCAGGCCCGGGGCTTTTAAAAAGAGGATTTGCTGATTTAAGACTTGCAATTCCTCTTGCACTGATAGCCTCTGCCTCTGCTATAGTGGGCGCAATGATAGGACTTGCTCTTCCGCCTAAAATTGTTAATATTGCACTCGGGGCAACAATCCTTATGATTGTCGCTATCATGCTTCTTGCAAAAAAGTCTGAATATCCTGAAGTTAGGAAGGCAGATTCTCTTTCACAGGCATTAAAAATAAATGGTATATATCACGAAATATCAACAGGAAAAGAGATTGATTGGAAAGTTCACAGAACTCCGCAAGCTCTCGCTCTTTTTATAGCAATTGGAATAATGGCTGGTATGTTCGGACTTGGTGCTGGATGGGCAAATGTACCAGTTTTAAATTTGTTAATGGGAGCTCCATTAAAAGTTTCGGTTGCAACAAGTAAATTTCTTCTTTCAATTACAGATACATCTGCAGCATGGATTTATCTCAATAATGGTGCAGTTCTACCAATGATGGTTGCTCCGAGTATTGTAGGTATAATGCTTGGTTCAGTAGTGGGAGTGAGAATACTTGCTGTTGCTAAACCTAAAATGGTTAGATATATTGTTATTGCTATGCTTCTTTTTGCAGGAGCAAGAGCTCTGCTAAAAGGACTTGGAATCTGGAAATAAAGGAGGGAATAAATATGACAAAATATCACATTAAAGAAGAACAGATTGCCTATGCAAAATGGCTTGACTGGGGAATGAAAATAGGACTTCTTTTGCTTATTATAACATTCATAATTTATATTACAGGAATACTTTCTCCCCAGATACCTATATCAGACCTTCCTAAATATTGGAAATTAAAGGCTCATGAATATTTATCCTCTGCGGGAATTAAGGCTGGCTGGGCATGGTTGAGTATGGTTACTAAGGGAGACTTTTTAAATTTTGTTCCTATTGCATTCCTTGGAGCCGTAACAATACTTTGCTATGTAAGAATATTACCGATTTTTTTGAGAAAGAAAGATATTGCATATTTCATATTTGCTCTTGCTGAGTGTTTAATTTTAATTCTTGCTGCATCAGGACTTCTACATGTCGGAGGACATTAATACCATTCCGAACTAAGTTAGGCATCTCCTCCTTAATTTATAAGGCTGGGTCTTTGAGACCCAGCCTACCCCCCCCTACCATGCCTTGCTTTGAAGAATTTCTTTTAGATGTTCTTCATGTTTCTTTTCAATTATAAGAAATCTCTTATTCTTTGCCTCTTCTATTTTCTTCATGAGTTTTTCAAAGTCCACTGGCTTTTCTAAGAAATCAACAGCTCCTTCCTTAATTGCCTCAACTCCCGCTTCAACTGTGCCGTGTCCTGTGAGAATAATTATCTGCAAATCAGGATGTTTAGCTTTTATCTCTTTTAAGACTTCTATTCCACTTTTACCGGGCATTACAAGGTCAAGAATAATTGCATCAAAGTCCCTTTGTTCTGTTTTTTTGATTGCTTCATCTCCACTTGTCGCAGCTTCTACCTTAAGTCCTCTCATGCCAAGTCTTTGCGAAACTACCTTTAAAAACTGTTCTTCATCATCTACTAATAAAACATTTGCTTTAAGTTCTTCATTTGACATCTGAAAATACCCCCTTTTGTTTAATTTTTTCTTTAACTCTCTCAATCTTTATTATAAGCTCTCTTATATCAATTGGTTTAATTATATATTCTAGCGATCCCTCTTTCATAGCTTCCTCTACATACTCTACATCTCCATAAGCAGTAAGCATCATTACTGCAGTAGCTGGATTGATTTTTTTTAATAATTTCAGAAACTCTATTCCGTTCATCTCTGGCATCCTTATATCAAGAATAACGAGATGGGGATAATAATTATAAAAAAGAGGCATTGCCTCAATAGGAGAGGTAGCAACTCTCACATCGTAATTTCTTAAAGACAGCCGATCGGAAAGAGTATTTAAAAACTCTACTTCATCGTCAATGAGAAGAATTTTTAGTTTTTCCAATTTTCTTTCCTACTGATTAATTATTGCAATTGTTTGTTCAAAACAGTTATTTAGAACTGACGAGCTTACACCCCCCAATACGATGTCTTTAATTGCAGACCTTCCTTTACGTCCCATTATGATAAGATTATAACCCCATTCCTGTATTTCTTTGATGATTTCATCTTTTGGAAATCCTACAATACTCTTAGTTTCAATTAATCCAGTTTCAACCCCTTCATCTGTAAGAATTTTTTTTGCTTTTGAAAGAGTTTCTTCTGCTTCTGTCTCTGGGTCAATGCCCTGCCTTACTCTTTCAAGATATAGGGACACATTAATTACTCTAAGAACTGTAATTTTTTGTATTTTCTTTAACTGTTTTGCAACACATGCGACGTGCTGTACTGCCTTCATTGAATACTCTGAACCGTCAACAGGAAGCAGGATATTAAAAACAGGATTATCAACTATTTTCTGACCTACAATATAAATATTTTGATTTAGCAAACCGTGAATTATCTTATTTGATACACTTCCAAGAATGTATCCCTTCCACTCTGACATTCCTCTTCTTGCCATAATTAGCGTTTGAAATTTTTCACTGGTTGCCACTTCAATTATTTTATTTCCTGCTTCACCTTCTTCAACTAATTTTGATAAACTTCCTTTAAAACCTGATTTCCTGAGATTATTTTCATATTCTGTTAGAAAGGGTATTATATTTTCCTCAATATGTTTCTCTCGAATTTTCTTAAAAATCTGGGTTTCTTTTATTAACTCTGCCCTGAAATCAATATTTTTCATTCTTTCACTGAGGTAACCTCCAGTCATAACGTAAAGAAGGGTGATTTTTGAATAATCAGCTTCTGAAAGCAAAGCACCTGCAAACTTTATTGCTCTCTGGGAATTTTCACTTCTGTCAACTGGCATTAAAACTTTTTCAAAGGGACAAGTAATCATTTTCTAACCTCCTTTTTAGTAGAAAAGCAATAGCCATATATTACAAATGGCTACAGTAATTATCATATACAAAAAGGCGTATTTCATAAATCCAAAGAAGCTAATTTTATGTCCAGCAGACTCTGCGATTCCGATTGTAACCACATTAGCTGAGGCACCAATTAATGTTCCGTTTCCACCAAAACATGCACCAAGTGCCAATGCCCACCAAAGGACATTGCTTTCTGCTCCAGGAATTACTTTGCTCAGATAGGCTACAATAGGAAGCATGGTGGCTGTAAAGGGAATGTTGTCAACAAAGGCACTCATTATAGCAGAGACCCAAAGTATCAAACATATGGCAACAGTGAGATTCCCTGCTGATAGATTATGAACCCAGTCTGCAATGACAGCAAGAAGTCCTGCTTCTTCTACAGAGCCAACTATTATAAATAAAAATATAAAGAAAAGCAGGGTAGGCCATTCAATGTCTTTTTCAATAAGCTCAAGCATCTTAACTTTCTTCGTAACAACTGCGTATGTAAAGAGAACACCCGCTCCAAAAAGTGCAGGAATTGACACCTCCATATGCCAGTAACCATGAGTTGCAAAAAATGCCACTACAAGCCCCAGAATAAAGAGTCCATATCCAAGAAGCGTTTTGTCTGTGATTTTGTATTCTTCCCTTAGATAGCTTATAAAAGCATTTATATCATCAACTTTACCCTTTTTGTATTCCTTGGAATAGAAAAATTTGTTGTATATTACAAGAGCAATCATGCTTATAATAACTACTGGTGTTAATGCATAAACAAACTGCATAAAGGTCAATCCTGTATAGGAACCAATCATGATGTTTGGGGGGTCACCTATAAGGGTTGCAGTGCCACCTATATTTGATGCCATAATTCCGGGAATTAAGAGAGATAAAGGATTAATCTTAAGAGCTATGGCAATCTCTATTAAAACAGGTGTATAAAGTAGCATTGTGGTAACATTATCAAGAAGAGCAGAGGTGAATGCAATAAAAAAGCAAGAAATAACAGCAAGAGTCATAATATTTCCTCTTGCAATCTTATAGGACATATAGGCACACCACTGGAAAAATCCTGTATGTTTAAGCACTCCAATGATAATCATCATACCCATCAAAAGAAAGATAACATTCATATCAATTGCCTGAATCGCTCTCTCAAAAGATATGATATGAAACTCGGGATTGAAAGTACCAAGTGTATAGGTAAGTATCAACATAGTGGCTGCACCTATCATAGCAGCTACAGTTCTGTGAAGAAGCTCAAAGGATATCAAAGCATAGGCAAGTAAAAAAACAGCCGTTGAAATCCAGAAAGCTGGTCCGAGATGGCGTTGAACTATTAT